>ENA-OQDE01000030-OQDE01000030.1-human-gut-metagenome-genome-assembly--contig:-NODE-30-length-77221-cov-2.819869_pt1 | contig 77221 bp, 72 predicted proteins | sample MGYA00242768_ERZ504595 | MGnify/ENA primary metagenome ERZ504595 (study PRJEB26092, sample SAMD00036307) | human gut metagenome | host: Homo sapiens | study: EMG produced TPA metagenomics assembly of...
TGGCTTTAAGAAAGCCTTTTTTGTAACAGATAAAGACCTTATCAAGTTTGGTGTGGCTGCTGAAATCATTAAAGTATTTGATGAGAACCAGATTCCTTACGAACTTTATAGCGATGTAAAGGCTAACCCCACTATTGCAAATGTGCAAAACGGTGTGGCAGCTTACAAAGCTCCGGAGCCGATTTATCGTTGCTTTGGGTGGTGGCTCTTCTATCGATACTGCCAAAGGAATCGGTATTGTTGTGAATAACCCGGATTTTGCGGATGTGAAGTCTCTGGAGGGTGTAGCTGATACCAAACACAAAGCTGTACCTACCTTTGCACTGCCTACTACTGCCGGAACGGCTGCCGAGGTAACTATCAATTATGTGATTATTGATGAAGATGCCCGTAAGAAGATGGTTTGCGTAGACCCGAACGACATCCCTGCCGTGGCTATCGTAGACCCCGAACTGATGTACTCAATGCCGAAGGGGCTTACTGCCGCTACCGGTATGGATGCTTTGACACATGCCATCGAAAGTTATATTACTCCCGGTGCCTGGGTAATGAGCGATATGTTCGAATTGAAGGCTATTGAGATGATTGCACAAAATCTGAAAGCAGCCGTAGACAATGGTAAGATGTGCAGCCCGCGAAGCAATGTCGCAGGCACAATATATTGCCGGTATGGGATTCTCGAATGTCGGTTTGGGAATAGTTCATTCAATGGCTCATCCGTTGGGTGCATTCTATGATACTCCTCACGGGGTAGCTAATGCCTTGCTGTTGCCGTATGTGATGGAATACAATGCTGAATCTCCGGCAGCTCCGAAATATATCCATATTGCGAAAGCATGGGAGTGGACACTACCGGAATGAGTGAAGCGGAGGGCGTTAAAGCTGCTATTGAAGCTGTGAAAGCACTTTCTATCAGCATTAATATCCCACAGAAATTGCATGAAATCAATGTGAAAGAAGAAGACATTCCTGCATTGGCTGTAGCTGCTTTCAATGATGTTTGTACAGGTGGTAATCCTCGTCCTACTTCGGTAGCGGATATTGAAGCCTTGTATCATAAAGCATTCTAAATCTCGTCATAGTAAAGTTTGTTTTTATATAAACATCCGGGGATACTTGAAAGTACACTCCGGATGTTTTTTTATACCCTTGCATGTGTTTTCTGAAAATAATTCCTATTTTTGTCCAACTCAATTACATGAAAACACTCTGATATGATCGAGGATAATAGTTTGGGATTGGAATTTAAATATCTGATTGTAAATGACATGGACCGTAATTCGGGCTGTGGGTGAATACCGTCGGCTATCAGTCTATCCCTCCTGATTCACCTTATCCATTGAAAGAGCATCCCTCCGGTTACTTTTTTAATGCGGAAAAAGGAAGGGTGCTTCGCGAATATCAGTTGGTCTATATCACAAAAGGGCGTGGTTTGTTTTCATCCGATTCCACTTCTGAAAAGCAGGTTTGTAAAGGCCGACTGATGGTATTGTTTCCCGGGCAATGGCATACTTACCGCCCGTTACGGCAGACTGGTTGGACGGAATATTACATCGGCTTTGAGGGGCCAATGATAGATGCCATCGTTAATGATGCTTTTTGTCGCAGGAGCAGCAAATATTGGAAATCGGTATTAATGAAGAGTTGGTTTCCTTGTTCTCCCGTGCTCTTGCTGTAGCTGAAGCGGATAAGATTTCCGCGCAACAATATCTTTCCGGGATTGTGCTCCACATGATAGGTATGATTCTTTCTGTCTCCAAGAATAAAGTTTTCGAGATGAGTGATGTGGATCAGAAGATAGAACAGGCGAAAATCATCATGAATGAAAATGTTTCCGGTAATGTAGATCCGGAAGAGTTAGCAATGCGGCTTAACATCAGTTATTCATGGTTTCGACGTGTTTTCAAGGAGTATACTGGTTATGCTCCTGCCAAATATTTCCAGGAATTGAAACTCCGTAAAGCCAAACAAATGTTAGTAGGAACTTCCCAATCCGTGAAAGAGATTTCTTTTTTTCTGGGTTTCCAGTCTACTGAATATTTTTTCTCTTTTTTCAAGAAACGTACAGGGCTTACCCCGTTGGAATATCGTTCGTTCGGACGGGAAGAATAAAATAGGGTGAAGTCTATATCTATCAGTTATTTTGCTCTGATTTTGGGAATATCATAAAAACTGTTACTTTTGTGACGAGATTAATGTGTGCTATAAACCATCATTCTTGATATGTGCGAACAAAGACTATCTAAGATCCATTTTTTTATTCTGCTATCTCTTTTTGGATTTGTATTTCCACTCCGGTCACAGGAATACAAGTTCAGAACATTGGGTGTGGAAGATGGATTGTCGCAAATAACGGTGAGCGATATTTGCCAGGATGAGAAATCGCGTATATGGATTGCCACTTTGGACGGCTGAATTGTTTCGATGGCAATCACATCAAAGTCTTCAACCACTTTCATAACGACTCTATCAGTTATGGTAATTTATATGTGACTCAAATGGTGGAAGACGGTCAGGGAAGTCTTTTCCTGTTGACCTCTACCGGACTTTTCCAGTTCGACCTTGAAACAGAGAAATATTATATTCTTCCGGTGACTTCTCCCTCCACTCTTGCCAAAGGAAAGACCGGAGTGTGGATTGCAGAAGGAGGGAAACTGTTCTTATATGATAAGAATACCCGCCTCTTGAAACCGATGTATGCCGATTTGCAGCTGCCGGATAGTGGCCCGACGATGGTGGAAGGTTCCGAAGGAAGTCTCTGGATTGCTTTGAAAGAGGGTGGGGTGATGCGTGTAGATACTTGCGGATCGATGTCACTTCACTTGCCCGGAATTAAAGTGATGAAACTGATAAAAAGTAACGACCAGAATATCTGGATTGGTTCGCAGGATCAGGGCGTTTTCTGTTTTTCACCTCAAGGTACGATCATACATCACTATGAATATAATGATAAGAGTGTTTATACGGTTCGGGACGATATGGCGAGAGCGTTATGTCAGGATTTGGAAGGGAATATATGGGTAGGCTACAGAAGTGGATTGAGTAAGATTGAAGTGGCTACCGGGAAAATATTCCATTATCAGGCTGATCCTAACCGGGTGGGTGCTATGTCCAATCGTTCGGTGACGTCTCTTTATACCGACAAACAAGGAACTGTTTGGGTGGGGACTTATTGGGGAGGGGTAAACTTCTTCTCTCCGGAATATCAGCATTTTGTGCATTATCATGCTTCGGACACCGGATTGTCTTTTCCGGTGGTCGGTGCTATGGCAGAAGATAAAGTCGGAAATATCTGGATTTGTACGGAAGGAGGGGGATTAGATTTATATCAACCGGAACAGGGAAAGTTCAAGCATTTTAATGCGCATACGGGATATCATTTCAGTACGGACTACCTGAAAGATGTTGTTTTTGATGAGGCTAATAATTGCTTATGGATTGCAGCCGACTTTACCAATAAGGTGAATTGTTTTCATCTTAATAACTATCGGAACGACATCTATAATCTTGAACCGCTTGGAGAGGAAAGTGTAGGAGAAGCCCTGTTTGCCTTGGCGGATACTCCTCGTAAATTGTATGTCGGGACAACATCCGCTATTGTGAGTTTGGATAAACAGACCTTGAAATCCGAGGTGTTGTTTCATCAGAAGGAACTGTTTACACATAATTATAACACCCTATTGCTTGATTCGAAAAACAGATTATGGTTTGCTGCCGACGACGGTTGTGTAGCCTATGCGATTGATGAAAAGCGGTTTGAAACCTATAGGATAAGTCTGAAGAAACGGGTCAGATCTCAAAAAGAGTTGGTCAATGTTATCTATGAAGATCGAAAGGGAAATATTTGGGTAGGGACACATGGCAACGGACTTTTCTTGCTGGATAAGAAAGAACGTTTGTTTCGTTTACATACTCCTGAAAGTGTGTTGTCGGGAGAAAATATCAGGGTACTGGGGGAAACCCCTTCCGGGATTTTATTGATTGGTACCGGGCATGGATTGTCAATGCTGGAACAGAAAGAGGGGAAAGTGATAAACTTCAATTCTAAAACCGGATTCCCGCTGACTCTTGTGAACCGGAAATCCATGCATGTATCCCGCAACCATGATATTTATATGGGAGGAGCTACCGGATTGGTAACCATTCGTGAAAGTAGTCTGTATTATCCTCCGAAAATATACGATCTGGAGTTGGCTCATTTGTATGTCAACAACAAAGAGATAACAACAGGCGATCAAACCGGTATTTTAAATAGATCCTTTGCCTATACCGGACGGATCAAATTGAATTACTTGCAAAATGTGTTTTCTATCGGTTTCTCAACAGATAATTTTCTGCATATAGGCGGTGGTGAGGTAGAATATCGGTTGATGGGGTATAATGATGAATGGAGCGAGAACCGTCTGGGAAATGACATTACTTATACAAATATCTCTCCGGGTGATTATGTCTTTGAGATCAGGCTGAAGAACTTCCCGGAAGTAATCAGATCGCTGGATATAACGATTACGCCACCTTTCTATGCTACTTGGTGGGCCTATACTATTTATGTATGCGTGATTCTGACTATTCTATTCTTCATCGTGAGAGAATATAGAATCCGTCTGTTCCTGAAAACTTCATTGGATTTTGAACTTCGCGAGAAACAATACATTGAGAGATGAATCAATCCAAACTTCGTTTCTTCACGAATATCTCGCATGAAATCAGAACTCCGATCACTCTTATCCTGGGGCAGGTTGATCTGTTGCTGAATTCCGGCAAATTGTCTACCTATGCTTATTCGAAACTGTTGAATATACATAAAAATGCAGGTAACCTGAAATCATTGATTACGGAGTTGCTTGATTTCCGGAAACAGGAGCAGGGACTTTTGAAACTGAAAGTTTCTCAATTTGATTTATATTCTTTACTCAAAGAGCATTATGTATTGTTCAAAGAGTTGGCTGCTAACAGGAATATTTCGTTTGTTTTGCATGCCGACTGCGAGCAATGCCTCGTGTGGGGAGACCGGATGCAAATACAGAAGGTGGTTAATAACTTGCTGTCTAATGCTTTTAAATATACTTCAGACGGTGGAACTATCCGTATGGAATTGGCTGATGGAACGGAGGAATGTATGTTTTCCGTTTCCGATAATGGTGCGGGAATATCCGAGGAAGACTATGTTAAGATATTCGAGCGGTTCTATCAGGTTGAGAATATAGGACAGTATGGAGGAACTGGTATCGGGCTGGCTTTGAGTCAGGGTATTGTGAAAGCCACCAGGGAGATATAACAGTAGAAAGTCAGCTGGGAAAAGGTTCTTGTTTTAAGGTCACTCTGAAAAAAGGGGATGCTCACTTTGATTCTTCTGTCACCCGGGTTGAACCGGAGCAGGATAAGGAATATATTTATTATTCGGAAGACAAAGAACTGCTGGTTAAAGAGGTGCAGTCAGCCCAAAGTGAAAGCGGGACTACTGACTGTAAATTACTGGTGATTGATGATAATGAAGAAATCAGAAATATCCTTGTAGATATCTTCTCTCCGTTGTATACGGTTGAAACTGCAAGTGATGGCAAGGAAGGTACGAGAAAGTAAAGGTAATGCAACCCGACCTGGTTATTTCGGATATCATGATGCCCGGAATGCCCGGAACAGAGTTATGTGCCAAGATCAAGAACAATATAGAAACCTGCCATATACCTGTCGTTCTTCTGACTGCCTTAGTGCTCCCGAACGTGAGTTGGAAGGATTGAGAATTGGAGCGGATATTTATGTGGTGAAGCCATTTAATATGCGGCGGCTGGTGATGCAATGCAATAATCTGATTAATACCCGCAGACTTTTACAGAATAAATATGCCCATCAACTGGATAGCAAAGCGGAGAAGATTGCGACGAATGAACTCGACCAGAAGTTTATCGAACAAGCTACTCAAGTGGTGGAAGATAATATGGAAAATCCCGAATTCAGTGTAGATGCTTTCTCACGGGAGATGGGAGTAGGACGTACCGTCTTATTCCAGAAGATAAAAGGTATTACGGGAAGTACGCCAAATAATTTTATCATGAATCTTCGTCTGAAAAAAGCAGCATATTTTCTACTGAATGCTCCGGAGATGAACATTTCGGATATTGCTTACCGGTTAGGATTTGGAAATCCTCAATACTTCAACAAATGCTTTAAAGAACTTTTTGATATTGCTCCTACACAGTATAGGAAATCTCATGATGCCCCTTCCGATCCCTCTGTAAAGTGATTAAAATAAGTCATCTGAATTTTTAGACTAGATAAAACGAACAATTCGATAGGGTGCAATATGCTCAAATGCGATACTTTTGTGGCGTTGGATCATGCCAGCTTGTACTTGAGTTTTCTTTAATTGGGTGTGTCCGCACACACTTTTATTTAGCAGACCGGGTATTGTATAATCTTTATTCTAATATAATAATTATTGTATAGTATTATGAAAGACGATTATCTATGTGATAAATAAAAGATAACATCTTACGGGAGAGAGCCAATGTATTTCTCCTAATTAATTAAGTAGTGAGTAAAACCTTGATAATTAACCAATTTAATTTTATTCTAGTTATGAAAAATTTGCAGAGTAGGACAAAAGTGCGGTTGTTGCAGTCGTTTCTTTTGATTTCCTTGAGTCTCTTTTTCCTTGCCCATCCGGCTTATGCTCAAGGCGGGTTTGCAGTGAAAGGAGTTGTTGTGGATAAAACAGGATTTCCTTTACCTGGCGCTAATGTGATGGAGAAAGGAACATCTAATGGAACAATTACGGATTTAGATGGTAATTTCTCATTGAATGTTTCAAAGAAAGGAGTTACTTTGACTGTATCATTCATGGGATATACCCCTAAAGATGTGGTAGTGAAAGATAAAACAATGAATATTACGCTTGAAGAGAACTCTAAGCTATTGGACGAAGTAGTGGTAGTGGGTTACGGTACGATGAAAAAGCGTGATGTAACAGGAGCTATTACTTCCATCTCAAGCGAGGCCATTGAGCAAAAAATGGCTACTAATGTTTTTGAAGCATTGCAGGGTACTACTGCCGGTGTACAGGTGGTATCCGGTTCCGGACAACCCGGTGAATCTTCTTCTATCAAAATTCGTGGTACTTCCACTTTCTCTGCCGAAGGGGTTACTCCTCTTTATATCGTAGACGGTGTGCCTTTGGAAAGTATCGATGGTATCAATACCAATGATATTACTTCCATGGAAATTTTGAAGGATGCGGCTTCTGCAGCGATCTACGGTTCCCGTTCGGCTAACGGTGTGATTATTATCACTACCAAGAGTGGTCAGGAGGGTAAAGCCCGTATTGATATCAAGTATAATCACTCGTGGGGTACATTGTCTCATAAGGTGCCACAGGCAAATCGTAAAGAGCGTCTGTTGTACGACCAGTACCGTAAAGAGTATTTTGAAACATACGGCGGAGGTAATCCGGATGAAAGTATCGATATTCTGGATGATCCGTTGAATTCATTCTTCAATGTAGACAATGATTATCTGGACATGATTACAAGTACTGCGCAGAAAGATCAGGTGGATATCAGCGTAGGTGGCGGTACAAAGAAACTGAAATATTTCATCAATACCGGTTATTATAACGAGAAGGGTATTATTTCCAATACTGGCTTCCAAAGATTAAATACTCGTATCAACTCCGATTATTCACCGACAGACTGGATGAACATGGGTAGCCGTATTTCTCTTACTTATTCTAAAAAGAAAGGTCTGAATGAAGGTACGTTATTGAGCGCAGTGTTGACTCGTCGTCCTTATTTCAATACTTATTATCCGGATGGCTCTTTGGTCGGGGTGTTTAATGGTCAGAAGAATCCTATTGCACAGGTCAATTATACCACTGACTTTACGGATTCTTATAAGGCTAACTTCTTCCAGTTCTTTGAAATCAAATTCAACAAGTACTTGAAGTTCAGAGCCAATATAAATGCCAACTTCTATTTGGACAAGCGCAAAAAACTCGAACCTAGTCTTATTACTGATGAATGGCAGAAACAGAATAAAGGGTATTCTTATAATTACCTCAACTGGAACTGGATGAATGAAGATTTCATCACTTATGTACGCAAGATAAAAGGACATAATTTCAGCGCGATGGTGGGTGTCAGTGCTCAACAGTGGCGTTATGAAAATGAAACTTTTGTGGGATTGAATTCCTCTACCGACTTTATTTATACAATGAACGCGTTTGCTGCCAATCTGGATTTATCCTCTACGGGATCTACATTGAGCAATCACTCCATGGCTTCCGTTTTTGCACGTGTGACGTATGATTATCTGGGGAAATACCTGTTTACAGCGAATATGCGTCGTGACGGTTCTTCTCGTTTTGCGAAAGAAAACAAATGGGGTAATTTCCCGTCTGTGTCAGTGGGATGGCGTTTCTCTGATGAAAAATTCATGAAGTTCTCGAAGAAATTCCTGGAAGATGGTAAGATTCGTGTAAGTTATGGTATCACCGGTAATGAGGCGATCGGAAACTATGATTATATTTATTCTTATTCTCCGAATTCTATCTATGACGGAGTGGGTGGCGTTATTCCGACTCGTATCGGTAAAGACAATCTGAAATGGGAGGAAACCAAACAATTCAACCTTGGTTTGGACTTGAATTTCTGGAATAGCCGTTTGACAATCACTGCTGATTACTACGATAAATTTACAGACGGTTTGTTGGCAAACTACCAACTGCCTAAAGAATCCGGTTTTGCATATATGAAGACAAACGTCGGTGAGATGAGCAACCGCGGTTTTGAAATTGCCGTTACCGGTGATATTATCCGCACAAAGGACTGGAAGTGGAATGCTTCTTTCAATATCTCCAGAAATATCAACCGCATTGAGAAACTGTCTGAAGGTAAGGCATATATGAAGGTGATATCTGGTGGATGCAGGAAGGCGGTCGCGTAGGTGACTTCTATGGATTTAAAAGTGCCGGTGTCTTTGCTTATGACGAATCGAATGCTTTTACAGATAAATGGGAGCAACTGACTCCGGTGTTTGAAAATGGTGTATTCCAATACAAGTATTTATTGAATGGAAAGGAATATGCAGGTGATATTCGCCAGAAAACGTTACCGAACGGCAAACCGTTCCGTGGCGGAGATTACAACTGGGAAGAACCGGAAGGAACCCGGGATGGTGTGATTGATGATAACGACCGTATGGTGATTGGTAATGCCATGCCTGATGTGACCGGTGGTTTGAATACAACCGTGACCTGGAAAAACGTAAGTCTGTATTTGGGATTCTATTATTCTTTGGGAGGACAGATTTATAATGCCGCTGAACATAATCGTAACATGTTCAAATATACGGGAACCACTCCTTCACCGGAAGTAATTCATAATATGTGGTTGCATCCGGGCGACCAGGCTATCTATCCGCGTCCGTATAATGATGATTATAACAATGCACGTATGGGTAACTCGTTCTATCTGGAAGATGCTTCCTTTATTCGTCTGCAGAACGTACGTATAGCCTATGATCTTCCAGAAAACTGGATAAAGAAGCTGATGTTGAAGAATATAAATATCTACGCTTTTGTAAACAACGCATTGACATGGACCAACTATTCGGGATTCGATCCTGAATTCTCTACAAGTAATCCTCTGCAGGTAGGTAAAGACTCTTACCGCTATCCGAGAAAGAGAGAATATGGTATTGGTTTTTCTGCAAACTTTTAATTGAAGATATCGTATGAAGAATATAAAATATTTTGTTGGAGCTATATGCCTGGCTCTATCATTGAATAGCTGTTCAGACTTTCTGAATGAGGAACCGGTGAGTGAAATCCCGGCAGGTGACATGTGGCAGACCGCCCGTGACGCTAAAGCAGGTATAAATGAAATCTATGGATTGTTGCGTTCCACTTTACGCGAGAATTATTTTTATTGGGGTGAGTTCCGTTCGGATAATGTAGCTCCCGGAGCACCGGTGATGGCCGATCAGGCACGTGTGATTAACAACCTGATGTCTACGGACGAGAAATGTGCGAAATGGACGACCTTGTATCAGATGATTAACCAGACCAATCTGGCCATCAAATATGTTCCTAATATCAGTATGCCGGATGTGGCAGACCGTAACGATTACCTTGGACAAGCGTATGCGTTGCGTGCTTTGGCTTACTTCTATGCTATCCGTGTCTGGGGAGACGTACCTTTGTTTATAGAACCTACTGAAAAGTATTCGGAGGCTATCTACAAGGAACGTACAGATAAGAATTATATTCTGGAACATGTTATTCTTCCTGACCTGAAAAAGGCGGAAAGCCTGATTAACCGTAATAAGAATTACGAACGCAAGCGTATTTCTATCTGTGGCGTATGGGCTATCATGGCGGACGCTTATATGTGGGCTGAAGAATATAATCTGGCTGACCAGACCATTGATAAAATGGCAACTATTGCTTCCAAAAAGGGTGGACGCTTTGTAGACTTCGAACCTAACATTGCTACTTGGCATACCATGTTTACGGAAGAACTCAACAATAAGCCTTCGGATGATACGCCCGAAAATGATGAATATAACTCCAGAGAGTTAATATTCCTTGTTCATTTCAACATGGATGAAGTCGGCACGAATGGTTACAGTTATATGTATCAATGGTTTTCCGGTTCAGGAAACCGTGCGGCAGTTATGTCCGACAAGTTTATGAGCATCTTTGATGAAAAGGATATGAAAGGTGATTTGCGCAAAGATTATACGGTGAAGAATTACCAGAATGGAAATGAATTGCGTAAATATATGGCAGGTGACATCAGTAACTCTTTGAATAAGACATGCGAAGTAGCCTATCCAATTTATCGTTACACAGATATGATGTTGTTGCAAGCAGAAGCTCGTGCTCATCAGGGAAAATGGGGTGAAGCTTTGGATTTAGTAAAAACTGTACGTGACCGTGCCGGATTGAACACGTTGACTGAAAATGATTTTGCTTCTGAAGACGAAGTCGTTAATTATATATTGCGTGAACGGCAAGTGGAATTAGCCGGCGAAGGACGCCGCTGGTTTGACTTGTTGCGTACCGGAAAGTGGAAGGAAGTGATGAAACCGATTAACGGAATGGAACAGGACGGAAACGAACTCTTCCCGATTCACTATTCACATATCTTGGAAAATCCGAAGATTGTGCAGAACACGTATTATGGTAATACTAACAACTAAAAAAGGTAGAAACAATGAAAAAGACAATATTATATAAGACCCTTTTCTTTTGTTGGGCGATATTGGCATTGACCGGCTGTGACCTGGACTTGCAGAAGAATTATGATTATGAGCCTTCGGTGGATGATCCGTATGTAAAAGTGACAGCGTGGGAATATTTCCAAGATCACAAAGATATGTTCTCGGAGTTGATAGCAGCTATTGAGTATACAGTCTGAAGGACTATTATACCCAGACTGACAATAAATATACTTTTCTGGCTTTGAATAATGCAGGTATGCAGTTGTATCGTGAAAATGAATTTGCAGGTGCAGCATCCATTACCGATTGTGATAAAGAGAAAGTAACGAACATGTTGCTTTATCACATTGTAGACGGTGAATATAGTTCTTATGGACAGTTGCAGGTGGAACCGATGTTCGTATTGACGATGCTGAAAGGAGAGAATGGACTGATGACAATGTCTGTATGGAAAAACCCATGGCAGGCTGCAGTAGGTAAGATTCTGGTGAATCAGACCGGAAGCAACGGGAAATCTCCACAGCGTCAGGCTAAGACTAGCAACATTCTGCCGACGAACGGTGTGATTCATATATTTGAGAACTATTGCAAATATTCCAAATAACCACAGTTAATTAAAAAGAGAACTAATTATGATTCGTAAAATATATACCTTATTAATACTAGGACTTTGCCTGGGCTTTGCTGCCTGTAGCGATGATAATGATGGTCTGGATCCTAATGCGGCTGCTCCTGTGATTAAATTCCCGATGGAACAACTGGATGTGGATTTAAATAAAGTAGATAATCTGCCGGTAGTGGCTGTCATAAAGTCGCAGGCCGGACTACAGAGTGTGACAATGAAATTGCAGACAGTGGAGGGGGTGACCGAATATAAAACGGTGACTGAATTTTTTAATCCCAATTCTTACAGCTTGTCTGAAAATCTGGAATACAATGCAAATTACGAAGCCTTTATCATTGAGGCTACGGATAAATTGAATCATGTTACGAGCGGAACTTTACCAATTGCTGTTACCGATGTAATGGCACGTCCTGTCATAACATTCGACCCGGAAGAGATTATATATGATGAAATGGATGAAAACCCGGTAATTCCCCGTACTACTTTCGAAGTTGTTTCAGAAGCCGGTTTGAAGGTAGTGGAGGTCTATTTGGTATCTGCGACCGGACAGGAATCGAAAGGAAGCGTGGAACTGAATGGGAAGAAGGATTTCTCGTATGATGAGATGATTAATTACAAAGAAGGCGATAAAGGTTTCAAAGTAAAAGCAGTGGATATATATGATAATGTGACCATTTCAACTTTACCAGTGGAATATAGAACAGTGCCAATACCTGTATTGACCTTGCCTGAATTGCCTATTTTTGCTACAACGGATGCTAAACAAGGAGTGCCGGTAAAGGTGGAATCTGTACGTGGAGTTCACGAAGTGATTATTTACCGTATTGAAAACGGACAGGAAATCGAAGTCTTACGGGAACAGAAGAATGGTGAGAAACAATTGGATTACACTCCGGAAATTGATTTTACTGAAACTACGTCTCAAATTAAAGTGGTGGTTTCTGATGGGAGAGTAGGAAAAGAAGCTGTCGGAACTGTGAAAGCATATGTAAATATGGACGTTGCTACTGTGAATATATCCAGTAAGACTTTTGCTAATAGTGCGCACGAAAAATATCCGGATGCTTATGGATTGCTGTCTTTCAAAGATTTGAAAACTTATTCTATTGATTATGCATTAACCAGCGCAGATAATGCGAAGAATGTTGATTTGAAATTCTATTGTATGGGAAAAGGCTCAAATGTGGATTCAGAACCTCGTCTGTATTCAATAAATGCGGCAAAATCTGATGAGTATAAAGGTTCTAATGGTGCAGGTCTGAACACTGCGGCAGTAAAGAATAGGACTATGTTAGCCAAACTCTCCGACTTTGATTATGATAATGCAACAGTTACTTCTATTGCTTCTGAAATATCAGCTAGCTTGATTGTGAAAGAAGACTTGATTCCTATAACGGAGGGAGATATTATTGCCTTTAAAACTGCATCGACTTCTGCAGCAGGTGGAAATAGGATCGGAGTAATGAGAATTATCAGTATGACACCGTCTACCGGGGAAGGTGTGTTGAAGCCCGGAGATACAACAGCTCGTGTATTAACGGTTGAAATCAAATTCCCTAAGAAGAAGTAAACAGGGTAGTATTACCTAGCGTCTGAAGTCTTAATAGAAAACTTCTTTTCTATTAAGACTAAACTTCCCTTTCATTGGGAATAAGTTGTTCTCTGTCCGATACAAACTATAAACGAAGCTTCCGTTTTTATAAATGCAAGTTGCGTTTATAAAAACAAAGCTTTCAATTATGAAAACAAAGCTTGCGTTTATAGTTTATAATAGGGATAAAAGAAGTTTGCAACAAGGGGGAAGGAAGTTCTCTCCTTGTAGAGAATAACTTTTCTATTAATAGCCAACGCGAGAGTTAGTAACAGCTATCCCGGTGAACCGTAGATAGAGTATACGAAAGATGCGACTGATAACAAATACGATGGTTAAGTAATAATGTGCAGTAGCTGAAAGTAATATGAGAAAACATATAATATATAGGTATTTCCTCTTTTTATCTTTGGTCGGACTGATGCAGTTGACGTTTAGCTGTTCCTCCTCTTCCAACGAAATAGAACCTTTGAAACCGGAAGGAGAAGATACTCCTTTGGAAAAAGATGAATATACTTTTATGAATGTAGAATACCGGAAGTGGCAGAACGGAACTTTCCAGGCATGGACAACGGCAGATTCAAGGGAAACACGTACCATTGATAATATGAATTGGTATACTCCCTCTTCGGATTATAGCCGGACTGCATGGGGAGGACGAATCGGTTTACAACCTTCATCTGTGGTTGGAAAAGAAGGCTTTTTCCGAGTGGCTAATTGTGGAGGCCGTTCTTATTTGCTCGATCCGGATAATGGAGCTGTTATCATTCATGGAATTCAGCATGTTCGTCCGGGAGAATCTACTGCTCATAAGAAGGCTTTCGGTACTCGATACGGTAGTGAGGCGCAATGGAGTGAAGAGACTGGCAAACTGTTAGCAGACAATCATATAAACTATATTTCGTATGGTTCGAACCGTATTGAAGTATTTCCTGCTGCAGTACGTGCTAACTTGTTGACACCTAAGACGCAAAAGATTGCTTATGCAGAGAATCTGTATCTGCTCCGTACCTTTATGTGGGATATGAGCAAGAATTTGGGCTACGCGTTTGATGATGACAAGTATAATCGTCTCGTTCTTCTTTTCGAACCGACATTTGCTACGTACATAGATCATCTCGTACAAGAGAAGTCAGCTTTATTTGCCGGTGACCGGCATTTTATAGGTTTCTATCTTGACAATGAATTGCCGTTTGCCAGTTATCAGAATACTGACCCTTTGCGAGGAATTGATCTGAAACATTTTTTGTCCTTGCCCGAACGCTATAAAGCAGCTCGTGAGTATGCAGAAAAGTTCATGCGGGATAACGGTATAGCTTCTGCCGGAGCGATCACCAAGAAAAATCAGGAAGACTTTCGGGGGATGGTTGCTGATTATTATTATCAGTTGACTACCGCTACCGTCAGACGATATGATAAAGAGCATTTGATATTGGGAACACGGCTGCATGACTGGAGCAAATACAATCAGAAAGTGGTGGAAGCTTGTGTTCGTTATTGTGATCTTGTTTCTATCAATTATTATGCCCGTTGGCAACCGGAAGCAGATTTCTTGGCAAACCTGAAAGTTTGGTGTGGAACGAAACCTTTTTTAGTTTCGGAATTCTATACGAAAGCAGAAGATGCCAGTTATCAGGGAACTGGATATACCAATACCGAAGGAGGTGGATGGCTGGTGCATACACAGAAAAATAGAGGTGAGTTTTATCAGAACTTCTGCCTGCGTTTGCTGGAAACCCGAAATTGTGTGGGTTGGGTACACTTTGAATATAATGACGGCTACGATTCTAACGGAAAAGCTTCTAATAAAGGAATAGTCTCCATCGAATACGAACCTTATGAATCTTTTCTGTCGCAGATGCGGCAGTTGAATCTTTCAGTTCATTCATTGATCGATTATTACGATACAAAATCGGTTCAATAGATTGACGGAAACTTTAAATAGACAAATTGAATATTTAGAATTAAAATAGTTATGACCATGAAGAAGTTTAGTTTATTTGCAATCCTTTTAGGATTTAATATAGCTTTGGGAGCATGTTCCGATGATGATGCCGCTCCTGTAGTAAAAAATGAAATCTTTCAACTTCCGGAAAAGGCTTATGTACTGGCGGAACAATCCAGACGGGCTATTGTCATCAGAGATGCGGAGACGCACCGCAATATTTGGAGTTGGGATCCTTATACTGCCTGTGTTCCTGCTGCACAGCAGGTTGGTTTGTCAATCCGAGTGAAGTAAAACCGGTTTTCAATAGACGCTATATCTTGATGACTGCCTCCGGCGGAGCTGTGGCTTTAATCCGTTTGTCCGATCATAAATTAATGTTCTATGCAAACTGCGGACAGAATCCCCACTCTGCGGAGGTATTGCCCGATGGAAATATCGTGACGGCAGAATCTAAATCCGGTGAAATCAATACCTTTGTGGTTGACACGGTTAAGGTATTGGGAGCAAAAGCTAATACGGTGAAGTTGGGTAATGCGCATAATGTTGTTTGGGATAAGAAAAGATCGTATCTTTATGCTACAGCTACCAAAAAAGAGGGAGTGACTGCATTATTCCGTTTTAAGTACGATGGCAACCGGAGTAATCCCAAGTTAATAAATCAGACTACCCTTTATACATTCAGCAATGAATCGGGTGGGCATGATTTGTTCCCGGTATATGGTGAAGAAGATAAATTATGGCTTACTGCTGCTTCGGCTGTCTATAAGTTTGATTTGACTGGAGTTACCGACGCTACGACTAATGACTCTACCGAACCTACTTGCGAGAAGTTTACAGCATAGCCGATATAAAAAGCATCTGCAACGGACCGGACGGAATCCTGATGCTGAAACCGACTGAAGAATGGTGGGCAGAAGGACTTGTAAATGAGAAGGGAGAAGAACTTTTCAAGATGGATGGAGCTAAGATTTATAAAGGTCGTTGGATGATAGACAATACTTTCAGTTATCCAGAAAAGCATGATTTCGTATTGGGCGAAGATTAAATTAAGTATAGCCGAAGATTGATAAAATATATAAGTTGAATAATAAAGTTTGGAACAATGAGGAAACTTCTTCTTTTTTTATTGGTATCTATCGCATTACCGGCTTTGGCGCAAAACGGAAAGAAAGTGTATGCCGACTTCCACGGTGTACGTTACACCCGGCAGCATGACGGAAAGTTGGGCCGTTGGGAGATGTATGCCAATACGGAAAAATCAAGTACCGGAAGGAAGTCGCTGTGTTATAATGCCGATCTGATAGACAGCGAAGGACGGCATGAGATAGCGGCAGTGGCTTATCCCCAAGTCGGAATGCAGTCCAATCTTGATCCCGATTATATCGAATACCAGATATTGTCGGCAAAAGCGGCTAAGATAGATGGATTCTTTATCGAATGGGGGTTCAAGCCTCACGAAAATGACATCTTGCTGCGTGAGATGCAGAAAGTGGCAGCAAAGTATGACTTTGAAATCGGCGTAAACTGGTGCGACGGTTGGTTATATTATGACTGGATTACGAAGATTTATCCGGAAGTTAACACCCGTGAGGCAAAGACCGAATACATGGCTAAATGTTATCAATATCTGGTAGATAGTGTCTTCACAGGTCCGACTGCTCCTATGGTGAAAGGAATGCCTGTTTTTTATCATTTCGGTCCCGGAGCGAAAGTCGATGAATACAAGAAAGTGTTATCACAAGTGAAGTTTCCGCAAGGAATGAGGCAGCTCGTTGCCTTACGCCGTTGGGCGGATTGGGGAAAACTGGAAAATGATAAATATATCCCCGTCACTCGTAGCGATGAAATGGATACCTGGAAAGAAGTGGGAGAAATACCGACTGCATGGCTTCCTGCCCGTGTCCGTACAAGAGATCAGGCACATGCCGAATGGGATAATTACGCCACTCAGGATGATGTTATTGAGTTTATGAAACCTTTCCGTGATTCAATTTGGCATAGTAACAATCCTGCTTATACCATTAAGTCGGGATTTGCCATGCGGGAATGGATAACCGGGGATGTGCGGGCTGGGGACGTGGACACTTCTATTATATCCCACGTAACAATGGAGAAACTTATCAAAGTATGTGGAAGTTCTGTATGGCAGAGAAGGACAGCCTGGACATGATGTTTATCGCTTCGTGGAGTGACTATACCGAAGGACACGAAATAGAGCCGACCATTGAAAACGGTGACCGTGAACTACATACGACTTTAAAGTATGCGGCGGAATTCAAAGACGAACAGGCGGACGAGCGTGGATTAACCTTACCTTTAATGCTTTTCCGGCTGCGAAAAGAAGCCCGTTTCCTGGAAAAGACGAAGATGGACGTATCCGGTTGTCAACGTTCGCTCGATAAGGCAGCATTGTTGATTAGCCAGGGACGTTATCCGGTGGCAATAGGCTTGTTGTCACAAATAGAAAATGATGTCAAGACGGCAAAATCCGCTTTGGCGGTTGAGATGATGCGTTTGCGTGAGTCGGACATGAAGATTCAGGGAAAGCGAAAATCCGGTGGTTACAGTGCCGAAGAAACTCTCTCTATCTCTTTGCCCAAAGAGCTGGTTTCCAAATTACAAATGAATAACTATGTAGGGTATCTCTATTTTGAATACCTGGACAAGGGAAATGAATCTCTTTTTATACGTTCATCTACACAGCGCGAACCGAAAGAGCCGTTTAAAATTGTGTCCCGGATACGTACCGACAACACGGGTGAATGGAAAAGCGCAAAAGTAGAATTGTATAAGGATAATATCGTGAATGGATTCAATATGCCTACTTTCTATTTAAAAGGAAATGTCGTAGTCCGTAATTTGTCATTGGGCTATACGATCTACACAGTCAAATAAATGCATGGATGAAGAGTTTTAATTGGTTATTAGTTTTATCTGTACTATCCTGCATCGGATGTTCCTCTCCGGTTCATGAAGACGGTAGGGGATGTGCTTTCGTATCTGACAGTATTCAATATCGGGTCGAGTTTATGTCGGCGGGGTGCGTGCGGATTCTGTCTTTTCCCGAAGGTGATACGCTGGTAACAAAAAGATTGGTGGTTGATTCGGAAAAGCCGGCTTTCAAAGATTATAAATGGGAAGATACGGGACAGAAGCTGCTCTTTCGCACCCGTGAACTTTCCGTAGTTTTTGATAAGGCAGATGCGGCTTTCATTTTTCAGGAAACATCCACAGGTAAGTTATTACTAAAAGAGAAAGGGGATAGAAAGGCACGGAACTTCAAACGTTCGGTTGCCGGAGGTGAACAATGTCTCGAAGTCACTCAACGCTTTGTTCCTACCGAGGATGAGGCCATTTACGGACTGGGACAGTATCAGAATGGAATCATGAACTATCGGGGGAAATCTGTACTTCTGTTACAGGCCAATATGGATATTGTCAATCCGTTCCTTATTTCGACCAACGGATACGGTGTCTTATGGGATAATTATTCTTCTACGAAGTTTGAAGATACGAAGGAGGGCTACTCATTTACTTCCGAAGTAGGTGATGCCTCCGACTATTATTTTGTCTATGGTAAGAATATGGACGAAGTCGTTGCCGGTTATCGGGAATTGACGGGGGACGTGCCGATGTTTGGAAAATGGGTATATGGCTTCTGGCAGTCCAAAGAACGTTATAAGTCGTTCGATGAATTGAAGGCAGTCGTTAAAGAATACCGTAAACGGGGAATTCCGTTGGATAACATTGTGCAGGACTGGGAATATTGGGGAGACAAACCTCATTGGAACAGCCTGACCTTCCATCCGGCAAACTTTAATCATCCCCGTCAGGTTATTGATGAACTGCATCAACAGGACCATGTTCATTTTATGCTTTCCGTATGGCCCGGATTCGGACCGGAAACGGCTGTCTATCAGTCTTTGGATTCTATCGGTGCATTGTTTAGTGAACCTACATGGGCAGGTTATAAGGTTTTTGATGCCTACAATCCTGTCGCGAGGGATATTTTCTGGCAATACCTCAAGAAAGGACTCTATGATATGGGTGTGGATGCCTGGTGGATGGATGCAACGGAACCATCTTTCCGGGGTGGATTCACACAGTTGAAGCAGGAAGAAAAGACCAAATCAGCTGGTAATACTTATCTGGGTAGCTTCCACCGTTATCTGAACACTTATTCTTTAGAAATGCTAAAGGACTTCTATCAACGCCTGCGCACCGAGAGCGATCAGAAGCGTATATTTATCCTAACTCGTTCCGCCTTTGCCTCGCAACAGCATTATGGTACAGCCGTATGGTCGGGTGACGTTTCGGCTTCATGGGAGAATATGCACAAACAACTGGTTGCCGGCTTAAACTTGTCTATGTCCGGTATTCCGTATTGGACTTCCGATACGGGAGGATTCTTTGTCACAGAACGGGATGCAAAATATCCCGACGGACTGAAAAGTAATGATTATAAAGAGTTATATTCCCGTTGGTTCCAGTTTAGCGCATTTACTCCTATCTTCGTGCTCACGGTACGAATGTGCCGCGTGAAATTTGGCAATTCGGTGAAGAGGGACATTATCTTATGATAATCAAGTGAAGTATATCCATCTGCGTTACCGTCTGTTGCCATACATTTACTCAATGTCCCATCAGGTAACCGCCAATAATTATACCATGTTGAGAGGTTTGGCAATGGATTTCACAACAGATACCCGGACATTTGATATTGATAATGCCTATATGTTCGGTACTTCCTTATTGGTGCGTCCGGTATTTCATCCGCAATCGGAAGAAAAGAACATCTGTATTTATCTGCCGGAACATAGCGGTAAATATTGGTATGACTTCTGGACCGGAGAAGCTTTTGAAGGAGGAAGAGAACAAATGCAGACAAATATCCTCGACATACTTCCGCTCTATGTGAAGCTGGTTCTATCTTGCCTTTGGCAGAAGTGAAACAATATGCGATGGAATATCCCGATTGTGAACTGGAATTGCGTATCTATGGAGGAGCGGATGCTGCTTTTTATGGTATGAGGATGAAGGTGATTCCTACCGCTATGAAGAGGGCGTATGTTCGAAAGTGCCGATGCAATGGAAAGATTCGGAACGGACATTGACTATTGGACTGCGTGAGGGAACTTATCCCGGTATGCCGGAACAAATAAAAATGCATGTGAAATTATATCTGCCTGAAGGTGCAGCTCTTGATAGCAAAGAGTGCGTCTGCACAGGTAGAGAAGTGAAAATAAAGTTTTAATTATAAGTATATATCGATTATGAAGAAGTTTCTCTATATTTTTATTCTATTGTTTATTGTGGGATGGGCACAGGCGCAACAGCGTGTGGTATACACAATTAACGACGGATGGAAATTTACAAAAGGATCTCCGTTTGAAGCGCAGCTGGCCGGCTGTGACGACTCTTCTTGGGAGACGGTCAATATACCTCATACATGGAATAATAAAGATGCAGACGACGAAACTCCGGGATTTTATCGGGGACCGGCTTGGTACCGGAAACAATTGTTTGTAGATAAAAGCCAGGAGGGACGTCAGGCAGTGATCTATTTTGAAGGAGCCAATCAGGAAGTACGATTCTATCTGAACGGTCAGTTCGTGGGAGAACACAAAGGAGGGTATACCCGTTTCTGTTTTGACATCACTTCCCATTTGCGTTATGGACAGGAAAACCTGTTTGCCATTTATGTGAACAATGTCTATAACCCTAATATTCCTCCCTTATCTGCCGATTTTACTTTCTTTGGCGGTATCTACCGGGATGTCTATCTGCAGTTTATGAATCCGGTGCACATTGCAACGAATGATTATGCTTCGTCAGGAGTTTATATCCGTACACCCGAAGTGAACAACTCCGCAGCCTCGGTAGAAATTACTACATTACTGACGAATAATACACTTCAACCTGCAGAAATCAGGGTGGAAAATGTATCTGCGATGCGGATGGCAAGGAAGTGAAAAAGACTCATGCGGAAATAAAGTTGGCATCCGGTGAAACAAAGACAGACATCTCTAAAAAGATAAAAATAGATTCGCCCCGTTTGTGGATATAGACGATCCTTATCGGTATATGGTATATACGCGTATTCTCGATAAGAAAAAGGGTACTTTGCTGGATGAAGTGGTGAATCCGTTAGGCTTGCGCTGGTTTAAATTTGATTCGGAAAAGGGCTTTTTCCTGAATGGCAAAGGACGTAAACTAATCGGAACTGCCCGGCATCAGGATTATTTTCAGAAAGGAAATGCCTTGCGCGATGAGTTGCATGTACAAGATGTACTGTTGTTGAAAGAGATGGGAGGGAACTTCCTGCGTGTGTCACATTATCCCCAAGATCCTGTAATCATGGAAATGTGTGATAAGTTGGGTATTGTGACTTCAGTTGAAATTCCCGTTGTCAATGCTGTTACGGAAACCGAAGAGTTTTTGCAGAACTCCGTTGAGATGGCTAAAGAAATGGTACGTCAGGATTTCAACCGTCCTTCTGTTATGATTTGGGGGTATATGAATGAGATTTTTCTGCGTCGCCCTTATACCGAAGGCAAGCAATTGGAAGATTACTACCGCTTTACTGAAAAAGTAGCCCGTGCCTTGGAAGCGACCATCCGCGAGGAAGATCCTTCAAGATATACCATGATGCTTATCATAATATGCCTCAATATTACGAAGACGCCCATCTGACCGAAATTCCGATGATTCAGGGGTGGAACCTGTATCAAGCTGGTATGAGCCGGATATCAATGAGTTTCAACGTTTGCTCGACCGTGCCCATAAGGTATACAGGGAAAAGTGTTGATGGTTACGGAATATGGACCGGGAGTAGATCCGGGACTTCATTCCTACCAGCCGGAACGTTTCGACTTCTCACAGGAATATGGTTTGGTGTATCATAAACATTATCTCCGTGAAATGATGAAACGTCCGTTTATTGCCGGTTCCAGTCTGTGGAATCTGAATGATTTTTATTCCGAATCCCGTGTCGATGCTGTTCCTCATGTAAACAATAAAGGAGTTGTCGGATTAGACAGGGAGAAGAAAGATGTCTATTGGTTTTATAAGACAGCTTTGTCACGTCGTCCGATACTTGTTATAGGTAATCGGGAGTGGAAAAGCCGTGGGGGAGTGGTGAATACTGCACAGAAAGAATGTATTCAGTCTGTTCCTGTATTCTCCAATGCGGAAGAAGTAGAGCTGTTTGTGAACAATAAGAGTCTGGGAAAGAAAAAGGTGGAAGATAATTATGCCTTGTTCGATGTACCGTTTGTTGGTGGAGAGAATCTCTTGGAAGCAGTTGCCGTGGCTGGTGATAGCAAATTGCGGGATATGCTCCGGATTCAGTTCCAGTTGGTAGGCTCACAGTTGAAAGACGAAGCAATTCCATTTACGGAAATAAATGTAATGTTGGGTTCTCCAAGATATTTTGAAGACCGTACAGCAAATGTAGCATGGATTCCCGAGCAGGAGTATAAGCCCGGTAGCTGGGGATTTGTAGGCGGAACTTCTTATCGTCGTAAAACAGGATTCGGCAGTATGCTTGGTTCGGATATTGACATTCTGGGAACGGATATGAATCCAATCTTCCAGACTCAACGTGTTGGAATAAAATCTTTTAAAGCTGATGTACCGAATGGAGAATATTCCGTATATTTGTACTGGGCAGAATTGGAGTCGGACAAAGAGAGGGAAGCGTTGGTTTATAATCTGGGAGCTGACTCGGAACAGACGTTTGCCGGAAACCGTAGCTTCGGAATTTCAATGAATGGAACGACTGTTTTGGATGATTTCAACATAGCTCGTGATTACGGATATGCCCGTGCTGTTATCAAGAAATTTGTAGTAACGGTGAAGGATGGAAAAGGATTGAGTGTTGACTTCCATAAAAAAGAAGGAGAACCTATTCTGAACGCTATCCGTATTTATAGAAACTATTAATCATAAACACTGTCAATATGCTTAGGTCTATTTATTTACTGTCTTTTCTCCTCCTGCAATCTTTATTTGCTTTTGCCGGGAATGTAAAGGAGAATGTTCCGTCCTCTTTTGATTTGTATGTATGCATCGGACAATCCAACATGGCGGGGCGTGCAACATTAACTCCGGAAGTCATGGATACCCTCCAAAATGTGTATCTATTGAATGATAAGGGGAATTTTGAACCGGCAGTAAATCCTCTCAATCGTTATTCTACAGTTCGGAAAGATTTGTCAATGCAGCGTTTGGGACCGGCTTACGGCTTTGCTAAAGAGATGGCCCGACAAACGAAACGTCCTGTCGGACTGGTAGTAAATGCGCGTGGAGGCTCATCCATCAACTCCTGGCTAAAAGGGAGTAAAGACGGATATTATGAAGAAGCTCTTTCCCGGGTTCGGATTGCAATGAAGCAGGGAGGTGTTTTGAAAGCAATCCTTTGGCATCAGGGAGAAGCCGATTGTTCGAATCCGGAAGCGTATAAACAGAAACTGATTTCTTTGGTGAAAGACTTGCGGGAAGATCTGGGCATGTCGAATCTACCGGTTGTTGTAGGACAGATTTCTCAATGGAACTGGACAAAAAGAGAAGCTGGTACAGTCCCCTTTAATCAGATGATTAAAAAGTTTCTTCATTTATTCCCCATTCTGATTGTATCATCGAAAGGATTGGATGGTATAAAGATGAGAAGGACCCTCACTTTAATACGGAAGCACAACTGTTATTAGGAAAACGTTATGCGAAAAAGGTACTGAAGTTCTATAAACATCAATAGAATACCCTTTTTCGAGGAACATAAAAGCCGGCTGATTCATGAGGGATCAGCCGGCTTTTGTATGGTGAATAACTAAATACTGCCTTGTTGATAGAAAAGGAATCTATATAGTTAATTGTTTTATTATAAGTAAATTAACCTGTTGATAACTTTGTTGATATCCTTGTTGATAACTGAAATTAGGTTGTGAATAAAGTCAGTAAAGAAGAGTCGTCATAAAAAAGAAGAACCGCATTTCTGCGATTCTTCTTATCTTTAGTTGCGGAGATCCGACTCGAACGAATGACCTTTGGGTTATGAGCCCAACGAGCTACCAACTGCTCCACTCCGCGATGTTTAACGGGTGCAAAGGTACGGCTTTTTTTGAAACAAACAAATAATTAGCTGAATATTTTTCGAGTAAATCATCATTTTTTTCTTATTTGGTTGAGAATGAATGAAATAATGATGAAACTTTTTCTTAGCACCTATTAATATACAAATGTTAATATTCTCTCTATTTTCTTGTATGGTCTAAAGAAAAGAATTACTTTTGCTCAAAATATTCAGCAATGTGCAATTTGTAACCTATGACCGTATCCAAGACAAAAGCCAAATTAGTAGATGTAGCCCGTCAGCTTTTTGCGAAGATGGGAGTAGAAAACACAACTATGAATGATATCGCTCTTGCTTCTAAAAAAGGTAGACGAACGCTCTATACTTATTTTAAAAGTAAGGATGAAATTTATTTGGCTGTTGTGGAATCGGAATTGGATATTCTGTCGGATATGATGAAGCGGGTGGCCGAGAAAAATATCTCACCGGACGAGAAATTGTTGGAGATGATATATACCCGGTTGGACGCGGTAAAAGAGGTGGTCTATCGAAACGGAACACTGCGTGCTTATTTCTTCCGTGATATATGGCGGGTGGAAAAAGTTCGCAAGAAGTTTGATGCAAAGGAAGTCCAGCTCTTTAAAGCCGTTCTTCTGGAAGGACAGGCAAAAGGAGTTTTCCATATTGACGATGTGGAGATGACTGCCGACTTGATACATTATTGTGTGAAAGGAATTGAAGTTCCTTATATTCGAGGCCATATAGGTGCACATCTGGATGAAGATACAAGAAATAGATATGTGTCCAACATTGTGTTTGGCGCACTGCATAGAACAGAAATTTAATTAAATAACTTTTAGTATGGGATTATTAGACGGAAAAACAGCCATTGTAACCGGTGCTGCTCGCGGTATTGGTAAGGCTATCGCTCTTAAGTTTGCTGCCGAAGGCGCAAACATCGCATTTACTGACCTTGTCATTGACGAAAATGCAGAAAATACAGCTAAAGAATTGGAAGCAATGGGCGTGAAAGCCAAAGGTTACGCTTCTAACGCGGCTAACTTTGAAGATACTGCAAAGGTCGTTGAAGAAATCCACAAGGACTTCGGACGGATCGATATATTGGTAAACAATGCCGGTATCACTCGTGACGGTTTGATGATGCGCATGAGCGAACAGCAATGGGATATGGTAATCAACGTGAACCTGAAGTCTGCATTTAACTTCATCCATGCTTGTACACCTATCATGATGCGTCAAAAAGCTGGTAGCATTATCAATATGGCCTCTGTTGTAGGTGTTCACGGAAATGCAGGACAGGCTAACTATGCTGCTTCCAAAGCAGGTATGATTGCATTGGCTAAGTCTATCGCACAAGAGTTGGGCTCTCGCGGCATCCGTGCCAACGCTATCGCTCCGGGATTCATCCTGACAGACATGACAGCTGCTCTTTCTGACGAAGTAAGAGCTGAATGGGCAAAGAAAATTCCTTTGCGTCGTGGTGGTACTCCTGAAGATGTGGCAAACATCGCTACCTTCCTGGCTTCTGATATGTCTTCTTATGTATCAGGTCAGGTGATTCAGGTAGATGGTGGTATGAATATGTAATCGAACAGAATGACTGTTGTATACGAAGACAACCATATCATTGTAGTCAACAAGACCGCTTCCGAGATTGTCCAGGCAGACAAGACGGGGGATACGCCGCTTTCGGAGACTGTGAAACAGTATCTGAAAGAGAAGTATCAGAAACCCGGAAATGTTTTCCTCGGTGTGACACACCGGCTGGACCGCCCCGTAAGCGGTCTTGTTATTTTTGCCAAAACGAGTAAGGCATTAACAAGGCTCAACGAAATGTTTCGCACTAGTGAGGTGAAAAAGACTTATTGGGCGGTTGTGAAAAATGCTCCGCAAGAACCGGAAGGTGAACTGGTACATTTTCTTGTACGTAATGAAAAGCAGAACAAAAGTTATGCATACGATAAGGAAGTGCCAAACAGCAAGAAAGCGATCTTGCATTACCGGTTGATCGGTCATTCGGAGAATTACTATTTGCTCGAAGTCGATTTAAAAACCGGACGTCATCATCAGATTCGTTGTCAGCTGGCAAATGGGATGCCTATCAAGGGAGATTTGAAATATGGCTCTCCACGCTCCAATCCGGATGGGAGCATTTGTCTGCATGCCCGGAGAGTACGGTTCGTACATCCTGTCTCAAAAGACTGATAGAGCTTGAAGCTCCTCTTCCCGAAGAATTTATGGAAAGGATTCGCCATAGATTAACACGGATTTCCACAGATTCATTTATTATGTTATTTAGTAGACGGTATGCAGTTTTTCTGTGGAAAACCGTGTAAATCTGTGGTTGGAACTTGCCAAAAGAGTAAACCTGCCTGCCATTTTTCTTGTAAACTCTAGCGACAGTTAGTTAATTCCTAAATAGGTAGTATATTTGCACCATTCGCTAACTATAATTTTCAATCATACCAAAGAAAAATACGAATGAAGGCATTTAAACTACTTGCACTTACTTCTTGTGTCTTGCTTGCAGCGGGAAATGGAGTAGCGCAACAGAACTATTCAAAAAGTGAAGGATTATTGCAGTACGTCGATCCGTATATCGGATCCGGTTATCATGGACACGTCTTTGTTGGGACGAGTGTTCCGTATGGAATGGTACAGCTGGGTCCTACCAATATCCATAAAGGTTGGGACTGGTGCTCGGGTTATCATTATTCCGATAGTATTTTAATTGGCTTTTCACATACCCATTTGAGCGGTACGGGCTGTACTGACTTATGTGATATTCTCATCATGCCATTGAATGAGATCCGTACTCCCAGAGGCAATCAGGATGATATACGTGATGGGTATGCTTCCAGATATTCTCATGCGAATGAAATCGCCCGTCCCGAATATTACTCTTTGCTTCTCGACCGTTACAATATCAAAGCCGAGCTGACAGCTACAGATCGTGTAGGCTTCCATCGTTATACTTATCCTGAAGGAAAACCGGCTTCCATATTAATCGACTTACGTGAAGGAAACGGATCGAATGCTTACGACAGCTATATCCGTAAGGTAGATGATTATACAGTAGAGGGTTATCGTTATGTGAGAGGCTGGAGTCCTTCCCGCAAAGTTTATTTTGTGTTGAAAAGTGATAAGAAGATAGAGCAGTTTACTGCCTATGATGATAATACCCCGCAACCTTGGGACCAACTGAAAGTGGCATCGGTGAAGAGTGTCCTCACTTTTGGTAACGTGAAGGAAGTGAAGATAAAAGTCGCCCTTTCTTCTGTCAGCTGTGACAACGCAGCGATGAACCTGCAATCCGAACTTACTCACTGGGATTTTGATAAGGTGGTGGATATGAGTGCCGACCGATGGAATAAGCAACTGGAGAAGATGACAGTAGAGACTGATGATGAGGCTTCCAAACGTGTATTCTATACCGCCCATTATCATACTATGATTGCCCCTACGCTTTTTGCGATGTGAATGGAGAGTATAGAGGGATGAATGACATGATTTACACAGACCCGAAGAAAGCCAACTATACGACTCTTTCTTTATGGGATACCTACCGTGCATTAAATCCTTTGATGACTATTACTCAACCTGAAATGGTTGACCATGTAGTCAATTCGATGATTTCCATCTATCGTCAGCAGGACAAACTCCCTATCTGGCCTTTGATGAGTGGAGAGACCGATCAGATGCCGGGGTATAGCTCCGTGCCGGTGATTGCCGATGCATATCTGAAAGGATTTACCGGGTTCGATGCGGAAGAAGCATTGCAAGCAATGATAGCTACAGCTACTTATGAAAAGCAGAAAGGAGTACCTTATGTAGTCAAAAAAGGCTATATCCTGCCGACAAAGTTCATGAAGCTACTTCCATAGCCATGGAGTATGCAGTAGACGACTGGGGAATTGCCGCTATGGCACGTAAGATGGGAAAGACAGAAGATGCTGAAACATTCTCAAAACGTGCTCATTATTACAAGAACTATTTTGATTCTTCTATCCATTTCATTCGTCCGAAACTGGAAGACGGCTCTTGGCGTACTCCTTACGATCCGGCACGTTCCATCCATACTGTTGGAGATTTCTGTGAAGGAAACGGATGGCAATATACTTCTTTGCTCCACAAGACCCCTATGGGCTGATTGCCTTGTTTGGAGGTGACAAACCTTTTACAACGAAGCTTGATGGTTTCTTTACCAATACCGACAGTATGGGGGAAGAAGCATCGAGCGACATAACCGGATTGATCGGACAATATGCACATGGAAATGAACCGAGCCATCATGTTGCTTATCTTTATGCGTATGCCGGTGAACAATGGAAAACGGCGGAAAAGGTTCGTTTTATCATGAGCGATTTTTACACAGACCAGCCGGACGGTATCATCGGTAATGAGGATTGTGGCCAAATGTCTGCCTGGTATCTTCTTTCATCTATGGGACTCTATCAGGTGAACCCGTCGGATGGTGTATTTGTTTTCGGTAGCCCTTGTTTTAAGAAAGTAGAAGTGAAGGTACGTGGTGGTAACACTTTTACTGTAGAAGCACCCAATAACAGCAAAGAAAATATCTATATCCAGAAAGTGTATTTGAATGGCAAGCCTTATGATAAGAGTTATATCACTTATCAGGATATAATAAATGGCAGCACATTGAAGTTTGTAATGGGGAAAAAGCCTAATAAGAATTTTGGTAAGGCTCCGGCAAACAGACCGGTTGTTTTGAATAAGATAAATGGATAAAGATGGCTTACTTATAAAAGACAGCTAATTGTTGAAAGGAGGAAGAAGCCTCCGACAATGAAAGAATAAAGCTGGTTCTCAATATTCAATTCAGTTTTCAATAGGTATTATAAGGCTTTCCGATTGTAGCATTTAATTCTGCTTCGGAAAGTTTTATTTTATACTAGAAACGGCTGAAAAGCAAATCCTTAACAAGAACTTACTGTTTTCAGCGTTTTGGGGAATATAGTTTTAAGAAATAAGTTAGTCCTGATTACATCTTTCCTTTAAAAAAGAATGTAATCAAGACTATTTTTATAACTATGGAAGCGGATCAGCTTTTGCCGGTCGTTTCGGATCATAAACGGCTACTCCTACTTTGGAGTCAGCACAACCATAATACAAATACCATTTGTTTTTGAAGTAGACCATTCCTTCTATAAATACGGTCCCATCCACATATTGCCCACTCTTTTCAAAGCTATCCATCGGACGGAAGAACGGTTCATCGAGACGGGTGATAAAGCGGGTAGGATCATTGGCGTCGAAGAGTGCTTGTCCGGCAGCATAGACATTGGCGGTATAGCGTTTGTCACCTCTTCCTGAATGGTTCTTACCATTATAAAGAAGGACAATTCCTTTCGGAGTGTAGATAGCTGGAGGCCCACATTCGGTGAGATGGCTGTCGAAGTAGCCGTCACGGGGAGAAAACAGCTTTTTTAGGGAACCGTCAATGTTGACAATCGGTGTCCAGTGGATTAAGTCATCGGAAGTAGCTGCGAATACATGCTCCTCTCCCCAGTACATAAAGTATTTCCCGTTGACTTTCTTGATAACCTGTTTCCCTTTAACAACTTCGGTCAGGATAGAGCCGGACTTACAACCCAGGTTGAAGAACTTTCCATCAAATGCTTTGGCAAAAGCAGGACCGTGTTTTGTCCAGTCTTTTAGGTTGCGGGAGGTCGCTACTGCCAGGCGAGGTACATGGCGATTCCATTGGGTGTACATCATTACATATAATCCGTCATCGGTTACGGCAATTCGTGGGTCTTCGCAGCCGCCGGGCCATTCCAACTCTTTTTGTGAATCATTATCCGGATAGAATACAGGAGTCTTTTCCCGTTGGAAATGTGTGCCGTCGGTAGAAGTGGCATAACCGAGGCGAGAAGTCCGGTGTCCGATACCGACACCTGATTTATCCTCTGCACGGTATAACACGACAATCTCACCATTGTAGAGTGTAGCAGCCGGATTGAATGTATCGTTCGATTCCCACGCAATAGAATCTTTGGTCAATGGACAGTAAAACTTGGTGTTTTCTATAGGAGATATTACCGGATTGACATTCTTTGGACGTTCAAAACCACCGAAAGCCCAATCGGGTAATTTGTTCTCTTTATGATTGGAAGACTGTCCGTAGGCAGTACAGGTCATCATGGTTGTAGTAAGTAGGAATAAAAAAGTTGATTTCATATTGTTCATATTATATGGGTCATTTATTTTTTAGGAGTCATATACTCTCTACATATAAATTGGAAAATAAATAAAATGCTGTCATCTGTCACCTGATTGGGCATAAATGATTGATTATAAATATACTGCAGTGTGACAGCATGATGTGACGGCAAGGTGACGACAACTTTGCTGTCACCTTGTTGAAAGTAAGGATTTTATTGCTTCTCTGCTATGTGGGCACTTATTTTTCTATCCGGAGCGGTATTCAAGGATTATCAGACTATTACGGAAGAGAGAGTTTCAGTACTTGAAACTAAAAGTTCTATTGCTTGAAACTTTTGTTTCATCGGTGAGAAACTCTAGTTTCTCTTACTTGAAACTGTGGTTTCAAAGGCGTGAAACTAAAGTTCTTCAACCTTGAAACTACTTTGGAAGCGTAAGCTTCAAGGTTAGAAACAGTTATCTCATAAGCAGGAATACAATAAAAACATAATAGAAGACTATTGAATACTATTTAGTAAGTCTACCTTGCCTTCATTCACGAGTTTTAGGATTAGTTCTCCAAACAGCGTATTTTGCCATGCAAACCAGGAACGAGTAAAGTTCTTCGGGTCGTTCTTGTGGAAAGATTCATGCATGAACCCTGTTCCGGCATCCGTATCCATCAGCATTTTGATGCAGGTCTTGATTTCTGCGTCGTTTTGACTGGTGAATGCTTTCATCATAATACTCATGGGCCAAATCATATCATATCCGATGTGCGGACCGCCAATTCCTTCACCGGCAGTACCTTTGAAGAAGTAAGGATTATCTTCGCTCCATACAAACTTACGGGTATTCTGATAAATAGGATCGTTCACTTTCACATCCCCAAGATAAGGCAGGGCAATGAGACTCGGCACATTGGCATCATCCATTAACAGTTGATTGCCGAAACCGTCCACTTCGAAAGCATAGATTTTGCCATATTTCGGATGATTGTAAACCGCATACTGTTTCAGGGCTGCTTCCACTTCGTTAGACAGTGTAGTACATTCTTTAGCTAAATCAGGTTTCTTGTTGACCGTATTCAGAATTTCGGCAGCTTTGCGCAATGAAGTTACAGCAAAGAAGTTGGACGGAACGAGGAACTGGAAAGTTGTAGCATCATCGAAGGACGGAAAGCAGAAGCAATCAGTCCGACCGGCTTTACAGGATTACCCCAGCCGTCGTTGGTCATCGTATCGAGTGCACGTTCCGTTTTACGTTGGAAACGATAAGGACCTTTCGGATCTTCTTTTCGTTGCTGTTCCTTAAACGTTTTCAGAACCTTCGCGATGGCTGTAAGCCATTCGTCGGAGAATATACTGGCATCTCCCGTCGTCTTCCAGTAATGATAAGCAAGACGGATAGGATAGCAGAGCGAGTCGATTTCCCATTTGCGTTCGTGCAGTTCGGGCTTCATGTCCGTAAGGTCGCTCATCCATTCGCCGCCTCGGAATTCATGTTGAAAGCATTGGCATACGGGTCGATATTGATACACTTGAACTGACGTTTGATAACGCCGGCCAGCATCTTTTTCAGTTCCGCGTCTTTGTTGGCGAGTTGCACGTAAGGCCATACTTGTGCACCCGAATCGCGCAACCACATGGCGTGGATGTCGCCTGTATAAACAAACGTATCGTCTTTGCCGTCAAAATGAACAGTAGTATCCAGGGTGTTCGGGAAACAGTTTTCGAACATCCATGCCAAGCGGGCATTCGTCAGCAGTTGCTTGATATGCGCAATCTGTTGTTCCACAGCTTGCGAGACAAACAGACGTTTCGATGCTTCCGGACGGTTCGTCTGATAGTTGTTGATTTTGGTATTATCTTGTTGGATGACAAAATCACTGTTCGTTATAGCCTGCATATTGCTAGCACCAAAGAGTGCTATGGACAAACAAAAGGCTTTAGTTATATTCATGGTAATAGTCTTTTTTGTTGATTAGTATTGATTATGAAAGTGTTGCGGAGAAGAAGTGTTAAATCTCTGCAAAGAATTCAATAAGACAGGCATTGTCGAGCAGCCATTTATACTGTTCCTTGTTGTGTCCCGACCAATCCCTGCCTAATAATCCGTTTTCATCCCGGTAGTTTTCCCAGGCGTGAAGCGCATTTTCCACCATCGCATTGACATACGCCGGATTCTTGTCAATCTTATACAGAGCTTTCAGTCCTCTGAATAAGATCACGTTAAACCAGGCCATGTCTTTATGCACTTTGACAGTCGGGTCTTTCTTGTCGGCTTTTGTGCGGAAAAAAGCATCAGTTCCTGCGGCTGTCTGCTGTGCATCGTGCAAATACTGTTCATCTCCCGTTTCTTCATAGAGCAATACGCCCGCCTGAATCATCTGTCCACTGTTGTAGGCGTACTTCTCTTTGGAACTTTCCCTTTCAGGTTGATGTTATCCCAGTAAAGATGGTCGGTAGGGTCGCACAGATGCTTTTTCGTCCAGGCATACGTCTCTTTTGCTTTTTCGAGGTATTTGGCATCCTTCGTCAGCCGGTACAACTTGACACCGAGCACAGTAGACGGTGCATTGGAACAAGTATGCTTCGCTTCCTTCTGCTGTTCACACCAAAAGATGCCACCGCCTATCTCATCGCTCCATCCACTGTAGATATATTGATACAATGCAACGGCTTTTTCCAAAGATGCAGGCTTGTGAGTCAGTTGGTAATAATCGCAGTAATCCAGTGCAACCCAGATGTTATCGTCATAATAACGTCCGTGCTGCCCGTACTTGGTGGGGTATGACTGATAACAGGCCGGCAAGCGACTGTTATCCCAATACTGCTCCATTCCCGGTAGAATTCTTTTCTCGAGAATCTTTTTGTACTTCTTGTTTCCGGTCGCTTTGTATAAAGCCACACAACCCGACATCATCCCGGAATACGGCCATAGAAAAGAAGCCTTCAGCGTTCCGTTCTGCTGCGTTCCGTCCGCCAGATAAGTGATTTTTTGGTTGGGATTGACAGGATACGTTTCTGTTAGTAGTCCGTCATTCGTCTGATAGAGATTCAATACATTAGATAGAATCGAGTCGGCAATAGAAAGATAACGGGTATTTCCCGGTGTCTTTCCCACTGCGGAGGTAAGGCAAAATAACATACAGGCTACAAAACATATATTTCTCATAGGAATATCGGGTTGTGTGGTGAAACTTTCAGGTTATAACTAGATACAAAGATTATTCTGCTGACGCTGGTCGAACTCCAGTTCCACCTTTACGGGGAAATGGTCTGAAGGAGTGCGCGCCTGATAAGTCTTGATGTCGATTTCTTCCGGGCAATCGTTCGCCTGCTTCTTTTCTCCCTTGCCTACGATGCTGCGGTAAGTATCAGTCAGCACACCATATCTTTTCACTTGGAAAGACGGAGAAACGAATATATGGTCGATACGGCTTTCCGTAAAGCTGTTCGGGTCGAAGTCGTTGAACGTGCCGTTGATAGCATAGCGGAAGCCGGCCTTCTCGTAAGAGTCGCACAACACCCCTTTGCTCACAAAAGCATCATAAGACTGGTGGGTCTGGTCGACATTGAAGTCTCCCGTCAGGATGGCCGGAAGCTCTTTGCCTTTGCCAAGTTCTTTCATCTTGTCCTGTACGAGGAACGCACTTTCCACGCGTGCTTTCTTGCCGATATGGTCCATGTGCAGGTTGAAGAAAAGGAATTCGAAGCCGGTATCTTTGCATTTGAAGTGTCCCCAACTGCAAATACGCGGCAACACGGCATCCCATCCTTTGCTCGGCACGTCGGGAGTTTCCGACAACCAAAAATCACCTTTCTCTATCACGTCAAACTTGTCTGTGCGATAGAAAATAGCAGAATGTTCACCTTTCTCTTTGCCGTCGTCGCGACCTACACCGATATAATCATAACCGGGTAATGCTTCTTTCATATCTTTCAGTTGATGAATAAAGCACTCCTGCGTGCCGAAAATATCGAAATCGTGGTATTGCACTATTTGGGCAATGACCGGGTAACGTTGTCCCCAACCGTTTCCGTTGATTGAATCGCCACCGTTGGCGTTTCTCAAATTGTAGGAGGCAACGGTGATAGAAGTAGGCTGATAGTTACTTTGACAACCGCAAAAGACGATCGCAACAAGGGCAATTAGTAAAAGGTTTTTCAGTTTCATGTTTTTATAGTTTGTTTGGTAGATAATTCATTGATCTCCAAAAGTACAATATTTTATTCAAACGAAAGAGAGTAAGGTACATCTTTTTCTGTGGTTCCCCGTTGTTTATTGGTACGGGCTCATTTGAAATTGAATATTAGCACCTTTAATCAGCTGGTCATGTGTAAGGAAATTACGGGTTTGTGATTTCCCGTTTACTTTCATTTCCTTGATGTAGCGGTTGTCAAGCTGGTTGTTATCTGCCTTGATTGTGATGGTCTTTCCGTTCTCCAAATGTAACTTCGCTGATTTGAAGAGCGGGGTTCCTATGATATATTCATCCGTTCCCGGGCAAACCGGATAGAAACCGAGTGCGGAGAATACATACCAGGCGGAAGTCTGTCCGTTGTCTTCGTCACCGCAATAACCGTCGGGACCGGCGGTATATAGTTTGTTCATAATCTCACGTATCCAGTATTGAGCTTTCCAGGGCTCGCTCGAATAGTTGTAGAGATATACCATGTGCTGAATAGGCTGGTTGCCGTGCGCATATTGCCCCATGTTCATTACTTGCATTTCACGCATTTCGTGAATCATGCTGCGGCTTTCCATTCCCAGTTTACCCGGGATGACAAAGACGGAATCCATCATCGCGTTGAATTCTTTCTTGCCTCCCATCAGGTTGATAAGTCCTTGCGGGTCGTGGAATACGCAGAAGCTCCAGTGCCAGCTATTCCCTTCGCAAAATTCACCGCTCCAGTCCACTGCATCGAAATTCGGATTGAATACGCCTTTGTTGTCTTTGCCAACCATCAGTTTGCGTTCCGGATGATAGACATTTTTGTAGTTCAGCGCGTGTTTCTTATAAATGTCGATTTCGCTCTCCGGTTTACCGAGTTTCTTGCCTAATGTATAAATTGCCCAGTCGTTGTAAGCATACTCCAATGTACGTGCAACGTTTTGTCCTATGCCGATATTGTTGGCAACATATCCCAGTTGGTTGTAAGATTCGTAACCGAGACGACCTGAAGCAGTCCCGCGAAGATGTGCATTTGCTCCATGTTTCAATGCTTCCCAAAGAGTTTCGATATCATATCCTCGCAATCCTTTGATGTAAGCGTCGGCCACTACGGAAGCCGAGTTGTTGCCTACCATACAATCCCGATGTCCCGGGCTGGCCCATTCCGGCAGGAAACCGCTCTCTTTGTAAGCGTTTACCAAACCTTCCTGCATCTTCAGGTTCATCGACGGATACATCAGGTTGAGGAAAGGAAACAGACAACGGAACGTGTCCCAAAAACCGGTGTCGGTAAACATATAGCCGGGACGCACTTCACCGTTATAGGGGCTGTAATGCATGATTTCTCCTTTAGCGTCTATCTCGTAAAAGCTACGTGGGAAAAGCATGGAGCGGTACAGGCAGGAATAGAAGGTGCGCAGGTTATCAATGTTATCGTCTTCCACCTCTATCTTACTCATTTCACGGTTCCACACGTCTCTTCCGTTCGTTACCAATTGGTCGAAACTGTTTCTGCCCAGCTCTTTGAGATTTAATTCCGCTTGTTCAGGCTGATAAAGGAGGAAGCAACCCGTGCGTGTACGATTTCTCCCTTTTTCGTGGCGAATCCGATTACCGCACCTGTGTGGTTTCCTTTCGCTTCGATCTCATTCGGAAGAATGTTGTTTTCGGAAACTGTGGAAACGAATGTGAACGGTTTGTCGAATTGAACTACAAAGTAGTTTTTGAAGTTTTCCGGCACACCGCCGCTATTCTTGGTTGAATAGCCGATAATCTTGTTTTCTTTCGGAATCACTTTCACATAAGAACCTTTGTCAAAAGCGTCTACAATCACGTAGGCATTCTTTGTCTCCGGATACGTGAAACGGAACATGACGGCGCGCTCCGTAGGAGCAAGCTCGGTTGTTACGTCATGGTCGGCAAGGTACACCTTATAATAATAAGGTTTGGCAACTTCCGCTTTGTGAGAGAACCAACTGGCACGTCGGTCTTGATCGAATACCAGTCCGCCGGTGATAGGCATGATGGCAAACTGCCCGTAGTCGTTCATCCAGGGACTGGGCTGATGTGTTTGTTTGAATCCCCGGATTTTGTCGGCATCATACGTGTACGCCCAACCGTCTCCCATTTTACCGGTCTGCGGTGTCCAGAAATTCATTCCCCACGGCAATGCCGTAGCCGGATACGTGTTTCCGGTAGACAGTTCAAACTTGGATTGAGTGCCTACCAGTGTGCTGACATAGTCTACCGGATTCTTAACGGCAGAAGATTGCAGGCTGTACAACACGGCACCTCCAAGAAATAGCAAGTGTTTAAATGAAAAATGTGTTTTCATGAACAAATGAATTTATAGATTTGAAAATAATTTCTACGACGAAAATAGGGAGAAAAGGAATGTGCTTCTAGTAATAGAGAGGTTAAATCGCCTCTTGTCGCTAAAATTAACTACTCTGGCACGGAAATTTACTTATATTCCGGTCAAAAAAAAGCTCGGAATGTTTTTTTGTTTACCTTTGTCATATAGCAAATCTAAGAATAATACACTATGGGAAAACAGTCGGTTTATATTCTATTATTTTTTCTTAATCTGTTGATACATAACGCTTATGCTTATAATTTGAAGCAAGTTGCAGATAAAGAGTATATGTCTAATAGTTCGATTACATCTCTGTGCCAGGATGAGCGTGGATTGATGTGGATCGGGACCTGCGACGGACTGAATATTTATGATGGACAGGAGATTGAGGAATTTAAGACTCGTGACAAAGAGGATTACTTATCTGGTAATCTGATTGACAATATTGTGTATACGGGCGAAGATATTTACTGGATTCAAACCTACTATGGGTTGAACCGTTTGAACCGGAAAACCAATACAATCACTCACTATAATGAATTTCAGAAACTCTTCTTTATGAATAAGGATAGTCATGGCAATCTGTTCATTATCCAGGATAGTAACTGCATCTATTATTATCATAAAAAGAAGGAGTCTTCAAGAAAATCAATATCACGGGAATCCCGATTTCCGATATCGTAAACTTCTTTATCGACGGTAACAACCGGATGTGGGTAGTCATGAAAGGATACAACCGCTGTTATGACATACAGCAGGAAGCCGCATCGGGAGATATCACCCTGTTACCCCAGAAAACAAACCTGATTTATCAGACTTCCTTGATTTATTGTTTCAATGACGAGCAATCTCTTTATTATATAGATAAGGAATTTAATTTCTATGCTTTCCATATTCCGACCCAGAAGAATGAATTTATTGCCAATCTGGGTAAGGAAATACAGGAACGTGGCAAAATTTCGTCCATTGTTCATTATCATAACAGCTATTTTGTGGGCTTTTTGATGGATGGCATTCTCCTGTTGGAAAAACAGAAGGAGACGGATCATTATCAAATTCAGTCGTTACCTATCAACAGCGGTGTATTCTGTCTCAAGAAAGACCGTTTTCAGGATGTTGTCTGGATTGGTACTGACGGACAGGGCGTTTATCTTTATTCGAACCCGCTTTATTCTATCAAATCAATGGTGCTTAGCAATTACACCGAGAAAATAGAACGCCCCGTGCGTGCCATCTATCTTGATGATGAATGTACTTTCTGGGTGGGAACCAAAGGAAACGGAATTCTTAAAATCTATGATTACGAATTCGATAAAAACATCTCCGACTGTCGGGCAGAGGTGTTGACTACCTCTAATAGTGCTTTGAGTAGTAATGCCGTTTATTGTTTTGCCAAGAGCCACCGGAATTTGCTTTGGATAGGAGACGAAGAAGGATTAACTTATTATTCATATCGGGAAAAACGTATCAAGAGTATACCAATACGGATCGGTAACGAAGATTTCAAATACATCCATGACATTTACGAAACAGCAGATTCCGAACTGTGGCTGGCGAGTGTTGGCATGGGAGTGGTGAAAGCTCGTATTGCCGGAACATCGGACAATCCGGTGATTGTGGATGCGCAACGTTACATCATCAATGACGGCGAACTGGGATCGAACTATTTCTTTACTATTTATGCGGAGAATGAACCAACCTGTTGTTTGGCAATAAAGGATATGGGGTATTCCGCTATAACGAAACGACGAATGGCCTGGAACCGGTGTCTACTCACAAATACGAAAACATGACCCTGAATAATATTCTCGCTATCAGTAAAGACAGCAGCAATAACTATCTTTTCGGAACGAGCTACGGATTGATAAAGTACACATCGGAAACCTCTTATCAGCTCTTCAATGCCAAGAATGGTTTCCTGAATAATACCATTCATGCAATTCTTAGAAACTCGTCCGACGACTTCTGGTTGAGCACCAATCTTGGATTAATCAATTTCGATACGAAAAGGAATGTCTTTCGTTCATACGGTTTTGGAGATGGTTTAAAGGTGGTAGAGTTTAGTGACGGAGCCGCTTTTCGGGATTCCCAGACTGGTACTCTGTTCTTTGGCGGAATCAATGGAGTCGTAGCTATCCGGGCGGATGGCGTCCGGAGCAGCTTTATATGCCTCCTGTTTATTTTGATAAGCTGTCTATCTTCGGTGAACAATACAATCTGGGCGAATTTCTCACCCGGAAAAAAGAAACTGAAGTCTTGAATTTGCAGTATGACCAGAATTTCTTTTCTGTTTCATTTGCCTCTGTGGATTATCTGAATGGTAATAACTGTACCTATTTCTATAAACTAAAAGGATTGAGTGACCAATGGGTAAACAATGGTTCGGAAAGCGGAGTCTCTTTTACGAATATGGCTCCCGGCGAATATACCTTACTGGTGAAATATTACAATAGTGTCTTTGATAAAGAGAGTGATGTCTATTCTCTGGTGATTCGTATAGGTGATCCGTGGTATGCTTCCTGGTGGGCTTATTTGATTTATGCCCTGTGTCTGCTTTTACTGGCAGCCTTGCTGATACGTTCCTTTATCCTGCGCTCCAAACGTAAAAAGCAGGAATTGCTGAACGAGATAGAGAAACGCCATCAAAAGAATGTCTTTGAGTCCAAACTTCGTTTCTTTACTAATATCGCACATGAATTTTGTACTCCGCTGACTTTGATTTATGGTCCTTGCGGACGAATCCTTTCATCGAAGGGACTTAGTAAATTTGTCGTGGACTACGTACAGATGATTCAGACGAATGCGGAGCGTCTCAACAACCTGATTCATGAGTTGATCGAATTTCGTCGGATTGAAACGGGAAACAGGGAAGTGCGGGTTGAATCATTGAATGTGTCTTCCATTGTGAAAGGAATAGCCAAAACGTTTGTTGAAATGGCTAAATCCAGAAACATCACTTTCTTGAGCAAGATACCCGAGCAGGTGATGTGGAACTCGGACAAAGGGTTTCTGAATACGATTATTATTAATCTGATTTCTAATGCCTTTAAATATACTCCCGACGGACAAAGTATCAAGATTGAAGTGGATACGAGCGGGGAAAACATGCTGACTCTTCGTGTAGCGAATGAAGGAAGTACCATCAAGGAAAAGGATTTTCAGTATATTTTTAATCGGTATGCCATTTTGGATAATTTCGAGAATCAGGATGAAAAGAACTTTTCACGGAACGGACTGGGGCTAGCCATCTCTTATAATATGGCAAAGTTGCTGAATGGTACGTTGAAAGTGGAAAATACTCCTGACGGATGGGTGATGTTTACACTAACCTTGCCGGTCGTGGAACTGACTACCGGAGTGGTGGAAACCAAGCGGCTCACAGCGGAATACATCCCTAAGATAGATACTCAATCGATACTGAAACTTCCCCAGTATGAGTTTGATAAGATGCGTCCTACGCTTTTGGTTGTCGATGATGAAATCGAAATGCTATGGTTTATTGGAGAAATCTTCTCGGCTGACTTCAATGTGGTAACCTTGCAAGACCCTGAACGGCTGGATCAGGTGATGAATGAGGTTTATCCGAATGTGATTATCTGTGATGTCATGATGCCGGGAATGGGTGGCATTGAACTGACCAGGCGGATTAAATCGGTGAAAGAGACGGCGCATATTCCTATTATTGTGGTTTCCGGACGACACGAGATGGAACAACAGATGGAAGCCCTTTCTGCCGGTGCGGAAATGTATATCACAAAACCGTTTAGTGCGGAGTATCTTCGTATTTCTGTCTGTCAGGTGATAGAACGGAAAGAGGTGTTGAAAAATTATTTCAGTTCGCCGATCAGTTCTTTTGAAAAGTCGGACGGGAAGTTGACGCATAAAGAGTCGAAGAAGTTCCTACAGTCGGTTTTGAAGATTATCAATGATAATATAACGAACAAAGATTTGACTCCACGTTATATCGCCGATCGGCTGGCAATCAGTCCCCGGAGTCTTTATCGGAAGATGGAAGAGATAGGAGAGGATAGCCCGACCGATCTGATTAAGGAATGTCGTTTGCACATAGCGAAAGATTTATTGCTGACCACTAAAAAGACGATTGATGAAATTGTATTCGATTCGGGATTCTCGAACAAAGTTACTTTCTTTAAGGTGTTCCGTGAAAAGTATGAGTGCACGCCAAAAGAGTTTCGGATGAAACATTTGGAAGAGGTTCAGCAGTAGCCTGTGGCGGGAATTTTTAAAGAAAAAGAAGAAGTAAATATCCGTGTTAATATAGTAAATATCCGTGCCAAAAGGTAAAAAAGGATAGTTAATTTTCTTTTGGTAGAGTTTAGTGATTTTATCTTTGTCTCATCGAAGTTTTTAAGTAGATAAACTTGAAAAGTATTAATTTATTAATCTTTAATCTAATGAAAAGGAAACTTAGTTTTTTATTTCTTTCAGCATTGACCATTCCATTTTTTATGGGTTCGTGCAGTGATGATAAAGAAGAACAGGAAGTGAAACCGGCAACAGATCTGGTTGTCGATAATAATTCGGTGACACTACTACAAGGAGACGAAATTACGGTGAGTATCACCTCCGGTAATGGCGATTATTATGTGAAGCCATTTGATGAAAACGTGGCGACGGCTACAATCAATGGTAATAAGGTGACTATTAAAGCTACCGAAAATAGCCAGTTGGAAGAAAATAACCGTACGGAAACCACTATATTAATAGTAGATGGACGTAAGAAAGTGGCTAGAGTGCTGGTTCGGGTAGCAAAACTCTGGGATTTGACGGTAGATGCACCGGAAGAAGGTTTTGACCTTTTATCGGTGAAAAGAGACTGGTGAAGATTTTGACCGGTAACGGAGATTATCAGATTTCCATACCGGAAGGTGCTGATAAGTTTTTGGAAGTGGGTGAACTATCCGGACAAGTTATTCCGTTGACTGCCAAGTTCGAGACTGGAGCCGATCCGGTAAATATTACGATAACAGATAAGAAAGGTAAGACAATCACTATTCCTGTGGTAGTGAACATCGTGGATCTGACACTGAAAAGTGATGAAGCCACTTTTGCCGAACCGGATGCCGAATCTCAATATATCTCTATTGAGAGAGGTAATGGCGGATATAGTTTCACTTATCAGGTGGGAGACGGCGAGCCTACTACGGATGCAACGATTGTGGAAGCTACTGAAAAAGAGAACCTGATTACCTTGAAACCCAAAGCTAGAGGTGATGTGAAAGTGATTGTGACAGACCAGAAAGGTTCTGTGGAGGAGATTTCGGTGAAAGTGAATCCATATAACCTTAAACTGGAAAATGAAGCAACTTCTTTAATCATCGGTGGTTATGAGGCATCTACAGAAATAGCTATTACCAGAGGAAATGGTGATTATAAGTTGGCACAACTCACAGATGATAATAAAACCTATTTGAAAACCGCAGAATTGATTACGGAAGACGGGGCTACCAAGTTAAAACTAACAGGAAAGAAGCTCGGGACTACCACACTGGAACTGTCTGATGCGGCAGGTCAGAAATTGACGTTACCAGTTTATGTGAATCCGGTATGTTATCGTATGGAATATGACGTATGCTTTAAAATTGATATTAAAAAGTATGCCGAATCACATTCAGAGGTGAAAAGTATGAATCAGCTTACTTTTGAGGTTGTGTTCTACCCGACTTATACTCGTTCTATGCAATCGTTTATAGGTTTGGAAAGTGTATTCCTGCTTCGTGCAGAAGCTAAGGATGTGAATCCGCGTTTTGAAATAGCCACTAAAATTAATGGTAAGAGTGATCCCCGTTTCCGTAGTCAGCAAACTATTTATTGCGATGATTCGGAAGGTGGACGTAAGACTCCGGGTAAATGGTATCATATAGCCATTGTATATGATGGAACGAAATCAAGTACTAAAGAGGCTTATAAAATGTATATAAACGGGGTGAGAGAAACGTTGACTCCTGCAGATAACTCTTATGAGGATTGTGCCCCTAATTCATCTCTCAATCTGACAGATGTAGGTGGAAATGATAAAGCACTGTTGATTGGACGTTCCGGAGATTCATGTCGGGTAGGATATTGCAAAGTTTATCAGGCACGGATGTGGAAGAGAGCGTTGGACGAAAGTGAAATTAAAGCGAATATGTGCAAAATCCTTAATGCAGAAGAACACTCTGACTTGATGGGATATTGGGTATTCTCGAAAGGTGTCGGAGGTACTACAGTTTTTGAAAATTGGGGAAATGGCGGCAGCGGATTGGATGCGCAAGTTTGTTTGCAGAATATAAGCGAAAATAAACCTGCCTGGGGAGCGGAACTTCCTGCAACTTATAATGGAGATAAGAGCCGCTTTGAACCAATTGAATGTCCTCATTCATACTAAAACTAGGAATATAATAATATGAGAAACAATATGATAACAAAAAAACTAATCAAATTTGCCCTGCTGTTTTTTCTTATCGGACTGACGGCTTGTGACAATAAACTGAATCCGGGATTTGATCCGGATGATTATGAACCGATTGTTCCGCCTGAACCTGTTAGAACAATGGATGCAATGGCTAGTGGCGAGCGAGTAGTACTTTCGGGTGCTTCGTTGACGGATATTGTTCTGAAATGGACGCCTACCGAGAAACACGGAAATACAGTATATCGTTATGAAGTATTGATTGATACGATCGGGGGAGACTTTACCAAACCGGTAGAAACGATCTTTTCTGACAATAACGGTTTGGAATCACAGTTGACTTTAACCCATTATCAGGCAAACACAATAGGTAAACTGGCTAAATTCCGTTGCAATACCAACGGCACACTGCGTTGGAAGGTGCGTGCTTATTGCGGATTGGATCAGGCTCTTAGTAGTCTGGAAGGTTATTTCGTAATTTTTATGATGGACGGCATTGATGATATGCTTCTGAAAACGAGCCGGTTTATATCACTGGCGTGGGTACGGAAGATGATGGTGATGAAGCGGAAGCACAACAAATGCTCCGTCAGAATGAAGGAATCTATCAGACTTTCACTCAATTGAAAGCCGACCAGCCATTTATATTTATGTCTACTGTAGAAGGTCGCAAATGCTATTATTATGTAGACGACAACGGAGTGTTGCGTGAGCGTAATGATGGTGAAGACTATACAGTTACGGTTCCTCAATCAGGCATCTACCGGATTACCATCAATATGGGTGAACAAACGATCAGTTACGATGAAATAGGAGCTGTATATCTTTATAACCATTCGGGTGGGTATAGACAGGATTTCAACTATCTGGGATATGGCAAATGGGGTGTGAAGAATTATACTGCCCGGAAACAAACGGAAAGTTGGGCAGGAAGCGGTGAAACCCGTCATAGCTTTAAGATGGAAATCAACGGAACAACCTACCGTTGGGGACATAAGGAGAAAGATAAAGGGCAACCGAATCTGACTACCGACAACAGCTATTATAATTTATATCAACTGGCATTGGGCACAGATCCATGGGATTACAGTTTCCGTTTCTGCGACGAATTACTGCAATGGGGCGAAAAGCAGGGAAATGTCTATTATGCTACGGTGAAAACCGATGTAACCCTCTATTTCAATGCAGAGTTTGGAACGTACACCCACCGTTGGGTAGCTTCGGAAACGAATGAAGATTAAAACTGAATAATAATATGAAGAACTATATAGTATCATTATCAAAAAGAGCTTTGTTGTTAAGCGGTGCACTGGCAATATTTACAGCTTGTGACGACGGCGATCTGGGAGACATCTACAAAGGTAATTCATCCGGTGAATATGTGTCGGATGTGAACTGGACAGATGCAGCCGACAAAAGTACGGGAACTTATATCAAATATTTCTATGAGAATGCCAGCGGACGGGATACCTTTTGCGGAAGCATTTACTGGGAAAAACCGAATACACCGGAAACCGGAGAACCGGCAAGCACGGGCGGTAGCGGCGGATGGTCGCAGGGACATGCATTGGACATCGTGATCGATGCTTATATCCGTCACGCAAACAATCCCGAATATCAAGCTCATTTGTATGAAAACATCATGAAACCTTTCCTGCCGGCTTTTGATGACTGGAATGAACATTGCGGTTATGGTGGCAAAGACTTCTGGAATAACTTCTATGATGATATGGAATGGATGGCACTGTCTTGTCTGCGGGTTTATGAATTGACTGGCGATCAGGATTACTACAGTGCGTTGATGAAGATGTGGAACCATATCAAGGGAGCGAAGAATGACTATAAAGGGGTAGGAGGAATGGCATGGAAAACGGATGCGCCGGCTTCACGTATGTCTTGTTCCAATGGTCCGGTTGCCTTCTGGCTATGAAATTGTATCAACTTACCGTTAAGGAGGCTAAAGATGGCTGGGAAGAGCAGGCTGCTTATTACCTGAACTTCGCCAAAGAGGTATACAACTGGATGACGGCTTATCTGTGTGATATTTCCACCGGACAGGTATATGATAATCTTAGTATTAAAGATGACGGAACACCGGGAGATCCTGATAAAGTAGCCTTGTCTTATAATCAGGGAACATTTATGGCGGCTGCCTGGAGCTGTACAACGCTACCGGTGAGGATGAATATCTTCGTAATGCGGTTGCTTTCGGCTCTTACCAGGTGAATAAGAAGATGGATTCCAACTATCCGGTATTCAGTGGTGAAGGAAATTCGGGAGATAATCTTTTATTCCGTGGAATATTTGTCCGTTACTTCCTGGATATGGTGAAACAGCCGACTAACAGCCTTTATCCGGAAAAGACCAAGAATAAGTTTATCGCTGCATTGCGCAGCTGTTCTGATGTGCTTTGGACGTTGGCTCATCCCGAAGGCTATTATGTGTGGGAGTACGATTGGGCAAAAGCACCGACCTTCGGTAATCGTGACAACAGGGAAGATCGCCTGACAATTTCCTTGAATGCGGAAGTCCCGGGAGCAACAATGATTGAAATCCGTGCCCGTTATGAAGACTGGGTGCAAGGTAAAGCAACGGAAAAGGCCAACTGGGTCGGACCGGATTTCGGTAAGAAAGCAGAGGAATAAGATTGATTTATTACACATAGAAAATCGAAAAGAAAGATGATACATATAAAAAGAAATATTTGTCTGGTGGCTGTTTCTTGCACTCTTCTTGCAGGTATACCTTTGCAGGGTGTGGCGCAAACGGGAAGAACGGCAAAGGTGCAGGCCACACAAAGTAATAAAATAACAGTGTCGGGTACGGTATTGGACAAGACGACAAATGACCCGTTGATCGGTGTGTCTGTTGTCGTGAAAGGGGTGGCCAATGCAGGTACGATTACAGATATGGATGGTAAGTTTACATTGAAACTGCCTTATGCGGAAGCTCCGTTGGTGTTTTCTTACCTGGGTTACCAGCCACAGGAAATTGTTCCCGGTGCAAAGAAGGAACTGACTGTCTTACTACAGGAAGATACGAAAGCCTTGCAGGAAGTGGTTGTGGTAGGTTATACCAAACAACGTAAAGAAACGATGATCGGTTCTGTTGCTACCATCACGACAAAAGATCTGACGCAAAGTCCTACTGCCAATATCAACAATGCGCTTGCCGGACGTCTGCCGGGGTTGATTGTAAACCAGTATGCGGGTGGTGAACCGGGTGTGGATCAAAGTGAATTGTTTATCCGTGGTAAGGCAACTTACGGTAACCAGAGTGCCATTGTCATTGTCGATGGAATCGAACGTGACATGAGTTACCTCGCACCGGATGAAATTGAAACATTCACTATCCTGAAAGATGCTTCCGCCACTGCCGCTTATGGTATCCGTGGTGCAAATGGTGTAATCGTTATTACTACCAAACGTGGTAAGGCAGCGGAAAAGGCAACCGTGAACCTGAAAGCCTCTATCGGTATTAACCAGCCGATCGGTTTCCCCGAATATTTAGGCTCTGCCGATTATGCAACTTTATATAATGAAGCCAGATTGAACGATGCCAAGATGACGGGCGCAGACATCAGCAGTTTGAACCTTTTCTCTCAACAGGCGATTGACAATTTCCGCCGTGCGAAAGGAGACAACTCCGATGGTTTGGGATATGACTGGGATTATTATGATTTTGCCTTCAAACCCGGTTTGCAGGAAGATGTCAGCCTCTCCATCCGTGGAGGTACGGACAAGGTACGTTATTATGTATTGGCCAATTACTTTTCACAAGGCGGTAACTACAAATATTCGAATGCCGGTGAATATGACTCGCAAACCAAGTTCACCCGTTACAACTTCCGTTCGAACATCGATATCAACATTAATCGTTATTTGAGTACCCGTTTGGATTTGGGGGCCCGTATTACCGACCGTAATGCACCGGTACAACAGCCGGTCGCCTGATGACCATCTGTGCTACCCAGCCTCCATATCTGCCCATCCTGGTGGAAGAAAATGCGCATCCGCAGAATGAGGAATACATTCAGCAAAATCCTCGTGGAATGCTTTATGGTGACAATATCTACCGTTACAATCTTCTGGGTGAATTGAGCCGTACCGGTTATCTGAATGAAAAGAACACGTATCTGAATGGTAGTTTTGCCATGAATCTGGATATGGAATTTCTGACGAAAGGATTAAAAGCGGAAGTGATGTTCTCTTATGATGCTTCTGAAGGACGCTGGATTAATCGCAAACTGGATACTTACAAAGACGGTTATCGTGAATATCCGAAATATGCGACGTTTATGCCGATCGAAGGTTCGGATGCTTATATGGCAGGCGGACACTATACGGGTGCTTACAAAACGGGTAACAAATATGATATTGACCAGACTATTGGCAACGGATTCAGTCATAACGCTTCTGACGGACGTACTTATATACAGGCACGTTTGGATTACAACCGTTTGTTTAGCAACCGCCACGAAGTGACCGCCATGTTATTGGCAAACCGTGGTAACCGTACTGTTAACAATGAACTGGCTTATCATAGCAGGGTATCACCGGACGCTTTGCTTATTATTATAATCAGAAGTATCTGATGGAATTTAACTTCGGTTACAATGGTTCCGAAAACTTCGCTCCGGGCAAACGTTACGGGTTCTTCCCAGCTGTTCAATCGGTTGGGTAGTCTCTGAAGAGGAATTTATGAAAAAGGCTTCCTGGATTGACTTCCTGAAAGTAAGAGCTCCTATGGTTTGGTAGGTAGTGACAATGTCAGCAGCCGTTTCCCATATCTGGCTTTCTACGGTGGTGGCAGTGGTTATGATTTCGGTAATAACTTTGGTACGAATGTAGGCGGTACTTCCGAAGGTAATCTGGCTAATGCGAATCTGACTTGGGAGAAAGCCCGTAACTGAATGTCGGTATTGACTTTACTACCCTGAACCAACGTTTGGCATTGACGATAGATGCATTTTATGAATATCGTTTTGACATTATTACAGATATGAATAGTGACGGTATCATGGGATATCCGGATATTGTAGGTAAAGATGCAGCTTTACAGAATCTGGGTGAAGTAAGCAACCGCGGTGTGGATATCGAATTGAGCTGGAATGATAAGATTGGAAAGGATTTCCGTTACTATATTCGTCCGAACCTGACTTTCTCCCGCAACCGTTTGGAATATAAAGCGGAAGTTGCCCGCAAGAACTCCTGGCGTAAAGAAACCGGTAAACGTTTATACGAAACTTCGTTTATGTGTTCGATCATTTTGTAGCGATCAGGAAGAGGCTGACCGTTTGAACAAGATCGGTTATCAGCCGTGGGGACAATTAATTCCGGGAGATGTTGTTTATAAGGATTTGGATCGTGACGGAGTGATTGATGATGAAGACCGTACAGCAATGGGAAATCCGCGTAGTCCGGAACTGATGTTCGGTATTCCTTTCGGTTTCCAGTATAAGAACTTTGATTTTAGTGTATTATTGCAAGGTGCGACAAAATCATCTATTCTGTTGAATGGGGCTGCTGTATTTGACTTCCCGCAATTTGAACAAGATAAGATCGGACGTGTGAAGAAAATGCATCTGGACCGTTGGACACCGGAAACGGCTGCTACTGCCAAATATCCGGCATTGCATTATGGAACACATGATAACAACAAGAATGGAAACAGTAGTTTGTTTTTGTATGATGCTTCCTACCTGCGTCTTAAGAATGTGGAAATTGGTTACAATGTATCACCCAAATTATTACGTAAATTCCATGTGCAACAGGCACGTATCTATGTGCAAGGTCTGAATCTGTTGACTTTTGATAAACTGGGTGATGTGGATATAGATCCGGAAACGAAATCCGGAGACGGAGCTTCCTGGTATCCTATTCAAAAGGTATTCAATTTTGGTATTGATATAACATTCTAAATAAGATAGAAATATGAAAAAGTTATATAGATTTTCAGCAATTGCTTTATTGGTCCTGCCGTTGGTCTTTACTTCATGTAGCGATTACCTGGATCGGGACGATGATGATAATATTACGGAAGCGGACGTTTTTGCCCGTTACGAAAAAGTGAACGGACTGGTTTCCGACGTATACGCGGCTGCAAAGAAAGCAGACCGTCCGCTGGTGTTCTTCGAGCACTTCAGCAACAGTGCCATTACGGACGAATGTGAAGGAACCAACGTAGAGGGAAACATTACGAATAACTTCAATAACGGTGCCTGGAACCGAATTCTTTGCCCGGTAGTGTAGGGCAATATTGGGAAGCTCTTTATGAAGGAATCCGTAAAGCGAACCTGATTATAGAAAATGTACAGAAGTATAACACGCCCGACAACCCACAGCAGGATGGTGATCTTCGCAACCGTATCGGTGAGATGTATTTCATGCGTGGTTATTTCCACATGCTGTTATTGCGTATGTATGGCGAAGCTCCTTATATTGACCGTGTGATTAATGCCGGAGATAATATGGACTTCAAGAAAGAATCTGTTCATTCGATGGTTGAAAAGATTGTGACGGATGCGCAAACTGCTTATGGCATGGTTCCTAATAAGTATGTGAAAACTTCCGAGAACTTTGGTCGTGTGGATAAGGGAGCCTGTTTGGGATTGATTTCTTTTGTTCGCTGGGTAGCGGCTACTCCGTTGTGGAATGGTGCTTCTCAATATGGATACAACTTGCGTCGTGTGTTTGAAAATGAGTATGCTTATGATGCTACTCGTTGGAGAAAAGCCAAAGAAGCGGCTAAAGCCGTTCTGGATTTCGAAGTCGGCGGCACCAAGCGTTATTCTCTCTATACGAAACATGATGCAAATGATTTCAAGGATCCGGCTGACGGTAATCTGAATGACAGCCGTGTATATGCTCGTTTGTGGGATATGTTTTATGATATGGATGCCTTTGCCAATGAGTATGTGTTCTTTATGACGAAGAGCAAGGATCAGGCATGGCAGGGTGATATTTATCCGCCCAGCGTGAGGGAAGTTCGCGCCAGCAACCGGTGCAGGAACAAGTGGATGAATACGAATATATTGTAGGTGATTATGGCTATCCGGTATATTCGGCAGAAGCCCGCAAAGGTGGCTATGATGATACTAATCCGTATGTGAAAGGTACTCGTGACCCGCGTTTCTATCGCGATGTAATTTATCACGGAGCTCCTTACCGTAATAATAAGAACGAGTCGAAAACGATCAATACGGCGAGTGGTTCCGATAAGATTGGTGCTACCAATGCAACTACTACCGGTTATTATTTACGTAAATTCCAACAGGAGTCATGGAACAAATCCGGTAACTTCAGTATCAATGCGCCAGCCATCTGGCGTCTTCCGGAGTTTATTTATATTTATGCAGAGGCTTGTAATGAATTGGGCGAGGATATCGATGAAGCTTATAAATTGGTGAATACGGTTCGTGAACGTTCTTTTATGAAACCGATGCCGCCGGAAGTAAAGACTAATCAACAGTTGATGCGTGAATACATTCAGCGCGAACGTCGCGTGGAACTTTTTTATGAAGGAAAACGTCCGTGGACTTGCCGCTTGTATCTGGAACCCACCAGTAAGGAAGAGCTAGCAAAGGAAAGCCTTTGGAAATCGAGCGGGAGTGACAATTCAAAACGTACACAGAAATACTGGGCTGCCAATAACGGTGCATTGCCCCGTTGCCAGCGAATGATTAACGGAATGCGTCCGGTGCAGGATGAGAATGGGGCCATTACGGTTGACGGTGTGAAATATAGAATGGAGCGTTTCTGCGTGGAAGAACGTACGTTCTCTATTCAGCATTATCTGTTCCCGATTCGCCAGAGTGAGTTGCAGAAGACACCGACCATTGAGCAAAATCCCGGATGGTAAACCAGTAGGAATGTATAACTTAAAAAGAAAATCAGATGAAACGAATCTATACATATATGTGTCTGTTGCTTTTGTCGGTATTATCGTTTGTCGTTACAGGTTGTGATGACGATGATGACGACGATGTGGCTAAAGACTTGATAGAGTTGATTGTGAACAAACCGGTAATACGTATCGGGCAGAATGAGGAAGCCAAAGTGAATGTAGTGGTTGGAAACGGAAACTATACCGTGAGAAGTTTCAACACTGCCATTGCAACGGCTACCGTTTCCGGCGAATTGATAACTGTAAAAAGTGGCTCACAGAATGGGGCCACTACCGTCGAAGTAATGGATGGAGAAGGAGTAGTTGCCAATATTTCTGTGAATGTAGGTGTATTTGAATTGGAAGTGAATGAACCGGAGGTGATCTTGGAAGTTGCCGGTGAAAAGCAACTGATTGTTAGCATGGGAAACTTTTCCAGCAATGATGAATTGTCTTATGAGGTGGAGGATGAAACGGTTGTCAGCATGGTTAATACAGATCAGTTCCGTCCTTTCTATACTTTGACAGGTTTGAAGAACGGACATACAACAGTGACTTTTACAGACCATAAAGGAAAACAGGCAGTGGTTCAGGTGACGGTAAATCCGATTTCTATCGATGTCTCCAACCTGACACCGAGAGTGGGAGTCAACAATAAGATCATGATTACGGTAGAAAAAGGGAACGGAGGTTATAGTCTGACAGCAGAGGATGAAGAGATTGTAGCTATTCAGCAGGTGGATGACACTCGTTTCAATTTAATAGGTAAAAAAGCGGGTATCACTACCGTGTTTGTCAGAGACGAAGCGGAACAGGAATTAAGTCTGACCGTTACGGTGGTACAGGCAGATAAAGTAGCGAACCTAGGTAGCGGTAATTACTTTAAAGTACCGTTTGAATATAATGGTACGGCAGATGAATCGCTAAAGAATTTGAGTACGATCACATTTGAGGCTCGTTTCAATATTGAGTCGTTGAATGGCAATGACAATGGAAATGCCCGGATTAATACGGTGATGGGTATAGAGAAGAAATTCCTGCTGCGTGTCGACGTGCATAAGGGAGGAAGCAATGATGAAGAACGTTTCCTTCAGCTTGCTGCAGATGATAAAGGTAGTATTCGCTATGAGGGCTCTACTAAGATAGAAACCAATAAGTGGTATGATGTGGCTGTGGTATTGGATAATAGTAAGAGCGGAAGCGAACGGATTGCATTGTATGTAAATGGTGTCAGAGAAACGCTTCAATTATCAAACGGTACGCCGGATGATTTGAAAGAGATCAATCTTACTTCTGATTTCTACATCGGCCAGTCTGATGGTAAACGCCGGTTGAACGGAGCTATCAGTTATGCCGTATTTGGACAAAAGCCTTGTCGGATCAACAGATCTCCGAGCAGAGCGGCAAGTTGTTGAGTGAGGATAAGGATGGAATGGTAGCTAATTGGTTATTCAATAATGGAAATGGTAATACCAAGACATTTGTGTCCTTGGCAGGAAAGAGCTTCGAAGCAGAGGCGGCAAATATTGTTTCAAGTTGGAAAACAGATCCGATATTGGAAACAAGTACTCCTACAGAATAATTGTAAGAAGATAGGATAATAAAAAGCATCCCCGGAATAGACGAAAGTAGGGATGGCTTTTTTTGTAGTGTGCTTACTATTCTTCGGCAGACTATGTCCTGCATGTTGTTGGCAAGGTTATTCCTTGACAGGCTCAGCCGGTTTGTCTTTTGATGTAGTGTCTGTGACAACTGTATCATTGACATTGGCGGCGAGTGCAACCAGTGATGCCTTTGCAGGCGCGTCTTCTTTAGTTACAGTATCTTTTACTACTGTATCATTGACAACTGTTGCATTGATTTCTGTCGGGGCTGTCACAGCTTCTGCAGAACTCTGAGCCTTTACAAGGAATGAACCACCACAAACAAACATAAACATTGCTACTACTAATACTAATTTTTTCATAATCGTTTGCTTTAATGATTATTAGACATATGTTTTCAATTCTCTACCTTTGTGTTAAGGAATCGGTTATTGCTTTTCGCTAACGTCTAATTAAAGATCAAGCGCGTGCCAAAATTAGATAATGTATGATAAGTGATTGATAAATAAGGGAATGAGGAAGATGATGCCAATTAGGATAGTGGGGAAGTATGTGTGGAGTGTGTAGGAACTGTGGCGGGAGTGTGGAATTATTCCACACTCCCCGCCACAGTTCTTTTATTTAGGTAATCTATTTACTTAATTTCATCCGGCCAGGGACAAGGTTTACCTGTCGCTTTGAAAGTTGGTCGTTGTGCATCTACTTTTCTTAGAAAGTTGCCCAGCTCTTTAGAAAGTTTCTTCACGATGTCCGGATGCTGTGCACTAAGGTCGTTGCTTTCTTCTATATCATCAGGTATGTTGAATAACTCTTTTTTTCCTGTTCCATAGTAATAAATCAATTTCCAGTCACCGTTTCGAACGGCACAATTAAAGTTGATTCCGGGACCGTCATTTCCCCAGTTGTTAGGCATATTCCAGAAAAGACTCCGACCCTTAGCTGGGTTGCCTGTCTGTTTCAGCAGAGGGATGAAACTGATACCGTCTATCGGTTGAACTGTCTGGTAGTTCTTGACACCTGCCATTTCAAGAATAGTAGGGTAGAAGTCTTCTATCAACAAGTAGTTGTTGCATTTGCTTCCCGGAGCTACTACTCCCGGCCAACTGACAATCATCGGTTCGCGGATACCGCCTTCATAAGTAGAACCTTTACCACTGTTCAATGGATAATTCTGTGTATGCAGCTTGCCGTCACGCCATCCGGATTCGGATGCAAGTCCTCCGTTATCACTCATAAAAATGATAATAGTGTTGTTGGCTTCTCCATTCTTTTTCAGCCAGTTCATTAAATCACCTAAACTTTTATCCATTCCTTCAATCAGTGTGGCATAAGCAGCTTCATGGTCTGTCATTCCTTTTTTCTTGTACTTCTCATAGAAGCGCATATCTTTGTTCAAAGGAATGTGGATGGCATATTGCGACATATACAAATAGAAAGGCTGATTATACTTTTTCGCTTTATCCAGTGCTTTAATGGCTTCCAACGTCAATGCTTCAGTTACAAAGGTTTCCGTTCCCCAATATTTCTCTAATCCGGGAACAGACATCAGTGATACCGCTTTCCCATCTTTGGTATGTCCGTAGTTCTCTTCTCCCAGGTAACTGGCAAGTCCACCGGCCGCATGTCCGGCAATATTTACCTCGAATCCCCAATGATGCGGATCTTCCCCTGGAGTATCTATCGCTCCGAAATGGGCTTTTCCACAATGTATAGTATGATAACCGCTGTTCTTTAGCAGTTGCACGAAGGAGGTTCCTACGAAAGTATGATTAGTGCCGGACACTTGACTTACTCCATTGTAATTCCAGTCAGGGACTGCCAGAATGCTATCTTTACGGTCTGTCATTGTATTCTTTTGCAGCGTCCAGTTAGTTACTCGGTGACGTGCGGCGTTGGTTCCGGTGATGAGGCTGCACCGGGTAGGAGAACTGATACTGTTGGCATACGCTTGAGTAAACATCATTCCCTGTTTTGCTAACCGCTCCATATTGGGAGTCTCGTACAATTCGTTATAGTGTGTCTTCTGTGTCCAGAATGGGAGTGAAGTATCCTGCCATCCCATATCGTCTACCATAAAGAGAATGATATTCGGACGTTTGTCCGCGCGTTCTATTTGCATATTGCTTTGTGCTTGCAGATTGGTTACTGCGAGTGGCACAAATGCAAGGGGTAATAATGTTTTTTTATTCATGGGGGTCATTTTATTCTATGGAATATGCATTAAAATTAATAATATCTGGTAATGCGATAGATTCGGTTAAAGATAAGTTCGAGCACTACAAAAAGGAATCATTTCTCACCGTGATGAGAATAAATACTCATAGTAATGAGAACTTTTTCTCATCGCATTGAGAAAATTTTCTCATAGGCATGAGAATACTTGAGAAAATGCAAGAACGTAACTTGTTACAAATCAATATTGTATAATTTCAATTTATTATATAAAGTCTTTCGATCAATATTCAGTAATTGCGCTGCTTTACTCTTATTGTTTCCTGTTTGGCGTAGCGCCTCCAAAATATGCTCTTTTTCAGTCTCTTCATTGCGTAATGCAATGCTCGTATTGCTGGATGCAGGAGTTTCTAAAAGCTCGGTCCCCAATTCCAATAAAGTAATGAAACTGCTTTGTGCCAATAAAGTTGCTCTTTTGACGATGTTCTTCATTTGGCGCAAGTTTCCCGGCCAATGATAATTCATTAAAGCTTGCGATGCTTTTGCATCGAAACCAATCAGGTGTTTATCCAGTTCCTTGTTTGCCTGATCGAGGAAGAAATTGGCAAAGAGCAGAATATCTTCTTTCCGTTCTTTCAGATCGGGCATACGGAGGGTAAATTCATTGATACGATGATAAAGGTCTTCACGGAAAGTACCTTTTTCAATGGCTTGTTCCAGATTCTCATTGGTGGCAGATACCAGACGAATATCTACCGATATCTCCTGTGTAGAACCTACCGGACGTATTTTTCTCTCTTGCAAGGCACGAAGCAGTTGTATCTGCACTTCATAACTAAGGTTTCCGATCTCATCCAGAAAGATAGTACCACCGTTGGCTGCAACGAAAGCCCCCGTTTTATCTGTCAGAGCACCTGTAAACGAACCTTTCACATGACCGAAAAATTCGGAAGCAGCCAGTTCTTTGGGGATAGAACCACAATCTACGGCAATAAACGGTTTATCGTTTCGTTTGCTAAGTTGATGAATACGGTGCGCCACATACTCTTTTCCTGTTCCGCTGGAACCGTTGATAAGTACGGACATATTGGTCGGAGCTACCAGACCTACATAATTGTAGAGTTGTTTGGCTGCATCACTTTCTCCTTCCAGATAAGCACGATGATTTTCTGTTGAATCTTTAGATGAAGTAGAAGCACCTTTTTTAGAAGAAGATTTAGCAACGTTATGAGTAGCAGGACTCTTTTCAGACTGCAGACATTCAGAAATTTTCTTCAGTAATTCTTCCGGATTTACCGGTTTGGCTATATAATCACGTGCTCCCAGTTTCATTGCCTGTACGGCGGATTGTATATCCGCATAGCCAGTCATGATGATTAAAGGAATGTCCATGCCTTGTTCATTCATCCATTTCAGCAGATCGATACCTTCGTGGTCGGGTAGTCGCAGGTCTGATAAAATCAGATCGACGTTTTGGCTTTCGATATGTTTTCGGGCGCGGGCAATATTACTCACTGATGATACTTCAAAGCCCTTTTTGCCTAGCCAGGTTTTTAGCATCATTCCAAAAGTGATATCATCTTCAACGATCAATATGGAGCTCATCATGTCAGGTTTTGATTCTTTTAAGTCACAAAGGTAAGAGGATTTAGGCGAAAGTGGTATATTTGCAAACTTAAATTAAATAAAAGTGTTATGAAAAAGATTCTATTGATAATATTAACCATATCGTTTTGCGGACTTACTGCCTGCAAAACCGGAACAAAAAAAGGAGGAGACATGGATAAAGAAACGTTGGTAAAGATTGAGACAACTGTAGGAGATATCGAGGTGAAACTATATAATGAGACACCGAAACATCGTGATAATTTTATCAAACTGGTGAAGGACGGTGTTTATGAAGGCACACTGTTTCATCGTGTTATCAAAGATTTTATGATTCAGGCTGGTGACCCGGACTCAAAGAATGCACCGAAAGGAAAAATGCTGGGTACGGGAGATGTAGGTTATACTGTTCCCGCTGAATTTGTATATCCTAAATATTTCCATAAGAAAGGTGCCCTGTCCGCTGCCCGTCAGGGAGATAATGTGAACCCGAAGAAAGAATCTTCCGGTTGTCAGTTCTATATCGTGACAGGTAAGGTGTTCAATGACTCTACCTTGCTGGGTATGGAAAGCCAGATGAATGAGAATAAGATTAATGTTATTTTCAATACGCTGGCACAGAAACACATGAAGGAAATTTATAAGATGCGAAAAGCAAATGACGAAAACGGTCTTTATGATTTGCAGGAAAAGTTGTTTGCAGAGGCACAGGAAATGGCAGCTAAACAACCGGAATTTCATTTCACTCCGGAACAGATTGAAGCCTATACAACGGTGGGAGGAACTCCGCATCTGGATGGCGAATATACTGTGTTCGGCGAAGTAGTGAAAGGTTTGGATATTGTGGATAAAATCCAGCAGGTGAAAACCGACCGTAGCGATCGTCCCGAAGAAGATGTAAAAATAACAAAGGTGACAATACTTGACTGAAATATATGAAAATCAACAGGCATATTCTTGATAATGGGTTACGTCTGGTACATTCGCAGGACGAAAGTACGCAGATGGTTGCCCTTAATATATTATATAATGTGGGAGCTCGCGACGAAGATCCCGAACATACCGGTTTTGCCCATTTGTTCGAACACCTGATGTTCGGAGGGTCGGTGAATATTCCCGATTATGATATGCCGCTTCAATTGGCGGGTGGAGAGAATAATGCCTGGACGAATAATGATATAACCAATTACTACCTCACTGTACCTCGTCAGAATGTAGAAACCGGCTTTTGGTTGGAATCCGACCGGATGTTGAGTCTTGATTTTAGCGAACGGAGTCTGGAGGTACAGCGGGGAGTAGTAATGGAAGAATTCAAACAGCGATGTTTGAATCAGCCTTATGGGGATATCGGACATCTTTTGCGTCCTCTGGCTTATCAGACGCATCCTTATCAATGGCCTACTATCGGAAAAGAGTTGTCGCATATTGCCAAGCTACGCTGGAAGAAGTGAAGGCATTCTTTTTCCGTTTTTATGCTCCTAATAATGCTATATTAGCTGTAACCGGCAATATCTCTTTCGAAGAAGCGGTTGCTTTGACGGAAAATGGTTCGGCTCTATTCCTCGTCGGGAAGTTCCTCAACGGAACCTGCCACAAGAACAGGAACAGACGGAAGAACGGCGGCTGACGGTAGAGAGAAATGTTCCTCTCGATTCTTTATTTATGGCATACCACATGCCTGCCCATTGCCATCCGGATTATTATGCATTTGATATTTTGTCGGATGTGTTGAGCAACGGACGTTCCAGCCGGTTGAACCAGCGTTTGGTACAACAGAAACAATTATTTTCGAGTATAGATGCTTATATTTCCGGCAGTGTAGATGCGGGGTTATTCCATATTAGTGGTAAACCTTCGGCAGGTGTCACCCTGGAACAGGCGGAAGCGGCAGTGCGGGAAGAACTGGAACTGTTGCAGCAAGAATTGGTTGACGAACAGGAACTGGAAAAAGTGAAGAACAAATTTGAGTCCACCCAGATATTCGGCAACATCAATTATTTGAATGTGGCAACCAACCTGGCTTGGTACGAATTGCTTGGCCGGGCGGAGGACATGGAAAAAGAGGTCGATCGTTATCGGTCTGTCACGGCTGAACAATTGCGGGCGGTAGCTCAATCTGCTTTCCGTAAGGAGAACGGAGTAATACTATATTATAAGAAACAACAAAATTAAATTCTCCCTTTTTATAATCTATCAGTGAAAGGGGAAAGTCCCTTTGCCTGAAAATGGAGATACGTTTAGGTAACGGAAAAGTAAATGAGACATATTTATAGTACATATAAAGAGCATTATAAAGCACTAATTTTTCTCGGACTGCCGATTGTGATCGGTCAAATAGGAGTAATCGTTCTTGGATTTGCGGATACGTTAATGATCGGGCATCATAGTACGATTGAGCTGGGAGCAGCTTCCTTCGTCAATAATGTGTTCAATCTGGCGATTATTTTCAGTACGGGTTTTTCGTATGGGCTGACTCCCATTGTGGGAGGTTTGTATGGAACCCGCCAGTATGCCCCTGCGGGACAGGCTTTACGCAACAGTTTGCTGGCAAACCTGATGGTTGCATTGCTGCTGACTGTCTGTATGACTGTTCTTTATCTAAATATAGAACGTCTCGGACAGCCGGAAGAATTGATTCCCCTGATTAAACCGTATTACCTTGTTTTGCTCGCTTCACTAGTGTTTGTCATGCTTTTCAATGGATTCAAGCAGTTTACAGACGGAATTACGGATACAAAAACCGCTATGTGGATATTGCTTGGTGGAAATGTCTTGAATATCATAGGAAACTATATCCTGATTTATGGAAAGCTCGGATTGCCCGAGTTAGGTCTGTTGGGAGCAGGTGTCAGCACGCTGTTCTCGCGTATCGTGATGGTGATTATATTTATCATCATCTTTATGCGTAGTCCGCGTTTTGTCCGCTATAAGATTGGCTTTTTCCGTTTGGGATGGTCACGAGCTGTATTTGGACGCTTGAATGGACTTGGATGGCCGGTTGCTTTTCAAATGGGAATGGAGACAGCCTCTTTTAGTCTAAGTGCGATCATGATCGGTTGGCTGGGTACTATCGCTCTGGCTTCTCATCAGGTTATGCTGGCTATTTCGCAGTTTACATTTATGATGTATTACGGTATGGGTGCTGCTGTGGCTGTTCGTGTCAGTAACTTCAAAGGTCAGAATGACATCATCAATGTACGTCGTTCTGCCTATGCAGGTTTTCATCTGATGATGACATTGGGCGTTGTGCTTTCTTTGATTGTCTTCCTTTGCCGGAATTACTTGGGAGGCTGGTTTACCGACAGTCAGGAAGTGGCTGCTATGGTGACCTCTCTAATCTTCCCTTTCCTCGTTTACCAGTTTGGCGACGGACTGCAGATTACTTTCGCCAATGCTTTGCGTGGAATTTCAGATGTAAAACTAATGATGATTATCGCCTTTGTCGCCTATTTCATTATTTCTCTTCCTGTAGGTTATTTCTGCGGCTTTGTGATGGGATGGGGAGTAGTAGGTGTCTGGATGGCATTTCCTTTTGGTTTGACGAGCGCAGGATTGATGCTTTGGTGGCGTTTTCATTACATGACGAAACTCCCCGAACCTCACCCCAAAACCTGATGCTAAATACTTGATAATTAAAACTTAATACTTAACCCCAATGGCTTCCTTCCGTTTTACAAAGTTGAAAATAACCGCCGGTTACACTTTGTTGCTGGCGATCCTCCTTTTCTCGCTGGTGTTTGTACATCGTGAGATGGAAGCATTGTCGGCCGCCGACGATCAACAGAATTTAAGAACAGACAGTTTATTGACCCTTCTCCATGAGAAAGATCAAAACACGATTCAGATGTTGCGGGTGCTAAGTGAGGCAAACGACAGCCTTCTCTCTGCTTCGGAAATCGAAGAAATCATATCCGAACAGGATTCTGTGATTACCCAGCAACGGGTACAACATCGGGTCATCACCAAACGTGACTCGTTAATCACTACTCCTAAAAAGAAGGGATTCTTCAAACGACTCGCCGAAGTGTTTTCCCCTTCTAAACAAGACAGTGCCGTATTAGTAAATACATCGTTGGAAGTAGCCACTGATACCATTCTCCAACCGACCACTTCTAAAGATTCTCTTCAGCAGAAAATCCGCATGGCTACCGAAGAAAAACGGTTGCAACGGAGGAAAACAATCCGGCGTACCAGTACAAAGTACCAGCGGATGAATACGCAGTTGACGGCACGGATGGATAGCTTGATTAAACAGTATGAGGAAGAAATGACCTTGCGTGCCCGTCAGGATGCCGAACTTCAGCAGGAAGTGAGGATGCGGTCGGCACGTATCATCGGCGGTATCGCGGTTGGTGCCGTACTATTATCGGCTTTTTCCTGATATTGATTATGCGGGATATTTCCCGTAGCAACCGTTACCGCCAGCAATTGGAGGTGGCGAATAAACGGGCGGAAGATTTGCTGATCGCCCGTGAAAAATTAATGCTTGCCATTACCCATGATTTTAAAGCTCCGTTAGGCTCAATTATGGGATATACCGAACTTCTGTCCCGATTGACAGAAGATGAACGGCAACGATTCTACCTCGACAATATGAAAAGCTCTTCAGAACATTTATTGAAGTTAGTCAGTGACTTGCTTGATTTCCACCGGCTTGATCTCAATAAAGCGGAAGTGAATCGCGTAACCTTTAACCCCTCCCAGCTATTTGATGAAATTTATGTCAGTTTCGAACCTCTGACTGCTGCCAAAGGATTAGCCTTGCAATGTCACGTCGCTCCGGAACTGAACGGAGGATATATCAGCGATCCTTTGCGACTCCGGCAAATTGTGAATAACCTTTTGTCCAATGCCGTAAAATTTACTCAAAAAGGCGAGATCAGTCTGACAGCCGGTTATGATTCTTCAAGTTAACCATTGCCATAGCCGATACAGGAAAAGGAATGGCGTCAGAAGATCGTGAACGCATTTTCCAGGAGTTTACACGTCTTTCCGGTGCACAGGGAGAAGAAGGATTCGGGCTTGGATTGTCTATTGTGAAGAAGCTGGTTACCTTACTTGAGGGAACAATTGACGTGCAAAGTACATTAGGTGAGGGGAGCTGTTTTACGGTCGTTCTGCCTCTGTATCCGGTAGGTAAATCCCTTGCAGAGAGCGAATCTCCGGAAAGTGAATCTTCGGAGAATGAAAGTCCATACGCTCCCAAACAGTCGGCTGTCATTCCTCCCATGAAGTCATTCGTGTGCTTTTGATTGATGACGATAAGATTCAGCTGAATCTGACTGCCGCCATGTTGAAACAGCATGGTATTGATGCAGTGTGCTGTGAACAGCTGGAACAGCTGATTGAACAACTTCGCTCTTCCGTCTTCGATGTATTGCTGACAGATATACAAATGCCTGCCATTAACGGGTTTGATCTGGTAAAACTATTACGGGCTTCTAATATACCACAAGCAAAAACAATCCCTGTTATTGCTGTGACTGCCCGTAGTGAGATGGATAAAGCCGCTTTACATGAACATGGTTTTGCCGGTTGTTTGCATAAACCGTTTACAGTAAAGGAATTGTTGCTAACAGTAAATGAAGGTCAACTTCGGCCGATGAAGCGCATATAACAGAAGATATGCAACTAAATGTAAATGCCCTCACTTCTTTTTCGGAGGATGATCCTGAAGCTACACATTCCATTATCCAAACATTTATAGAGGAAACACAAAAGAGTGCTGACCGGATGGTGCAGGCATTAAATGCTGAGGAGGTGGATGAAATAGCTGCAATAGCTCACAAACTTCTTCCTCTTTTTACATTGATTGGAGCTGGGAATGCTGTAATTCTACTGAGTTGGTTGGAGGCAAGGCGTGGGGAGGACTTTTCTACGGAAATAAATGAAAAGGTTGAGAGCATTCTTCAAGAAATTCAGAAAATCCTGAAAGAGGTAAACGGTGTAGAGTGTTCGAATATTCTTAATTCTGAAATATGATTTAATGTTTATTTATTGTTTTTTCTATCGTTTATTTCTATATTTGCTGTCTAAAACTTGCTAAATGATACGTGAGCCTGGTTTTTCTATTAATCGGAAAGATATATTTGAAAGATTGTTCAGTGATTATTACGGGATATTAGTATGTTATGCTCAAAAATATACGAAACGTGAAGATATAGCTGAAGATATCGTACAAGATGTATTTGCATCTTTGTGGGAAGAAAATCGTATATTTCCTTCGCAAGCGAATTTTCGTTCATTTCTTTATATTTCGATAAGAAATGCGGCTTTTGATTATTTGCGACATCAAAATGTAGAAAGTCGTTATATTGAAGAAGCTTTGACTGCAAATCGTTTCTTGTCGGATGATTCTTTTCAGAAAGAAGAAGTTTTTCGCTTACTATTTAAACAGATTGATTTACTTCCGGAACGTTGTCGGGAAATATTCTTGTTACATCTGGAAGGTTATGATAATGATGCTATTGCTAAAAAATTATCGTTGTCAATAGAAACTGTTAAAACTCAAAAGAAACGTGCAATGAAAACTCTTCGGAACAATCTGAAAGAGAAATTGCAAAAAAAATATCCAGATACCTCATTTTTTATTCTTTTCTTGTACCTCGATTTATATCTATAATCGTTTGTGTAATACAATGATAATTAGATAGTATGGAGATTGAAAAACTAATTGTTAAATACTTGGTCGGGTGTTTATCTAAAGAAGAAGACCAAATTCTAAAAAAATGGTTGCAAGAGGATGAAATCTCATCTGCGTTTTTTTCAGAAAATCAACTTGGATAAGACTGCTGTTGAGGATTATTGTCAATATCATCGTTTTGATGCTAAATCGGATGAGGCTTTCCGTAAAGTATGGACTCTTTACATAAGGGAACTAGAAGGATATCAACGCAAAGAAAAATAGGCTTTTTTTCTCGTCGTTGGTTGAAGATTGCTTGTGCTCTACTGATATTGCTATTTTCTGTAGGGGGAGGACTCTATTTTTACTATGAGGCATCACGAATAACTCCTGGAGAGTCAAAAGCAATATTGACTTTAGAAGATGGTAGTGCTAAACAATTGAAAAAATCAGGGCAAGAACATTGGATTTATATAGGTGATACACCTATTGCAAGAGAGTATGATGGGATGATTGTTTATCATTATCCCAGAAACATCAAAAGTGGAAATAAGTCAACAGAATACTTTGTCTGTTCCTCGTGGAGGAGAATTTCGATTAACTTTATCAGATGGAACAAGGGTACATTTGAATTCTTTATCAGAGTTGAAATATCCGGTTAGTTTTAAAGGTATGAATGAACGAACTGTAGAATTGAAAGGGGAGGCCTTTTTTGAAATAGCGAAAGATTCATTACATCCATTTAAAGTAGAAACTCAAGGAATTTTGATACAGCAGTTTGGGACGGCGTTTAATGTGAAGTCTCGTGTGAAAGGAAAAGTTGAAGTTGCTTTAGTGCAGGGTAGCATTGGAATTTATACTCAATCTCAAAAGTTGCATAAACTATCACCAGGACAGCTAGCCATATGGGATGCTTCTACGGATCTTTTATCAGTTGAAAATAAAGATTTGTTATTAAATACCGCTTGGCATTCTAATCGTTTTATTTTTTATGATGAGAGTCTGGGAAGTCTGATGGAAGAACTTGCATTGTGGTATAATGTAGATGTTGATTTCTTAGATAAATCATTGAAAGAACTTCATTTCACAGGCAGTTTATATCGATATGACGATATAGCTGTCATTTTGAATGCTATCGAAGAGACAGTAAATGTTGACTTTAAGATTTCCGGACTTCGTATTAAAATTGATCGGAAGAATAAATAATAATATATAAGTGATTATGAGAATTCTAATTATTATAATGTTGCTATGTACAACATTAGTCCCTAATTACCTGTATGCCATTTCTCATGAAAATTATAGTGAGGAATCGTTCTTGTTCGTTGGTGAAGATTATATGCAAGAGAATTATAAGGTAACGTTACATTTGAGTGGTGTTTCTGTTAGTACATTGTTTAATGAGATCCAAAAACAGACCAAACTGGATTTTGTTTATAATACAGAATTATTGGAGACTATAACACCGATTTCCGTTACGGCAGAAAAGGAATCAGTTTTTGATGTTTTGAATCGTTTGTTTAATGGAACAGGTTTTATTTTTAAAAAGTCTGGCAATATTATCACTGTTAATAAAAAAGAAGAACTACAGCAGGATGATAAATTCTTAGTAACAGGAGAAGTAAAGGATGATACCGGTGAACCATTAGTCGGTGTAACTATACAACAAAAGGATACTCGTAATATTACGATAACGGATATGGATGGACGCTATTCAATTCAAGTGTCTAGTAAGGCAGAGGCTTTTTTAACTTTTCATTTGTGGGGATGAAAACGAAAACAGTACGTTAAGGGAAGAGTACTTAATGTAAAACTTGTTCAGGATGCGATTTCTATTGATGATGTCGTGGTTGTAGGAGCGTATGGTACAGCACAAAAGAGGCTAGACCAAGTCGGTAGTGCTTTTCAAGTGAATGCTGACCAGTTAAAAGCATTACCAGCTTTACGAGTGGATAAAATGTTGGATGGCTTGATTCCGGGAGTGAAAATTGATCCGAATACAGATTCACCGGATAATACACGTGCACGTTACAATGTAAGGGTTCGTGGAGATGCTTCTCTATCTGCTTCGAACGAGCCATTGTGGGTTGTGGATGGGACTCCTATTTATACAGGTGAACATACTAATTTGATTCCTGGAATGAGTACGACTATCAGTCCGTTATCTTTTATCAATCCTGATGATATTGAGTCAATAACAGTATTGAAGGATGCTACGGCAACTTCCATTTACGGAGCGAATGGTGCAAACGGAGTCATATTGATAACAACTAAAAAAGGAAAAGAAGGTGACTTGCGTATTCATTTAACGGCTCAATATGGAGTTGCAAAGATTGATAAGAGCACTAGTCCGAAAGTTCTGAATGCCAATCAATATCTAATGTTAGCTAAAGAAGCTTATCAAAATGCAGGGAACGATTTAAAATACTTTCCCTATACTGATAATGAAATGAACAAATACAGCCTTACAAATACAGATTGGACAGATGTGTTTTATGATACCGCTAATACTTTTCAAACAAATTTATCTTTAATGGGAGGGGCTCGGAATACAGCGTATTATTTATCAGCTTCTTATTTAGAGAATACAGCAACGGTGAAAGGGAATAAACAACAGCGTTTTTCTATTCGTTCTAATTTGGACTTTACTTTTCTTCGAAAGTTTAAGGTCTCGGTTGATCTTGCTACTTCTTATAATGTGAATGATTTGTTTAATCCAGGAAGGGATTATTATGAGTACTTACCGATATTCGAACCATATAATGAAGATGGAACTTTTCGTCTTTACAATAAGGTTATATCCGGAAAAGAAACGGATGGAAGTCCTAAATGGTCGGAGAACCGTTTCTTGAACAGTGTAGCGGAAAGGGAAGAGAATATTTATAATCAAAAGACTTTATATACGAATGCCAATTTAATGTTGAGATATGATATTCTTTCAGGGTTATCTTACACAGGACAATTTGGTGTTGATTATCAGTCAGGTAAGGAAGAAATTTATTATGCTCGTACTAATTGGTCCGGAATGACGAGCGCTGATGGTCCGATAGGTTATTCCACTAAAAACTCATTAAATATGATGAACTGGACTACTGTACATCGCATTAATTATAAGCAGTCTTTTGATAAACATGATATAAGTGGATTATTGGGGATTGAGGCTGGTTCACAGGACTATGTGACACTTGGAGTTACAGGGTCAGGCTTCATTAATGATCATATTCAAGATGTGTCTTATGCAAAAGAGCGTAAAGGGACTAATACTAGTAAGACGAAACGCAAAGCTTCTATGTTAGGGCAGCTTAGTTATTCTTACGATCATCGATATTATGTGACATTAAATGGACGTAGAGACGGAAATTCACAATTTGGGTCAGATGTACGCTGGGCTAATTTTGGTTCTATAGGAGTTTCTTGGAATGTTCAGAATGAGAGTTTCTACAATATTCCATGGATGAATATTTTGAAAATAAAAGCTAGTTATGGGGCAAATGGAAATTCCCGCTTAGGTTCTCAGGAAGCTCTTGGCTTATATTCTTATGGGGAAAGTTATTCTTATGCAGGAGAAATAGGTGGTGTTATGTCGGGGTGTCCAAACAGCCGTTTGAGTTGGGAAACTACTTATATGACAAATATAGGTGTTCGTGTACGCTTGTTCGATCGTTTGGATATAGAAGTTGAAGGGTATCATAATAAGACAACTAATTTGTTGAGTAATTTAGATGTTTCTCGAACGACAGGTGATACTCGTGTGTATAGAAATGTAGGAACAATATTAAATAAAGGGATTGAAGTGACTATAACTAGTCACAATTTCCGGCCGAAGAAAGATGGTGATTTCAGTTGGTTAACTGATCTGAATCTAGCACATAATAGTAATAAACTCTTAGAGCTATATAATGGCATTCAGAAAAATATGGGTGAGATGGTTTGGAGGGAAGGATATGACATACATACATATAACTTAGTGCGCTGGGCTGGAGTTGATCCTCGTGACGGAGCACCTTTGTGGTATGATGCAAAAGGGAATATAACACGGATTTACAGTACGGATAACCGTGTCCCGTATAAGAGTTCAACTCCTGTCCTAGCTGGTGGCTTGACAAATACTTTAACGTACAAAGATTTTAGTTTGCGCTTTATGTTCAATTATTCAATAGGAGGCTACGGATTTACATCTTTCGGTAGGGCAAGTAATTCGGATGGGTTGAATATAATGACGGAAAATCAGTCTATTGACCAGTTGAATCGTTGGCAAAAATCCGGCGATTTAGTGCTGAACCCTAAACCAATATGGGGTGTCTCTACTCAGTCGGTGATGAACTCTACCCGTTATTTGTATAACAAAACTCAGGTTCGTTTGCAGAATCTAGTATTTTCCTATCGAATTCCCCGGACAATTCTACATTCGACTGGCTTAAAAGATTGTTCTATTTCTTTAATTGGAGATAATTTATGGGTCTGGACCCTTATTCGGGAAAGGATCATAATTCTTATAAAACATGTATGAGTGGTTATCCGATGGAAAGATATTTCTCGATAGCACTAAATGTAGGATTATAATTAAATAGGTTTAAGATAACATGAAAAAAAGAATATATCTACTAGTCGGTGCTTTATGCATCATTATGCAATTGGTTAGCAGTTGTACCAATTTTTAGAAGTTGAAGAAAAAGGAAAAACAACAATCCCTTCATTCCTTTCAGATCCTGACGGACTTAATGCAGGGCTGGTTGGCGCATATAATAAGATGTATGCTTATTATGACAATGAGTTTACAAAATATCCGGATGTTGCCGGAAATATGTTGTCAATGAAGTATGTCTCTGCAGGAGCAGATATGCTTGATCAGTATAATTTTACTTCTGATGCTTTACAAGAGACAGGAGCTGTAGGTATATTTGGCGTAAAATATATGAAGCTTTGGCAAATGTGAATAATGTAATTCAATATCAGCTCAGGTGATTTCAGCTTATCCGAATGCAAAGGATATGTGTCAACGTATTCTCGGAGAAGCTTTATTCTTGAGGGCATTGTGCCATTTCGATTTATGTAGGGTATATGCACAACCTTATAATTACACGTCAGATGCTTCACATTTAGGAGTTCCTATTCTATTAAAAACTCCAGGTCCCGATGATAATGTTTCCAGGGAGAGTGTTAAGAAAGTATATTTACAAATTTTAGCAGATTTGGAACGAGCTGCCGATTGTTTCAGGGGCATTGAATCAAGTGGAATATATTATGCTTCTTTACAAGCGGTCAACGCATTATATTCGAGAGTCTATTTGTATATGGAAGATTGGAATAACGCCCTGAAGTATGCAAAACTGGCAATTGGGACAGGGCAACTGTCTCAAGGAGATACCTATTTAAATATGTACCAGGATCTTTCTACTACGGGAGAAGCTATCTTTCGATTGAATGGAATAGATCAATCAGGAAAATTAAAGGCTTTTTATGATGCTTCCTGTGTTCCTGCAGATACATTATTTACGTTGTTCGATGAAGGGGATATCCGTCTTGGCTTACTTAGAAATAAAGATGGAATAGCTTATTGTTCCAAATATTATTCTCTAAAACAGCCAGATAATCAAGTGAATAGGGATGATCCATTTGTTTTCCGTCTTTCCGAAATGTATATGAATGCTGCTGAAGCAACTTGGCATCTGAAAGATTATACAGCTGCTTCCGGATATCTTAAATCTATTTTGGAGCGTGCTGTAGATACAGACTATGCAGTCAATACACTTAGTCAATATTCAGACGCAAAACTGATACAACTGATAGAGAAGGAACGTGTAAAGGAACTCTGTTTTGAGGGACATAACTTCTTTGACATTATACGCTGGAAGCAGGATCTTAAACGTGAGGAAAATACGAATTCTTCAGTGGAAAAGATCGTTTATCCTAGTGATTATTTTGTATTGCCTATTCCGCAAGTAGAATTGAATGCGAATACAAATATGCAACCCAATCCGACAGTAAACAATTAAAAATAAATCATTTATGAGATCACTATACTTTATATTACTAATAAGCTGCCTTTGGGCATGTACTACTGATGAGAAAGAGCCTTATGATACGCCTTTTATTCATATTATGACAGATAAAGGTGTATCTAAAGTTATTGTCAAGTCGGATGTGAATAACATTAATACTTATAGTGTGTATCTGAGTTCGAAACCTCTGACTGAGAATCTGGAAGTGAACTATCAAGTCATAGTAGGAGATGGTCTGAAATCCGGTGTTGATTTTGAACTGGTAACAAAGGGTAGTACATTAACTTTTCTACCGGGTATTTATGATATGCCCATACGCATCCGATGGATGCCAAATCATTTAGATGAGAACAAAGACAATACAATAACCATTCGTTTGACTGGCAATAATCAAGGACTGACTATGGGGCTTCCAGGTCCCGACGGTTTACAGCGCGAACTGGTGATAGAGAAACAGAATTAATGAAGGAGTAGAATGAAAAAGTTTTTATGGCTGATTTTTATAGGCTTATTGCTAAGCCTGTTGTATACGGCAATCATCGGAGTTCTTACAGTATGATAAGAATCTGATTGTAAGAAAACTGGATAATGGATTAACCTATTATATTTACCCGAATACGAATCCCAAAGGGGAAGCCGTTTATCGTTTGTTTGTGAAGGCTGGTTCCGTCATGGAGAAGGAGAATCAACGAGGATTGGCTCATTTCCTAGAACACATGGCATTTAATGGTAGTTATCATTTCCCCTCTGATGGTATGGTTCGTTTCTTAGAGTCGAAAGGAGCCAAATTCGGGAAAGATTTAAACGCGCACACCTCGTTTAATGAGACTGTGTATAAATTGCAGTTGCCTTCATCCAATCCTCAATGTAGATTCAACATTAACTATCTTAGCTGATTGGGCAGGCGGGCTTTCTATCGATTCAATGCAGGTAGAAAAAGAACGTGGAGTTATACTTTCGGAATGGTTGTCGAAGAGAGATGCCAAACGCGATAGTGATACAGCTTTTCTATTGGAGCTTCTGAATAGTTCGCACTATTCCGAACGAATGACTATTGGTGATACGGCTGTCATTAGAAACTGTAAACGAGAGGATATTCTGGATTATTATCAAACATGGTATCATCCTTCACTAATGGCTGTGGCCGTTGTAGGTGATATAAATCCTGAACAGGTTGAGACGCTTATAAAGGAGAAATTCGGGAAACTATCGTCTCTTGCCTCTCCTATTTGGAAGCAATGCCACATTCCTGTTTATAAAAAGGAAGCGGTAAAGATACTTACCAATGAATCGCTGAAAACAATAGAATTGGATATGATTCAGTTGCTGCCACTTTCAAAACCGGTTCAGACAGCAAAGGATTATAAGGCTTATTTGACCCGAACATTATTGAATCGCCTTTTTAAGATGCGAATGAATGCTTGGGCTTTTGAAAATCCTTCTTATAGGAAAGCCAGTATTCAGTACTCAAGTTTTCTGAATGCAACTGGAGTATTGCTATGTTCGGTAGAACTACTACCTGGGAAAATGGAAAAAGGTATTTCGGAGTTTATTGCACAGCAACAGCAAATCTTTCGTTATGGGTTTACTGAGACGGAAATAGAACGTGCCAAAAAGGTTATTTATAATAACTTGGAGAATAAACTTCAAAATCAGCAAAATCCTGCTTCCGTTGAATTAATGAACGATATTTATGCCGATTTTTATGTAGGAAACAGATTTACCTCATTACAAGAAGAGTATCGATTAGTTCAACGATATTTTCCAGAACTAGACTCTGTTGCTTTGGTTAGGAATTTGGCAAAAGTATATTCACCCCAAAAGATGCATTATCTATTGCGAGCAAATGAAAAAGCTAATAAGGAAGTGAATGGAGATGCGACTTTGATGTCAATTATAAAAGAAGCCAGAAAACAATCTTCGAAACAGTATAATAAATATTTTTCTGTACCGGATGAATTATGCCAATTACCGTCGGGGGGACATATTGTCAGAGAAGAAAATATACCAGAGATAGGAGCTGTGTCTCTTTGGCTAAATAATGGCACGCGCATTATATTTAAGTCTTCAGAACTCGATAAGGGGAAGGTGTTGTTGACTGGTTTTCGGAAAGGAGGGCTTTATTCTTTAGATTCTTTACATTATTATACAGGTCTATTCGCTCCCAGTATTATTTCACTTTCTGGAGCCGGAAATTTTTCAAGGGATGCATTGAACTATTTTCTGGCAGGAAACTCTGCTTCTATGCGTCTACTTGTTGATAAGACACGTACTGGGCTAGCTGGAGTATCGCAGGTAAAGGATATGGAAACAATGTTTCAACTACTCTATACCAAATGGATGTACCCTCAGTTGGATACAGCAATTTGTAAACAAACAATAGAGAAGACAAAAGAAAATTATCGTGTCAAGCAAAAAAGCCGACGGAGTTTTTTCAGGAAGAACTAATGTGGCTTTTGAACGGACGAAATTACACAAATACAATACTTCTGATTCTTTAATAACACGATATGTAAAGCAAGAGGATATGCTTCCTCTATTCAATCGTTTTTATGGTGCAGCGAAAGATTACACATTTGTTATTTTGGGAGACTGTACTATACAGGATATAAAGCCGTTAATCACTACATATATCGGTGGATTACCTAAAGGATCGAATGATACGGATTGGTGTTATACAGAACGTAATATACCTTATAAATCCTGTTCATTGATACGTCACACGGGGGATTCTCCTAAAGCATCAGTTTCATTGATTTTCCAGCAAGACAGTTTGTTAGAGGAGTTTAGCTCATTCACATTGAAATCGAATGTAATGAAAGCGATGTTGCGCACTTGTTTACTTAACCGTTTGCGTGAGGAAATGGGAAAAGTCTATAGTGTAAGCGTAGCTTCGAGTGCGGGTTTATATCCTTCTTTCTTATCACGAACGATGATTGGATTTGTCTGCTTGCCAGAGGATGTTGATAGTTTGGTTAATGCTACACAAGAAGAATTACAAAGACTTTATGAATATCCGGAATCATTTGACGGTATATTAACGGATGTTAAACGTAATCTTTTGAAAGATTTTGAATTGGATAAACAAAAAAACTCTTTTTGGACTTCTTGGATTCGCAATTCCATATTCAATCAACAGGAGGATTGGAAATATCTGAATAATTATGCACAAACAGTAAATAGTATAACAGCAAAAGATATTTCTTCTTTTGCAAAATCTTTATTGAGCACTACTCCCATGATAAAAGCTGTGCTTTACCCTAAAAATTAGTAATAATATGATTGTATAACAGGACTCCGGTCCACAAATATTTATGGTATGAATAGAATGAAAGATTTATTTTGGATGGCAGTAATTGTTTTGTTTGCTGCGTTTTCATCTTGTTCGGATGACAAGAATGATGGGACAGATGAAGGAGTTGAAGCTAAGCTGTTAACCTTTGGGTTTTATGCTGAAGATAATTCAAGTATATTATCAGATGATTATATAGCTACCCTATCTTCCACAACAGCTAAGGTTACTATGCCTGCATTTATAGATAAAAGTGCACTTGTCGCTCGCTTTACGACGAACGATGGTAATATCGTCTTGGTAGATGGAGTTACACAAGTTAGTGGTGCTACTGCCAATGATTTTACAGCTCCTGTAGATTACATTGTTAGTAATGGAAAACAGAATGTAAAGTATACGATAACAGTTGCTAAGTCTTCTAATATGGCTTGGGTAAGAATGCCGGACTTTACAGCGACATCAGTTTTCAGTGGATCTGTTTTAAAAATAAACCCGGTGGATCAAGTTCCATATCTTGGTTTTAAACTAAAAGAAGAAGAGAAAATGGCTGTCATAAAACTTGTTGATGGTACAACTTGGACAGCAGTTGGTTCTTTAGAAGGCTTTGGAGGAGAAGTTAGTTTGTCAAATTATGATTTTGATATTGACAAGGATGGAACTCCTTATGTCGTTTATTCTGATAACAGTGCTACCACAGTTGCAGGTGCTGCGTCTTTAATGAAATGGAATGGGACTACCTGGAATTATGTAGGTAATCAAGGATTTGTAAATGCTCAATCTCAGCAATTACATTTAAGAGTATTAGATAATGGAGAGACTATTGTTTCACAAGTGAACAATAGCAACAAAGTTTCTTTTCCAAGGCGAGTGTTAGTTATGTCTATTTATCAGAACAGTTGGGCGAGTAGTGAATTACCACTTTGGCTTCCGGGACTCCAATCTATAATTGTAATCTTGCTAAGACAGAGCATGCTGCCTATCTGTTGGTGGTTAACCGTGGGGCAGTAGCAGGCGTAAATTATGGTCATTCAGTATATGAATATAAAAATGGAACATGGAGTATTCTATTAAATAACTATGTAGAACCAAATGCTACTCAGACTGGTATTGTTGGATTGGATATTGAAGCAGAAGAAAATGGTACACTTTATATCTTAACAAGTGATGATGCAGTGACATCAGGTGTGTATAACTTGAGACTAAAGAAATATGATCCGGTAACAAAACAATGGTCCACAGTAGGAGGAAATCCATTGCCTTTGGATTTTAAAACCTCAACTTCAACTTCAGTGGCCATATCAATAGCTCCTGATGGTACTCCTTTTGTTGCCTACAGAGATGAACAAGATCAAGATTATCCAAAGGTTATTTATTTGGATAATGAAACTAAGCAATGGTCAGATCCTCATAAATTAGCAGATATTGCTTCTAGTAATTTGAATATAGCTTTCTCCTCCACAGGAGTTGGATATATTTCATTTACAGATGACAATAACCATGCTATAGTTTTTAAATATACAGATAAGTTAAACGTTATGCTTTTAATAAAATAATGTAAATGCGAGGAAGGGTATAGATGGTTTTTATCTTAATATATCCTTCCTTGTTTTTATATTAATAAGATGAAAAATGAAAAAGTTCATGATTATATATATATTCTTCTTATTAGGCAGTTTGTTTCCACAAAATGTTTGGCTCAAGATGTTGCTTGGATAGAAGGTTGTGTCTATGAAGATGGTAATCAAAATGGGATTCAGGACAAAGGAGAAAAAGGTATTTCGGGAATAGCCATATCTAATGGAGATACTGTTCTACTTGCAGATAAACAGGGACATTTCAGAATCAGACTTTCTAAGGGAAACAGTATCTTCCCGATTCTTCCGAATAATTGGACACTATTGTCTAATCAAATAGTAAATTCAGGATTTTATTATTGGAATAGTCATGGGGATACCGAGACGCAACAAATCAATTTTGGATTGAATAAGAAAAAGGTAAATAAGCATTTCTCAATAAACGCAATAGGAGATGTACAAGTCGGTAATTCTCAGGAGTTGGATTATGCTTCCCGTTCTTTATGGCCAGAACTTTTGCAAGCAGATTCGTCTTCGTTCAATATATTTTTAGGTGATTTAGTGAATAACAATTTAAATTTATTTCCCGCTATCAAACAGATGATGGAACTATTGCCTGTACAATCATGGACAGTTATAGGTAATCACGATCGGGATGCTGATTCTATAAGGATTAATCAAACCTTTTCATATAATACAGCTTTTGGATCAGCGACTTATGCTTTTAACGAAGGAAACGTACATTTTATTGTTCTAAATAATGTCTATGGTAAAGGAACACGTTCTTATGTAGGGAAGATTTCTGATAGTCAATTGCGCTTTGTCTCAAATGATCTGAAACTTGTACCTAAAAATGCTCAGATCGTACTTTGTATGCATATTCCATTAGTACATACTACTAATTCATCCGCATTGATTGAAATATTAGAAGGACGAGGGAATGTTTTAGCTTTGACTGGGCACATGCATCAGGTGGAGAGGAATTTTTTACATGGTCAGGATGTTTGTGTACATGAATTAGTAACAGGGGCTTCTTGTGGTTTCTGGTGGGTGGGAGAAAAGGATTGGGAAGGTATTCCGTCTGCTTTGATGCAATGTGGTACTCCTCGTAATTATTTTGTTTTTGATTTTACAGAGAAAGACTATTCTTTCCGGTATAAGGGCATAGGGATGGATGCTTCCCGACAGATGAATATTTGGATTGCAGGTATTGACTCGACAGATGTTTATATCGATGAATTGAGAAACAAACACCAGGGAGAAATGCTTGTAACTGTTTATGGAGCTTCAGATAGTACAATAGTACGTTGTCGTTTGGATAATGGTGAATGGTTATTATGTGAGAAGAAAGAAGAACTTGATGTGAATGTAGCAAGGGTGAGAAGTTGGAATCAGCTAAAAATATATCCAACTCGTTTCAATCGTAGAAATCCGTTCAGAAGGCAATTTTCTCCTCAAATCTGGGGACTACAATTACCTAAAGAGTGCTGCGAAGGTGTTCATTTGATCGCTGTTGAAGCTTCTGATCAATGGGGATTTAAAGCTAGTGGCGAACGCTGCTTTTATTATCAAAGATAGTATTTTTTAAGGAATTCTGTATATCTGTAAATAGAGCCAATATCTGTCTTATTAGACAATCGGATACATTGGGTAATATGACTAACAAGTAACTTCATCTTTTTTATTATGATATAAATGAAGCAATATAAGTCGCTGCTTTTGGTGAAGTCAGAAAAAACAGAATACTTATATTTCTTTTGTTGCAGAACATTTTGCTCCTGTCGTCAACCTTTTTTCGGAATAATTTGTTTACTTTGTGTCACCTTATTTACACTGACACATTTTACATGAAACGAAAATGGATACGTTGGGTAAGCTGGATACTGCTTACTCCTATAATACTCTTTGTAATACTAATGGTATTGCTTTATGTTCCTCCCGTTCAGAATCTTTTGCGTCGGGAGGTTACTGCATACGCCTCTAAAGCAACCGGCATGCAGATTCAGGTGGAGCGGATAGACCTTCGTTTCCCACTTAATCTGTTGGTACGTGGCGTGGAGGTCATTCAACAGCCGGACACCCTTTTGTCTTTAGAAAGCCTCAATGTCCGTGTACAGGCATGGCCGTTGATAAAAGGAAAAGTTGAAGTGGATGAAGTGACTTTGAGCCGGGTAGCCGTTAATTCAGCCGATTTGATGGAGGGAATGAAGATTAAAGGCGTTTTGGGACGTTTCTTCCTGCAAAGTCATGGTGTCGATCTGTCTAATGAACTAGCGGTAATCAATCAGTCGAACTATCCGACACTCACATGCAGCTACTGATGAATGATACCACAACTACGCCCAAAGATACCACAGCTTCTGCTCCGATCAACTGGAAAGTAGCTCTTCATCAGTTGAAATTGAAAAACGTATCGTTCAGCATGCAACTTCCTGCTGATTCCATGCGTATGACGGCCCATATTGGAGAAGCGGCCATCAATAATGCTCAAGCAGATTTGAAGAATCAATACTACGACTTGAAGAAGTTCTTATTATCGGGAACCTCCGCCAGCTATGATACCGGAACTGCTCAACCGACAGAGGGCTTCGACGCTTCTCATATTGCCGTTCGGGATATTCGCATCGCTCTGGATTCCTTGCTGTATAAAGGGAGGGATATGAACGCAGTCATTCGTGAATTTACCATGAACGAACGCTCCGGATTGAGCGTCACTGCCTGACGGGTAGAGCCTACTCCAATGATTCTGTTATCTGTGTTCCCAGTTTGAAACTGAACACTCCACATTCTGAAATCGATTTATCTGCACATACCTATTGGGAACTGGTCAATATCCCCACTACGGGACGCTTATCCGCCCGTCTCAATGCCTATATCGGCA
>ENA-OQDE01000031-OQDE01000031.1-human-gut-metagenome-genome-assembly--contig:-NODE-31-length-75535-cov-5.619550_pt1 | contig 75535 bp, 65 predicted proteins | sample MGYA00242768_ERZ504595 | MGnify/ENA primary metagenome ERZ504595 (study PRJEB26092, sample SAMD00036307) | human gut metagenome | host: Homo sapiens | study: EMG produced TPA metagenomics assembly of...
TTAAAAGCTTGTTTTGCTTACGTCCGTAAGCGTGTATCACGTAGAAACACATATACTATCCTTAACCCCGAGGTCATTGTTGTGGATGTGGACATTGTAGTTGTCATGTGCCCCATCCCTAATGTGGTGGTTGTATGGAGATAGTATATCGTCATTTTATTATTGTTCTTCTTCTGTTTTTTATTTGAACGATGCAAATATAAAAACAATTTCCTACAATCTATCACAATTTCCCATTTTTTTGCGATAAAATATAAGAATGCTTTTTATTAAAGCAGAAATAAGACAAAACTTTTTTATCCTGCCCATGTTGATATGCAGAACTATTTCCTTACCTTTGTACAAATTCAGCCTCAAGTTGCGCTGTTTTAATTATCCCGTAAGAATATGGCAAAGGAAAAGACTGTATATGTATGCACCAACTGTGGGCAGGATTCACCCAAATGGGTAGGGAAATGTCCGTCTTGCGGTGCATGGAACACATACGTAGAAGAAATTATACGCAAGGAACCTGCAAACAAAAGACCGGTATCCGGCCTGGAATCCGTAAAAAGCAAGCCTGTCACACTGAATGACATTACCGGAGGGGACGAACCTCGAATTGATATGCACGACGAAGAACTGAACCGGGTATTGGGAGGCGGTTTAGTACCGGGATCACTCGTTCTACTGGGTGGTGAACCGGGGATAGGCAAATCCACTTTGGTGCTGCAAACCGTACTTCATCTGCCTGACAAAAAAGTATTGTATATATCGGGAGAAGAGAGTGCCCGGCAATTAAAACTGCGTGCAGACCGTATCCCGCATAATTCTTCCGACTGCCTGATAGTCTGTGAAACTTCGTTGGAGCAGATTTACGTCCATATCAAGAATACACGACCCGATTTAGTGATTATCGACTCTATTCAAACCATCTCAACCGAAACGATAGACTCTTCTCCCGGCAGTTTGGTACAGGTACGTGAATGTTCCGCTTCTATTTTAAAATTTGCCAAAGAAACAAATACGCCGGTCATTCTGATCGGCCATATCAATAAAGAAGGAAGCATTGCCGGCCCCAAGGTACTGGAACATATTGTAGACACCGTATTGCAATTTGAAGGTGACCAACATTATATGTACCGCATTCTCCGCAGCATCAAGAACCGTTTCGGAAGCACCGCCGAACTGGGCATTTATGAAATGCGCCAAAACGGTTTGCGCCAAGTGAGCAACCCGTCCGAACTGTTGCTTAGCCAAGACCATGACGGGATGAGCGGGGTCGCTATCGCCTCTGCCATAGAAGGAGTCCGCCCTTTCTTGATTGAAACACAGGCTTTAGTCAGTTCGGCAGTATATGGGAATCCGCAACGTTCTGCCACCGGATTTGATTTACGACGTATGAACATGCTTCTGGCAGTACTTGAAAAACGGGTAGGATTCAAACTGGCACAAAAAGATGTCTTTTTGAATATCGCAGGTGGATTGAAAGTGAATGATCCGGCCATCGACCTGTCTGTCATCAGTGCCATTCTATCCAGCAATATGGATACGGAAATAGAACGTGACACCTGCATGGCGGGTGAAGTAGGACTGAGTGGTGAGATCCGACCTGTAAACCGTATTGAGCAACGCATCGGAGAAGCAGAGAAGTTAGGTTTCAAACAAATTCTTATACCGAAACATAATTTGCAAGGAATGGATACATCAAAATTAAAGATAGAAATCATTCCGGTAAGGAAGGTAGAAGAAGCGTTCCGAGCTTTGTTTGGATGAGATAAATAAGAGAAAACTTAATTTGAATAATGATATAAAATGACAAAAGAACAATCATACCCCCCGACCTGCATAGACTGCGGCACACAGAACTGCAAGTTCAAAGAGCGCACTTACCCTGAATTTTGTCTGACTACCCATTTGGAACAAGAAGATTTGGAATGGGCGTTGAAACAATATAACGACAACAACAAGATAATGGCAGCCAGTGCCGAAGTGGAATATGAAGGTTACTGCCGATTAACCCGTGTGGAAGAAATCATGACCTTCGCACGCAAGATGGGATATAAAAAACTAGGAATTGCCTATTGTATCGGGCTGGTGAATGAAGCCCGTATTTTTGCCCGCATCCTCCGTGCTAACGGCTTTGAGGTATATTCAGTAATCTGCAAAGTAGCCGGAATAGCCAAATCCTCTATCGGAATCCCCAAAGAATGTGAAAAAATCGGTGCGGCAATGTGTAATCCTATCCTACAAGCACGCCTTCTCAACCAAGCACATACAGAGTTGAACGTGGTTATCGGACTATGTGTGGGACATGACAGTTTATTCTACAAGTACTCTAATGCCTATACTACAACTTTAGTGACCAAAGACCGTGTGACAGGACACAACCCTGCCGCCGCACTATATACCGCCAATTCTTATTACCGTAAAAAATTAATGCCGGAAGGCGAACAATCCAAATAAGAACCATGATACAGGAATTTCAAATAAGAGTCTTGCCTGAACAAGCAGCCAACGAACAGTCACTGAAACAGTTCATCGGACATGACAAGGGATTGGATATACGTACCATCCATGCCCTTCGCATCTTAAAAAGGAGCATAGACGCACGTCAACGCACCATCTATGTAAATTTGAAAGTACGCCTATATATTAATGAAATGCCACAAGATGAGGAGTTCACCCGTACTATATATAATAAGGTAGATGGGAAACCACAAGTCATTGTCGTGGGAGCAGGACCGGGCGGACTTTTTGCTGCCTTGCGATTAATAGAGTTAGGACTCCGGCCTGTCGTAGTGGAACGAGGTAAGAATGTACGCGATAGAAAAATAGATATCGCCCGTATCAGCCGTGAGCACAAAGTTGCCCCTGAAAGCAACTACAGTTTCGGAGAAGGAGGAGCAGGAGCCTACTCAGACGGCAAACTCTATACCGAAGCAAAAAGCGAGGGAATGTGAACAAAATTCTGAATGTATTCTGCCAACATGGCGCCAGTACCTCCATCCTGGCAGATGCCCATCCCCACATCGGTACAGACAAGTTGCCGCGTGTGATTGAAAATATGCGGAATACCATCATAGAATGTGGTGGTGAAGTGCATTTCGAAACACGAATGGATTCCCTTATTATAGAAAAAAACAAAATCACAGGTATAGAAACAAATACCGGAAAGACTTTCAAAGGACCTGTTATTCTGGCTACCGGACATTCCGCACGGGATGTGTATCGGTGGTTGTATGACAATGGTATAGAGATGGAAACCAAAGGAATTGCAGTAGGAGTACGTTTGGAACACCCGTCCATGCTGATTGACCAAATACAATATCATAATAAAAACGGACGTGGAAAGTATCTGCCTGCCGCTGAATATAGCTTTGTGACACAAGTAGAAGGACGTGGTGTCTATAGTTTTTGTATGTGTCCGGGAGGATTTGTTGTTCCTGCCGCAAGCGGTCCGCATCAGATTGTAGTAAACGGCATGAGTCCCAGCAACCGCGGCTCCAAATGGAGCAACTCCGGCATGGTGGTAGAAATCAGGCCGGAAGATCTGGCGGAAAATAATCTTTTTACAGAAGAATTAAAAACGAAAAGTGAAGAATTAAAAGCCACTAATAAAAATCATGGTCAATGGACTACCGACCATTGTCCATTAACCATGATGTATTTCCAAGAAGCATTGGAGGCCTCCTGCTGGCAGCAAGGCAATATGCGCCAAACCGCACCTTCACAACGAATGGTGGACTTCACCCGCAAAAAACTAAGCTATGATTTACCCGACAGTTCGTATAGTCCGGGATTAGTTTCCTCTCCCCTGCATTTTTGGATGCCTGCATTCATTACCGACCGTTTGAGCAAAGGTTTCCAACAATTCGGAAAGAGCAGCCATGGCTTCCTGACCAATGAAGCAGTGATGATTGGTGTAGAAACACGCACGTCGGCTCCGGTACGGATCCTGCGAGATAATGAGACACTGCAACATGTCACTGTCAATGGGTTATTTCCTTGTGGAGAAGGAGCAGGTTACGCCGGAGGAATTGTTTCAGCAGGTATCGATGGAGAAAAATGTGCTGAAGCAGCAGCCACTTATTTAGGAGTAATGACAGATTGAACCTATCCGAAAATGATTTACAGCACATATGCGGGCGCATTCAAATGCGCCCCTACAAATAAATGATTGGTGATGTTGCCTAAAAGAAGATTTCTTTGTCTTTATGAATCTGTTTTTTATAAAAGATATGTATCTTTGCACCAAAGAAAACATCATGCATCATCCCGAAATAGCCATAGTAGACCCAAATACCCTCACTTGCCTGGGGTTAAAAAACATTTTGGAAGATATCATTCCAATGGCTACTATCCGTGTATTCCATTCCTTTGGTGAGCTGACGGATGACACACCGGACATGTATGCCCATTATTTTATCTCTGCCCAAATCTATTTTGAACATACTTCCTTCTTTTTACTTCGTAAACCAAAAACAATTGTATTAGCAGGAGGTGACAACCAGCCTCAATTATCCGGTGTTCCCAAACTGAATATCTACCAAGATGAAGGTTCTTTGATAAAAGACATCCATCAATTGCGCCAATATGGACATCAGGCAAGAAAACAAGCAGCAGATAAAGCAATGCACATAGAAAAAACGGAACATGAATTGTCTGTCCGGGAAATAGAAGTATTGATACTTATCACCAAAGGACTTATCAACAAAGAGATAGCCGACAAACTTAATATCAGCCTGACCACCGTTATCTCCCACCGCAAGAACATTACTGAAAAACTGGGCATCAAGTCTGTTTCCGGTCTTACCGTTTATGCTGTGATGAATGGCTACATTGAAGCAGACAGAATATAAAATCCTCATTTATTAGGATTGCACACATATCAGGTTTACCGTTACTTTGCAGCCGGAATCATTCTCCATCATGGATTATACAGAGTGGAATATATAAATTTTCCGCCTGGTAGAAACTTGTAGCAACTCTGGTTATCCGTGATGTATCAAATAAAACCAAACAATAAATATGAGAAAAAACATTTTATTCATTACATCCTGCCTGCTGGCTGCAACAACTTTTGCTGAAGATATCAACACGCTGCCTAAGGACACTACAAAAGTCATTGATATAGAAGAGGTGGTAGTTATCGCTTCACCTAAAGAAACCGGAAAATTAAGGGAACTTCCTACAGCCGTATCTTTACTCTCCCAAAAAGATATGCAAGCAAACCAAATCACCACTTTAAAGAACGTGAGTTCACTGGTACCCAATTTCTTTATGCCCGACTATGGTTCAAGACTCACCTCAGCCATTTACATCCGGGGAATCGGATCGCGTATCAATACTCCTGCGGTAGGTTTGTATGTGGACAATATCCCTTACATTGACAAATCTGCATTTGATTTCAATTTTTATGATATAGAACGTATTGATATTCTTCGCGGTCCACAAGGAACCTTGTACGGACGCAATACCATGGGGGGACTAATCAAGGTACATACCCGCTCTCCATTCTCCTATCAGGGAACAGACGTAAAACTGAGTTATGGAACAAAAAGTAACTACCGCAGTGCTTCATTAACCCATTACCACCGTTGGAGTGACTGTTTCGCTTTCTCCGCCGGTGGTTATTATGAGGGATCAGACGGATTCTTCCGCAATTCGCTCAATGGAAAAAAAGTAGATAATATGGAAGCGGGAGGCGGACGAATACATGCTATCTGGCTGCCTTCAGAAAACTTAAAACTAGACTTCACCATAGGCTATGATTATAATGACGAAGGGGGATACCCTTATTACTATACAGGAGCTATAGACGGATACGACAAAGAGAATGAAAAATATAAAAACTACATAGGGAAGATTTCATACGATCAGGATTGTACTTATCGCCGTGGACTGTTCAATACCGGTTTGAATATTGAATACCAGGCGCAAAAGTTTATCTTAAGCGCTGTTACAGGATTCCAGAATTTAAACGACCGTATGTTTATGGACCAGGATTTCCTGCCTGTCAGCATTTATACCATTGAGCAGAAGCAGCGTCTGAATACCATCAGTGAAGAGATTACTTTTAAAAGCAAAAACAACAAGCGCTGGCAATGGGTTACAGGGGTTAGTGGTTTTTATCAATGGCTACATACCACCGGTCCGGTAAACTTCATGGAGGACGGAGTGACCGATATGATCGAAGGAAACATCAACAATACTTTCAAGAAAATTCATTTAGACGATCCCCGCCGTACCCCTGAAATGAGTCTGGACGTTTTGAACAACCGTATCCGCGTAAGTGGAAGTTTTGACACACCGGTATTCAGCACCGCACTGTACCACCAATCTACATTCAACGACCTGTTTGTGAAAGGCCTTTCAGTAACAGCAGGTTTGCGCTTGGAATATGAAAAAATGTCTATGAATTATTTCTCGGATAGTAATATTGATTTCGATTTCTTTCTTAAAATGGCAATGCTCCCCTTAATATTCCATTCAGGAATTTGAATGCCGCACCGCTATTGGAAGGAAAAGAAAAAAACGACTATGTACAGCTACTTCCCAAGCTAGCTTTTAAATACGATTTCAGCCCTGCAAACAATATGTATGTAAGCATAACCAGAGGATATCGTTCCGGAGGTTATAACGTACAGATGTTTTCAGAACTGATACAAAGTGACATGCAACAAAAAATGATTGAAGCCATACTAGACAAGGCACCAGAATCTATGGCAGGTATGATAGAAGGAATGATCAAGCAACACATGCCCAACTACGGAAAAGAATTGAACGTACAAGAAACAACTGTCTACAAGCCCGAGTACAGCTGGAATTACGAAGTGGGATCACATCTCAGTTTGTTCAACGGCAAACTGAAGACCGACCTTGCCGCATTCTACATGGATACCCACGACCAACAAATCGCCAAATTTGTCAATAGTGGCTTGGGACGAATGATGGTCAATGCCGGTAGTAGCGAAAGTTATGGAGTAGAGGCCAGCTTTCTGGCATCCATCAACAAAAACCTGAATATGAATGTAAGTTATGGATATACTCATTCCACATTCAAAAAATATGACGGAGGTACTACATCATCAGAAGAGCAAATTGATTATAGCGGCAATTATGTACCATTTGTTCCCCGCCATACCATGAATGCAGGCGCAAATTATAGTTTCTTTTTCGATAAAAGCAATTGGATGCAAAGCCTGACTTTAGGCATGAGCTATACCGGAGCAGGAAAAATTTATTGGACTGAAAAAAACAATGTCTCACAAAGTTTTTACGGAACACTGAACGGGCGCATTTCTTTGCAGACAAAAGCTTTACAGATAGATGTATGGGGACGTAATTTAACCAACAAGGATTATACAACCTTCTATTTTGAAACCATGCATAGAGGATTCGAACAAAAAAGCAGGCCTTTACAACTGGGAGTGGATATACGTTATCACTTCTAACCATTCTTGCAAAAACAGAAAGGGGGTTCATCACGAACTCCCTTTCTGTTTCCACATTTACCAAATCAAATTTATTTTTTATTCTGTCACACCAAGAAAAGCAAGAACTTTATTATTGCTGTAAATGATACCCATAGCTTCTAGAACAAACCTATTTGTTTTAGTGTATGTACATAGAGAAAATGCTGTTTACAATAGAAAACTGCTTGAGCCTTTGTTAAAAGAAACAAACAATAAAATTATTCATTGACAGCGCCGCAATGAGGACACACTCCTTTATTCTTTATCTTCGCCCCACAATTTCCACAACTGAATTTATACCGGGAAGCATGCTTTATACGATTAAATGACCATACAGCATATACCAATAAACATGGATAACCCAAATAGTAATACGTAGTAAATGTAAAAAACAAATATAAAAAGATACAGCAGGACATCAATCCCAACAAATAAAAACATGCAGCTTCAATATGTGTCTGATGAAACAAATCATCCAAAGTAGCCAACCCCACAAGAATAATCCCCCAAATATTAAACATGAAAAGAGAAAGAATAAAAGGTAAGCTAAAAGGATTCAAAGAAGGATTATAATAAAACTGCTCCCAAGTTCCCGGAACAAAATGCTGAATACTGGCATAAAGCGTAGCTGCTGTAGCTACCAACCAAGAAAGAACTGTAGGAAAAACGCTATCAATATCATTCAACCAGATTAATTGCAGCTTCTGGCGACGAATAGCCTATGAATATACCAAATACCGAAAAAGCCTAATATGACAAAGAAAGCGATGGTATGAGAATTACTGAAAAAATGAATAAACTGTGACACTGAATCCACAGGAACTACTTTCTCCAACAATTCCTTTTCATGTATCCATCCCATTGTTTCCTGGTCCCGTGCTACCTTTACCCATACAGAATCCACACTATCAGCAGCTTGTATCATAAACCCCGCTACCACCAGCCGTTCTCCTTTAAAAACAGGAAGCACATCAACCAATGGCAGTTGCTGTAACATAAGCGAATCTGAAGTAACCTCAAAATTACTGTTTAATGTATAATGCCGTTCCATCAAATAATTGACAGAATCCCTTTTCTTTTGCGGCATATCCCCACTCGAAGTAACAGGTGAAGGATATTGGCAAGCCATTAAAATAGCCAACACCAAAAACAGTAATCCGATGTACTTACTTTTCAGCATAGACTTTCATCTGACAATTCTTACAATCAAACTCTAAGCGGAAACGTCTGTTATCCGAGCTAACCAAATAATAAGGTTCCCTATAAGGAGAACGCACTTTATGCCAAGAGGGACACCATCCCATACTATAACGCAAACAATGCTTGCAAAACATCAATACCGCTTCTTCTGCCGGAGCCTTTTCATAAGCCGGAGCAATACGCTGCACGCCATGATTCCTATAGAAGGAAACAGCATCAGCATTCATCACATTTCCCAAATAAGTCAATTCATTCACAGGAAAAGCATGATGCGTTCGAGGCAACTTATAAATTTCCTGCCGATAGTTAATACGGCGCACTTCCAGCAGTTTCTCTATTCCCTTACGGCGAAGTTCGGCAAGCATAGAAGCCGGAATAAACCAATTGTCCGACCAGTCAATCACTATATCTGACGCTTCAAATGGAGTATTTCCTAACTTTCCAAGTTGTGTACGCAAATTATCTTCCTGCGGAGTACGGGCACGTTCCTTCTCCCTTTCCAGCACCACACTGGCACTGTGATCATCTTCATCGGTCAGAGACAGAGTAAAGCCCCGATTATTTTCAGCCAATTTTAAAATGACAGCAATTTTCCTTTCAGCTGATTTACGCGACATCAACCTCTCAAATTCCTGATCAAAATTACGATAAAGTATCGTACGGGGCTTTATCCGAGGCATCTCTTGAGGAAATAACTTATTATTCTCCACCCGGTTTATGCGAAATCCCTGCAACTTACCAGTCTCATCCAAAAAACAGACGCCATCTCCATTATTAAAAGACTTGATTCCGGCTACGGTAAGATAATTACCACGAATTTCCTTCACTGTCCCCATCTCCTCCCCTAAAGACTTGGGAGTATCAAAAGAAAAAATATCCTTATTCCTGTCAAAAAGAAAATAATTAGTAAAACCACGACTGAAACTCTTATCCAATTGAGGTTTGAACTCTAATTTCACTTTTCCCGATGAAGCACGGATATACTCTTTACGACGTTTGAAAACAGTATCCAGCTTCTGGCGATAATAAGCTGTTACATTTTTAACGTAAGATACATCCTTCAAACGTCCCTCTATTTTCAGGGAAGAAGCTCCGGCATCCAGCAATTGCTCCAACTCTTCGCTCTGATTCAAATCTTTCAGAGACAATAAATGCTTATTCCTTACTATAGATTTACCGTCCGCATCTACCATATCAAAAGCAAGGCGACAGAACTGGGCACATTCTCCCCGATTGGCACTACGTCCGAAACAAGCCTGACTAACATAACATTGTCCACTATAGCTTACACACAAAGCACCATGTACAAATACCTCCAAAGGCACATCAGGACAAGCATGATGGATATTTCCTATTTCAACAAGAGAAAGTTCACGAGCCAATACCACCTGACGGAAACCTGCCTCAGCCAGGAATCTTACTTTTTGAGGAGTACGATTATCCATCTGTGTGCTGGCATGTAACGGTATAGGTGGCAGATTCAATTCCAACAATCCCATATCCTGCACGATCAAAGCATCCACTCCGGCACGGTATAAATCCCAAATCATTTTTTCCGTATCCTTCAGTTCCTCATCCTTCAGAATCGTATTCACCGTCACATAGATACGAACATTATACACATGAGCGTACCGCACCAACTCAGCGATATCCTCCAATGAATTCCCCGCAGCCGCACGTGCTCCGAAACGGGGAGCACCAATATAAATGGCATCAGCACCGTGATCAACAGCTGCAATACCGCACTCCAGATTTTTAGCAGGAGCTAATAATTCTATTTTTCGTTGTCTGATCATCGTATCTGATTTATATCGAACGGGGTTTCCTGATATACATAATAGTTCAACCAATTAGAAAACAACAAATTGGCATGTCCGCGCCAACGCACCACCGGGGCATTGTCCGGATTATCGTCCTTATAATAATTTACAGGCATTTCAATAGGCAACCCTTTCGCCAAATCACGCTTATATTCCGTATCAAGCGTATAAGGAGAATACTCCGAATGCCCGGTAATAAAGAATTCACGCCCATTACGAGCCATAGCCATATAAACCCCAGACTCATCAGACTCAGCTATTAAAGCCAACTCTTTTACTTTCAGAATATCCTCACGGTGTATTTCGGTATGACGGCTATGTGGTACAAAAACTCATCATCAAAACCACGGAATATGGGCAATCCCTGTACATTGATATGATGACGGAAAATACCAAACATTTTTTGTTTCAGCGGATATTTGGGAACTCCATAGAAATGATAAAGCCCGGCTTGAGCCGCCCAACAAATATAAAGAGTTGAGGTAACATGAGTACGCGCCCAATCAAAAATAGTAGTAATCTCATCCCAATAATTCACATCCTCATACGGCATCTGCTCTACCGGAGCTCCCGTAATAATCATCCCGTCATATTTCTCGTCGCGCATCAAATCAAAGTCATGATAGAATGCTTTCATATGTTCTACCGGCGTATTTTTCGATGTATGGCTTTTCAACTTCATAAATGATATTTCCAACTGCAAGGGAGTGTTGGAAAGCAAACGTACCAAATCCGTTTCTGTCGTTATCTTCAACGGCATCAAATTCAATATCACGATTTTTAACGGACGAATATCCTGTGCACTGGCACGTGAATTGTCTATGACGAAGATATTTTCCTCCTTCAGCAATTCAATAGCAGGTAGTTTATCGGGTAAATTTAACGGCATTTTCTTATCTGTTAATTAGTTGTAAGTGCAAAATTAAAAAAATCCCGCCAAATCTCCTTACTAAACGATCTTTTGGAACAAATAAAATGAGAATAATTATATTTTAGCCTGCTGATATTCACCTTCCTCTTTCGTATTCTCCTGCATTTCGAGGACAATGACAAAAGGTCGGTCAGTTTTATATGAAGCAGGTACAGCTACATGATACAAGGAACTGTTCCGCTTGTTTTTACCTGCATTCTGAATTTCCGTTTCCTGATTATTTTCTAGGAAATAAGCCTTCATGGGTATGATTCCACCTTTCGGTATTTCTATCTTCAGCAGGTTATTAATCGGGCGGTTGAATACGCACATATACAATTTATTGCCTTTCTGCGTAAAGTATCCCCAATCTTGTTTCTGTACTGTTGAATGGGAAGTACCATAAATGGCTTCTTTATTTATTTTCATCCAATCCCCTATTTCTTTGGCTAGCTTGGTTTCTTCCGAACGGATATTCCCTTTTCCGTCTGGACCGAAGTTGAGTACAAAATTTCCATTCAGAGAAACGGCTTTCACCATCATCTCCAATAAATCGTATGATGTCTTTACGTATCCCCGCCATTCAGCATGATATCCCCATTGATTTTCAGGAATGGTCATCACACAATCCCAATCACTACCATTCAGGTCTTCTAGGAGTTTGGCAAATCCCGTTCCCAAGTCTGGTCATAATCATCAATCAGGTCTCCATTAGAATCATAATGCCGTTTTCCATATTCATCGGCACGAAAACGACTGCCAATGATGAGTCCCGGATGGAGCTTTCTCAATTCAAGACCTAAAGTATCCACCACGCCGCTTCATTCATCCAGGCTTTATCCCAACTGCCGTCAAACCATAATCCTTTGATAGCAGGGTAATCAGTCAGCAACTCTATCAATTGATTGCGGGTAAACTCCTTGAAAGTTTCATACGCAATACTATCTTGCCGGGTTTCTGGAGGTGCAGGACGATAACCTTTATGGTTCCAGTCAATAATGGAAAAGTAGAGATGCACATCAATTCCCTCAGCGGTATAGGCATCTACTATTTGTTTCACTACATCTTTTTTATAGGGAGTATGGGCTATGGTGTAATCAGTATATTTACTAGGCCACAGACAGAAACCATCATGATGCTTCGTTGTAAATATCATATAATTCGCCCCCATCTGCCTGGCCTGTTTGGCCCATGCCTTTGCATCGAAAGAAGTGGGGTTAAACTGTTTGTACAAGCTATCATAGGCATCTTTAGGCATTTCTTTCCACGAGCGTATCCATTCGGCAGCTCCGGGATAGCATTTACCTTCCCAAAAGCCACCGGGAATGGCATATACTCCCCAATGGATGAATTGTCCCAGTCCATGCTGACGCCAACGTTCCATATCTGCATCGGTACGGTTACCTATTCTATGAGCTCCATGCTGCAAGGGAATGGATGCCCGTCTTGTCTGTGCTTGTGGCCCAAAGGGGCAATTGAACAGAATAAAAAAATTAAATTATAAAAATCACTTTTTCATGTTTTCGTTCATTTTAAATTTAGTTTTGAGTTAAATGTATAAAAAATCCACCACGAATTAGAGTCCGACATGTTCCTTTGTTTTCTCTTTCGGATCGGACAAATTAAGTCTATTTTTATTTTCCGGTGAATAACTCCATCGAATGGTATCTTCAAGAGTTTTCCCTTGATGATCCACTCGGGCTTCAATTACATTTTCCCCTTTATTCAATGTCACATTTTCAAAAATATAATGTACCGAAGTCTGTCCTTTACTGACTGTTTTCACTTCTGTCCCATTAACAAACAAACGGGGAACACCTACGTTACAATACACCGTTACGGGAGTCACTTCATTCTCACGCTCAGTAGCTCTTCGTTGGGTTATATAAAGCACCGGCTCTTTGCTCCAATTGGCTTTATACCAATAGAAAGGATCTTTCTTTGTTTGTCTATCAAAAGTAACCAACCCCTTCATATTACGTGCCTTTACGCCACCCTGTGCCGTGGCCGGAGTAGCAAAATCAAAAGTATTCCAAATATAAGAAGCTACCAAATAAGGGTGTTTGGAGATTACCCCCCACTGAATTTCGTGAAATTTAGTAGAGAATGTCTCAGGATAAAATTGAGAAAAGTATCTTCCGACTTCGCTACTGCCTCTTCCTGTTGGTGAATATTGGCCTCGGCACCATACTCAGAGAAAACAACCCGGTAATCTGGGAAATTCTGCTCCATACCTGTTACCCATTTTTCTATGTCGCCAATCTTGCCTCCATACCAACCGAAATAATGATTGATACCTTGAACATCAGCGTTCAGGTTAGACTCTTGATTTACCACAGAATATCCATTGACGGAAGCAGTAAGACGATAAGGATCTTCCGTTTTGGCCAGGTCATTCAATTCGGTGGTCAATGACACGGTATAATTATAAGGAGCGTATACTTCGTTATGAAGTCCCCAAATATAAATGGAAGGATGGTTGTAGTTCTGACGGATCAATTCCACCAATTGTTGTTTGGCATTGCCACTTTCCTGTGTACTGACACGATTGACAAATGGAATTTCCGCCCAAACCATAAAGCCGATGCTGTCACATTTTGCATAAATACGTTCCGCTTGTTGGTAGTGTGCAAAACGGATAGTTGTGGCACCGATTTCCCGAATGATAGCCAAATCCGTATCATGCTCCTTATCTGTCAATGCACTCCCCAACTTCCACCAATCCTGGTGACGGCATACTCCGTACATAGGCACTTTCTTACCATTGAGATACATTCCGTCCGCAGCCTTCAGCTCATAATGACGCAAGCCCAAGGGCTGGCTCACTTCGTCAATGACTTTCCCGTCCGCCAAAAGATTGACTACAACTTTATATAAATAAGGATCTTCCAGACCTTGCCATAAATGGGGATTCTTGATGGTAAAGTCCTGATCATATATTTGCCTTCCCTGTGGCGAAACCGTTACAGGAAATTGCTGCTGTGCCTTCACCCTACCGTCACGCTCATAAATCGTAGTGGAAACTACGATTTTTTTAGCTTGCGCTTTCTTGTTTTCAAGTTTTATCTTTATGTTTACATCAGCCGATTTACGATTCACATTCTTCTGACTGATATAAATGCCCGGAGATGCATAGTCCGTTACAGCTATATTCACCGGTTCGGTAACGATTAATTCTACAGGACGATAAATCCCCCCATACACTCCGAATAAAGTATTATTGACCGGAATAACATTAGGCCGGGGAGAGTTATCGACTTTCACCAAAATTTCATTAGACTCTCCATATTTCAACAATTTACTGATTTCAATGGCAAAAGCTGAATACGCGCCTTATGATTACCGGCATAGGTTTTGTTAATATACACGTCGGCAACAGAACCTACACCTTGAAAACGTAAGAATACCCTTTTACCTTTCAGTTCTGCTGCGGGGTATATTGTTTTTTATAATATGCCTCACCGGCATAATAATTATTCATTTCGGTCTGCATATCCGTAGCATTCCACGTATGAGGAATGGTGACATCCTGCCACCGGGCATCAAAACCGGCAGAGAACAACAGAGGATCTTTAGAAAAAGGTCCTTTCTTAAAACTCCAACCTTCATTAAAAGAAGTTATATCTCTAGCCTGGACAAAACGAATAGAGAAGGCACAGAGAAAAACTAGCGAAATGAAAAAAAGATACTTTTTGTTTTTCATAATATATGACTGATAATGATTATTCGATCAATTTTATTATTTCGGTTCCCGCCATAAGGAAGGCTCCCACCCCATATACGGCTGTCATTTCACGCGTTACTTTTTTAGGATCGGCTCCGATAGGTTGAACCCACCCGACCTTTCCATTTTGATCAACAGTAGAAGTCAGTGCTTTCCATGCTTTCCGGACAACAGGCAGATAAGATGTATCCAGCAAATGATGATTCAGCCATAGGCCAACCCATAGGTTATCAAGGCAGTGGAACTGGTTTCGGGTGACGGGTAACTATCCGGATCAAGCAAACTGGCATGCCAAAATCCTTGATCATCCTGTAACTTACTTAATTGAGCAGCCAACTCTACAAACAATTGCACATAAAAAGGTCGCAGACCGAGTCTTTGGGTAATAATTCGAGTATATTGGCAATTCCTGCCAAAACCCATCCATTTCCTCTGCCCCAAAAGACTTTTGTGCCATTCGCTTCTTGTTTACCAAAATAACTGTCGTCACGAAAGAACAAATGGTTAGTCCAGTCATACAAATGATGATAAGTTTGCAAAAAATGAGTATGCATAAACTCGAGATAGCTGGTCTTTCCTGTGATTCGGGCCAGATGAACATAGACAGGGGGAGCCATGAACAGTGCATCACACCAAGTCCAGCACTGTTTATTGGAATATCTCATGCTGGTATCTGCCGGATGGTTCATAATCCAGTCTACTCTTTCTTGCACAGCATGAAGCATCGCATCTTTTTTATAACGATCGTACATACCCAGATAAAACTGTCCTATGCATAATTCATCTGCATGGTAATATTGATATTTCGGGTAGTCAGCAAAGTTTGCAGGAACGGACCACTCATTCTCTTCTCCTATTTTCATTAACCAATCAAGATAAGTAGAAGGTACTTCTGTTGTTTGAACCCACTTCAACATACCTGCATAAAGTACTGCATTGGTCCATGCATCAATACCATAATCATGCAGATTGCCTGTCTTTTGATAAGTAAAATTATTGATCTGCCAATCCGCTACTCGTTCCATGATTTTCTGTAGGTCGGAAAAAATTGTATCAGTCCGATTCCTGACACACGGCTGGGCAGTATCAGTAATAGAGTAACTATCAGAATGGATAAGCGTGCTTTCATTATATTATTTTTTTTAAAGTTTATGCGAAAATAGCTATTTCGCCTTTCTGATAGCTTACTCTAATCGCTATTTATTTTATCCGATTCATTTAACGGGTCGTTTTTTTATGCTTTGCTGCAAAAGCTGTGGGTGTTTCGCCAAATACCTTTTTAAATGAATTAGTAAAATAAGCCTGACTCTCTATACCGATATGCATCATAACTTCCCTCATGGTCATGTTTTCCTCAATAATCAGCTTGGCCGCCTTACGAAGACGACAATTCAAAACAAACTCCACTACAGATTTTCCCGTCAGACTTTTCACCTTAGTGTAAAGTTTACTTCTACTCATGGATAGTTCTCCCGCAATCTGATTGATATCCATCTCGGACTGATCCATGTTCGCCTCAATAAAAGCAATAAATTGTTTTAGAAACTTATTATCCTGTTCATTGGAAGATAATTCACAGCTGTCAGCATAATAATTTTTGGCATAATGCTCTTTCAGTTGCCGCCGGTTTCTAAATATATTCTGAATGGATAATTTCAGATAAGTCAAATCAACAGGCTTTTCAAAATACAGATCAGCACCGGAATCCACTCCTTCAATCTTACTTTCCAGACTTGTTTTCGCTGTCAACAATATAACGGGTATGTGTGAAGTATTCATATCTCCTTTTATATCATTACATAAAGAAATGCCATCTTTATTAGGCATCATAATATCACTGATTATTAAATCAAAATCGGTGTGTTCTATCAGTTTAAGGCCTCCACTCCATCACCAGCCTGCATTACCTGAAATTCATCCGACAATGATTCGGCAATCAACATTCTCAAGTCTTCATTATCCTCAATAATCAATATTTTCTTTTTAGTTGAATGCAGCAATTCATCTTCCATCCCTTTCATTTCAACAGAAGTTGCCATTTCTTCCGAGTCTGTCCGGATTATTTCTTCAGCTCTCGTTTCTTGATGCCTTATAAAATCGGATTCATTAAACATACCACTATCAAGAGGCAGACGGACAACCATATCAGTACCCCGTCCTCTTTCACTAAAAATAGAGATACTGCCTTTATGGAGCAATACCAAACTTTTAACAAGGGCCAATCCAATTCCCGTTCCCAAATGCGAATCTGTATTTACAGTATTCACCTTATAAAATCTGTCGAAAACGCTACTAATGGAATCATGAGAGACACCGACTCCGGTATCACTGACAAGGATGAAAAAAGTATCATCAACACATTCGCCCACTATAAAATTGTTCTTATATTCTGAAGTAAAACAATCTTTTCGACCTCTTGTTTCCAGCAATATTTTTCCATTGTCGGGCGTATATTTAAATGCATTATTCAACAGATTCATCACTATTTTCTCAACAATATTTCTATCCGCATAAATCGTCACAGGTAATTCAGTATCGCAAATCACCTGAAAATCAATCTTGCGTTGTTCAGCATAGTCTATAAAATCATTCGCTATTTCTTTGACTATATGATTTATATCCAATGGTTGCAATTCCAGTTTCATCATGCCGTTTTCTACCGTTCTGAAATCCATCAGTTCGTTCACCAAGTTCAAGAGACGCTGTGCATTGCCATTCAATATCCGATAATAATATTCTTTCAAACCTTCCCGTCGCAATTTGTCTAAAGCGGCTATGATAAGAGAAAGCGGAGTCCTGAAATCATGCGAAATATTAGTAAAAAAGCGCAGTTGTGCCTGATGGATCTGTTCCTTTTTATCTTTTTCTATATTCTCCAAGTAGAGTTGTAACTTTAGTTTTTTCTTGTCAGCATAATGTCTGCAAATCAAGTAAATCAGACCTATAATCATTAAGGCATAGAGGATATATGCTGGCCAACTATACCAAGGGGCAGTTTTTCTGATTACTTTAATCACTGTAGGGGTATCACTCCACACACCATCATTATTGGCAGCATAAACTTCGAAATAATAAGTTCCGGCTGGTACTTTTGAATACATGGCAATACGATTCTGTGCATTCGTAGTAATCCAATGATCATCATACTTTCTCAACCTATATTTAAACCGGTTCTTTTCAGGAATATGGTAATTGTCTGAAGAAAATTGGAAACCAAAGTTAGTCTGATCATACTCAAGGATTATTTCATGAAGTGAATTATCAAACAAATAATGGGGATGAGTGGATGTATGATCGATGAAAAAATCAGAAATAATCGCTCTGGGCTTATAACTGTTATAAGAAATCTTTTTGGGGTCAATAACGGTAAAACCATTTGTCCCGCCAAAATAAATCAAGCCGTCCATTCCTTTCATACAGGCCAAAGGATAATAAACTTGCCCTTGTGTATCTTCTCTTTTATCAAAATTCATCAATCGGTTACCTACAATATTATAACAATATAGCCCATCATCGGTTCCCATCCAAATGTTCCCGTCATCATAACAGATACTATAAATGGAATAAACACTTTGTTGCAATACATCTTTCAAAGATATAAAACGGGAAGTATTGGTATCAAATTTAATGAGTCCGTTACCAATGGTACCAATCCAAATATTTCCGGAATCATCCAGACAGAAAGTAAACAATCCCAATAGGTAGAATCATTAGGAATCATTTTCTCGACGACATGCTTATCTATGTCCAAGCGATAAAGGGTTTCGTTACTAATGGCCCACAATGTTTTTTCCCCTTGACGAAGAATATCAAACAAATAAGAATTATTACTTATACTGTCCAAACTGAAATGGGTGAACGATTCTTCGCGAAACGAAAAATAAGACACTTCCGCCTTTTGATATTGATAAGCGACCCACATTCCTGAGTCCCCTTCAAGAATCGTCTTCCGCACATCATTCACCAGCAAGGAATGAGGAGCACCTTTGGTATGCTTGAAATTAGTCACCTTCTGCCGACCGACATTATACAAATCCAATCCCCCCATAAATGTAGAGATCCATAAATTATGACCAGCATCCGTAATCAATGACTTTATATTGTTGGAAGTGATGCTGTTTGCACTTGTAATATAGCTGAATTCTCCCGTGGCTTTATTCATCCGGTTTATACCACCCCCTTCCGTACCTACCCACAGATACTGTTGATCTTCGGCAAACGCACTGACCGGGGTATGATTCAATCCGCTATTTTGAGGATGGTATGTCTTGAAGGCATTGTTTTCATCAATATTCACATAGCATAAAGTTCCCGAATACGTACCAATCCATATATTACCCTGCCGGTCCTCACTGATTTCCCAAATGGAATTATTCGGCAAACTGAATGGATCTGTTCTGGAATGTTTATTGTGTGACAACTTACCGTCTGTAGGATCGAATATATAAATGCCATCAATTGTTCCAAACCAGATATAACCTTTTTTGTCAATATAGAATGTCCGCAATGAATTTCCTTCATAGTCAGTAAGCAATGTATAATGGTCTTCTATTTTAAAGGTAGACATATCTATTTTATATAATCCAGAATTGTTGACGAATATCCATAACTTCCCCATGTATGCCTGTGCAAAACGAATATTTCCATCCGAGTCGGGCAATGTGAGACAAAAGACAAATTCATTCTTTGCGTAATTGAAACGATATACTTTTTGTCCTATAAATGTATACAGATCATTATTATAAATACAAAAGGCGGTATTGACGCCACCCGCTGCTTTCCCATCATAATTGGGAGTATTCAATTCTCCGGTCTGTGTATTCAGAATACTCCATTTTTCTTTGATCCGGATCCATACATTGTTTGCCTTATCTACCTTGATATGGCTTACCGGATCATAGATTTTTTCAAACTGATCCGAATTCCGGTCATAACGATAAACGCCATTGTTCGTATTGACATAAAGATACCCTAATAAATCGGATGCCATATTATTGAATATCCACCTTTTTGTAGGCGCCATCGAGGCAAAATAGGGATAATATTTTTTGTAATGATACCCATCGAAGCGATAAAGTTCATAATCCATCATCGTCCAGATAAAACCTTCCTTGTCCTGCTCTATAGCCTTTATGCCATCATAATAAAAGCCACCGCTAGGCGACATTGTCCGGAATTTATAGTCTCCGGTAGCGGTGCATGGGGAAATTATGTATATAAGGATAAGAAAGAATAATAAGTATCTGCTTTTCATGTTGGCTTATTGAGTTAAAAGTTGAAATTGATAATAAATACAAAAGTAAGGAAAAGATAGCATTGTAAAAATAAAACATAGAAGGGAATCTTGCAAAGATTCCCCTTCTATGTTTTAAATCATTTATCTGTTATAAATGAATACTTGCAAATCTCCAACAGAAACATTTCCTGCTTCTGAATAATTCCAATCAGTCTGACCTTCTCTTAAATGACCTTTGATAAAGGTTATGCGGATATATCTGGCCTCTATCGGTTCAACAGAGAACAATTGGTAATCATCTACCTTCAAAGGTGCTGTGACTTGTACTCCAAGTCGCTCCAAGCATCACCCGCCTCTTTCTTTGCCTCTAGTTTAAAGCTATGGCATTGCAGATGGGAATAATTCAAACTACGATGCCTGTATCCCAATTGACCGAACTTGATCACTTCCCCCAAGTCAATATCCAGATAACATACCGGATCATAAATGGGACGAGTTAAGATATCGGGACACCAAAAAGTTGAATTCTTATCATCAAACAGATTCTTCATGTCCCCTTCTTTCGTACCTATATTACTTGAGTATTTCCAATTATCAGAGAAAGGAAAACCTACATATATGGGAGCTTCAGCCGCTACTTTCACTCTACAAGTGGCTGACATTTTGCCTCTATCATTTGCGGTTACCGTAATAGTTGTAGCCTGTCCAACCTCTCCTATTACCGTTATTACTCCGTTCGGGTCAACTGTAGCCACTGTTTCGTCCTGCGACGAATAGGTCACGCTCTTGTCGGTGGCATTACTCGGATTGATTGCTACATATTGAGCCAGATTGAATGTCTTACCATTCTCCACTTCCACACTTTGTCCAGCGGACTGAATCGTGATACTTGAAACAATAACTACATTACTAATAACCCGGACCGGATATCTGACGTATGTACCCGAACCGTCGTCCACCCTGACGATAATCGTATCCGTACCCAATGGAAACGGGATATCCCCTTCGGCAGGTGTAGTTAATTTAGGAGTAATCAAACCGCTTTCACTCAATTCAATCGCTCCAGTGGGTTCTCCTGCAAAGTGGTAACTGACAGCGTTTTCTCTTGCACTCTCAGGCATGATGAACGGTTTTAGTTGCAGAGGCTGTCCTTCCGTCACATCAATCCCGAAGATATCGCTTTCAATATTCGTAGCATTATTCACGGTAATATTTACCGCTTTGCCTGTGTTGTCATCATCGCTGCACCCCGTACACAGTGCTCCGAATGAAAACATTCCTACTAAGAAATATATATTTTTTTTCATAATCTTGCGTTATATTTATAGGTTATCTATTAATGTCTTTCCAACCCGGATTCTGCTTCAGTTCCGGATTCATCAGCATTTCATTCAGAGGTATCGGATAATAGTAACGTTTGTCATCCCAAGGACGCACGCCGTTGATAACAGTGGTAGAGGTAGGCCAAGGAATAATGAATCCTTCTGCATCCACAATCACCTGATTACCTACTTCTCCTATAGGAACCGTCACCTTGTACGGATAATCCTTATACGTTTCATCATTACGGTTCTTACTGTACAATTCAATCTTTTCAGGTGTCATTTTCATTCCTCTCACTGAAACTGTGAATAATTTACCAGCTTTCCATCTCATCAAATCCTCATAACGCATGCCTTCCATCATCGTTTCCACACGACGTTCGCGTCTTATTTCACGAAGAATAGGAGATACGGAATAATCCAGTTTTTGCGCATAGATAGCATCCAGACGTGGATCAGCCGGAATGTTGGACAAAGTCAGTCGGGCATTGGGATATTTGGCAAAGTCGTATCCGGCTCTTTCTCTTAATGCATTGATCGTAATATCCAAATCTTCATTGGTGATTTCTCCCAACTCAGCCCTAGCTTCCGCATAAATCAGCAACAATTCCCCGTAACGGAACATGTGGGCTGTCTGCACCCCTTTGGGATTAGCTTCCCAGTTTGCATAATCGGGCATCCAGTGCTTGATAAAACGATAACCGGTCACTGTAGAATTATAGTGCTTCATCGGAGATCCACCACCGGTAGCATAAGTAATCATTGGATAGATCACCCCGGTTTCTTCCAAACCATAGGTATTGTCGTCCATATCAAAAATAGAAGCATATTCACCTGGTTTACAAACTGTTTGTTTCAAACGAGGATCGCGATTGTCCAGTTCCTCCCACATACCGTCATATCCTTTGAACAAAGGGTTTACTTCATAATTACCTTCACTGCCTCCAATGTAAATAGGGCGTCCGTCTTCACACAAATATTCTTCAAGCATACATACAGGAGCTCCCATACAGTAACGTGTATGATTATTCATTCCCCAATAACGCGGGTTATCATGTCCTAACTTCACACCGTCATATACACGTGCAAGAATCGTTTCCTCATTACCCTCCAGTTCAGGTGTTCCCTTCTGTACGAACAACTGCCAGTAGGCATCTCCCGACGCATTTTTGAAAAGATGATATCTGTCCTTATTCATAATCAGCCTTGCTGCATCACGACTCATTTCCAAGAATTTACTGGCAGTAGAGCCCAAATTCAATTCTGTATGATATTTCCGGAAAGTGCCTTCGAACAGACAGAAGCGAGATTTCAGGAACAAAGCCATATCCTGATTGATGTATCCGCAAGAATTATCATTATCTTCCAGATTTTCAACAGCAAAATCAAAACATTTCAAGATATTTTCTACCAGTTCCGTACGGGGCATACGTGGACCGTATAACTCGGGAGAAGCCGTATCCAGTTCTTTATCCAGCCAAGGCACTTCGCCCAAAGCCACCAGCTTGATATAGTAATCCCATGCTTTGAAGAAATAAGCTTGGGCAGCATATTTTTTCAATGATTCAGGATCTCCTACTTCTGTGTAATGATTCAGAAAATAGTTTACTTTACGAAGTTTTTCCCACTGCCAGGGTGTGTCAAAATTCTTGGAAGCCGAATTCGGAGTGTCATAAGTACCTCCCAACTTACCATCAATATCGCCTGCATAAACAGTATTGTCACTAAAAGCATCTCCAAAGATTATTTGGCTGCCTGCCTTCACTGCCAAGAAACCTTTATCATGTGTGGTACTGTTAGTTCCACCGTGACCGTGACCATATACATAATATCTATAAATTCCGTCCAGATATAGCTGCAAATCGGCTTCTTTCGTAAAGAACGTACCATCGGCCATATCATCTATCGGGTTCCGCTGCATAAAGTCATCGTTACAAGACGACAGAGATACTACCAGAGCCACGAATAAAGCTATAATTGAATATTTTTTCATAACTTCTATTGATTTAAAACGTTAAAAACCTACTTGAATTCCTACACTAAACGTCCGTTTAGGGGGATATGCGTCAGACAGATAGTCCGAATCATAATACTTGGGCACATCCGAAAGAGTAAACAAGTTATAAGCGGCTATATTCAGTCTTAACTTCTCCAAACCTACTTTGCCAATCAATGCTTTCGGGAAAGTGTACCCCAAGATCACCTGTTTCAATTTGATATAGGAAGCATCAAGCAAATAGCCTGATTGAGCATAGCTGCCGATTCCGGAACCATACATGGGGAATTTGGCATCTGTTCTTTCGGGCGTCCATGACTGATTGTATGTTTCCCATGAACCGGCTCCTCCACCCCAGTAACTGGAAACATCCTTCAACCAATAATCTCTTTTACCTACACCTTGGAACATCAAATCCAGGTCAAATCCTTTGTACTGGAAGTTGGCGGTAATGTTATAACGATAACGCGGTGCATTATTACCTATTACCTTTTTGTCTCCTGGATCATCCACCGTACTCAAGCCACTGGTAATCACACCATCATGATCCAGATCTTGATACCAAACGTATCCTGGATAGGGCTGTCCACCCTTGAAATAGGCTCCATGGTACAAAGGTTTTCCGTTGGGACCTACCCCGTCAAAATCACTTTCCTGAAGGATACCTCCGGTTTCATATCCCCAAATATCTCCTACGGTATATCCCTTGTACAATACACCGTCACCAATCTTATTGGTAGGATTGGAAGGATAACTTAAAACTTCAGCCTTGTCATCCGAAAGGGCAACACCCACACTATAAGCAAATCCGTTTGACAGTTTATCTGACCATTTTGCCTGAAGTTCAAAGCCGGTAGTTTTCAGCACTCCCGCATTTTCAAAAGGTAGATTATCATCACCAATCAAAGCCGGATAATCTTTTCCTCCCGGAATCAAAATGTCAGTCACCTTTCTTTCGAAAATATCGGCACAGAACGTCAACCGGTTCTGCAAGAAAGTGAAATCAAAACCAAGGTTCTTGGTCGTTGATTTTCCCAAGTCAATTCAGGATTGATCAATGAAGGAGTAACGATACCGGTGGGATAACGTGTTCCGTCAAACAAGAAGTATCCCTGCTCGGTTCCGAAAACAGACTGATAAGGATATTCCGTATCAGGCTGGCTACCCAAACGTCCCCACGATGCTCTGATTTTGAAATTGTCCAGCCAACTTCTTGTCCAGTCCATAAATTTCTCTTCCGAAACTCTCCATCCTAATGAAACAGTAGGAAAGAATTGGAAACGAGAGTTTTTGGGAAACTTGGAACTACCATCTAACGGGCATCCACTTCTATCAGATATTTGCTCATATAATTATACATGATACGGCCAAACAACGCCCTTGACGCTACCTCATGATGATAATTGCTTGAAGTGTTTGCCGTTACGTCTTCCACCAATTCAGGATTCAGAATGTATGGATCAAGCATTTTGGTCAAATAAAGGGTAGAACCGGCATAAGTTTCTTGTTCCTGATTGACACCCAGAAGCACAGAAACATTATGCTTTTCTTTGAAGGTCTGGTTATAATCAGCATATACGTTGATGGCATACCTGTCTGTAGTAGTGCGTACCACCTCTCCGCTATTTTCGGTAGCCCAACGAGTTTCAAGAGCAGTCCATGAATTATTAACACGCGCTTGTTTAGGATGAGTCTTTTCTTTCTGATAACTAGTCGGAGTGAAAGACAAGTCAGCCTTTATCTTCAATATCTTGGGCAAGATAGTAAATTCCGGACTGATAGAAAGAATTGTTTTCCTTCTGGAAGTAACACTACGACCACCTGCATATAAATAACTCACCGGATTTTCTGTCACATAGTTGGGTAACGGATCGTCTGCTCCTGTCAGCACCGGCTGATAAATAAAGTTTTCCGGATAATAGGTTTTGGCATATTGCCAAAGATTCATTCCATCTGTCTGTTGGGTCGGTCCCTCATAATCAAATACATTATAGGAAGCCTTGGCTGCCACCGTGAACCAATCATTCACTTTAGCGTTCACACTAAGCATGGTATTGTATCTTTTCAATTCATCGGTTCTGATTTTATACATACCTTTCTGGTCTTGCATACCCAAAGAAATGTAATAACTGATTTTGTCACCGCCACCACTGATAGAAAGATTGTGCTTTTGGGTAGGAGTCCAGTTTTTCACTAATTCTTTATATGGATTCGTATTGCCTACCCACTGGATGGCACTACCTTCCATATAATAAGGTTTATTATTTACGGGATCTTTGATATATGCCATCATATTTTCCATCATATCCTTGTCATGCTGGGTGTATTCAGTGATTTCACCGGTCCACAATCTTTTATCCGCACCAGCTTTGTAAATATGATAAGAATCCAAAATATCGGGCAATTCGTATGGCTGGTCGAAAGCCAGATTATAAGAATAATCTATTTTCGCTTTCTGCTTGTAGGTTCCCGATTTGGTGGTAACCAATATCACACCGAAAGTAGCTCTGGTACCATAAATAGCCGAAGCGGAAGCATCTTTCAGAAACGACATATTATCTATATCATTCGGGTTTAACTGGTTCAAGTCTTCAGCAGTAATTTCCACACCATCCATCAAGATCAGCGGAGAACCGGAAACTACATCAAATTTGTTTTTATCGTCATTGGATGAACCTCTCTGACGGAATGTCGTGGCACCACGAATATTTAAATTCGGAACTTTGTTAGGGTCACCGCCTTCAATACTGATGTTCAAGCCAGGAACCATGCCTTGCAAAGCTTGTCCTATATTAGCAACCGGTCTGTCTTCCAGTGTCTCTGCACTGACAGAAGCTACTGCAGCGGTCAAATTCCCTTTTTTCTGTGACTGGAAACCAATCACCACTACTTCATCTATCATTTTAGAATCCTCAGCCAAAGTTACATTGATCGTTTTCTGACTTCCAACAGTCACTTCCTTGGTTACATATCCTACAAATGAGAATACTAATACACTTTTAGATCCCTGCACCGACAAGCTATAGTTTCCATCAATATCGGTGACCGTTCCATTCGTAGTACCTTTCACCATTACCGATACTCCAATCATAGGCTCTTTATTGGTATCTTGTACGATACCAGTAATGTGCACATCCTGATCTATCTTCATTGCAACATCTGGAACAGCATGTACCACTTGATGCATTCCTGCAAAAAAGAAAAAGAAGCAAAGAAAGCACATCAAGGCTTGATGCGTATTCCTGCATTGACTTTTAATTAACGTTTTGGCATTTTTCATAATTTACATTATCTTAAATTAAAATTAACACCACAAACATAAGAACAAGTCAATAAAGTTCCTTACTAATTTAGGTATTTCTTTTACTCAAATTCAGTAAAAGAAGACAAACAACTGTAAATCAATTCATTCTCATATAAAATAATTGATCAAATAATCTGCTATTTGTATTAAAACATTGTTCACTAAATATCATCCAAACTTTCCAAAGCCATCCTATTTTATGTAAGAAATCGGCAACAACCCAGATGTTAATACATCAGGCCCTTTTTTTAACCCTCTGCCTTCCTACTACTTATTGACAAGCCTTATTTTATTTTGCAATTACACATAAGAAAGATAGGAAATTCATGCATGTAATTTAAAAGGAATGACTATCTTTGACCACGAAATAAAAAGATTCTTATTTCTAATGTAAGAACAAATAGAACGCTCTTTTGTGCTTTACCCAAGCAACGTTAGAGGATGAAACTATATAAAAATGGTATTTCTTTATCACGGAAATGCCCATTAAAATTAAATAGATACAATGGAGAACGTAAAACAGAAGGCAGCCTTTTCTAATGAACCAGAAAAGCATGTCGATTGCTATACTCCCTTGAAATACAAATAACTCTTATTATTAATTTTAATCTTTAAATTCAAAAAGTATGAGAACCTTTAAATCATTGATGATAAGCTTATGTATGGGTACAACCCTATGCATGTGTTTACCACAAACCACGACAGCACAAACCGTAAGTTCAGGAGATTCCTGGACATGGGACAAAGGAACCATTGTGATTGATACTCCTGAACGTCCGGCCGGCCAGAAAAGCGTATTAGGCTTAACCACCCCTAAAATGGAGGTAGTCCGCGTAGGATTTGTCGGATTGGGAATGCGAGGCCCCGGAGCCGTAGAGCGCTTCACTTATATTCCCGGTACACAAATTGTGGCCCTTTGTGATTATGAAGCATCCCGTGCAGAAAAATGTCAGGATATCCTAAAGAAAGCATCTATGCCGAAAGCTGCCATTTATTCCGGAGAAAAGGGATATGAAGAATTATGTAAACGTACAGACATAGATTTAGTTTATATCGCCGCAGACTGGTTGCATCATTTCCCGGTAGCAAAATGCGCATTGGAAAACGGTAAAAATGTAGCTATTGAAGTTCCCTCGGCCATGAACCTACAAGAATGCTGGGACTTAATCAACCTGAGTGAAAAAAACCGCAAGCATTGCATGATTCTTGAGAACTGTTGCTATGACTGGTTTGAAATGAATACACTGAATATGGCACAACAAGGTGTATTTGGCGAAGTAATCCGTGCCCAAGGAGCCTACATTCACAATTTAAGCCCGTTTTGGATCATTATTGGAAAAACGGCAAAGAAGACAAACTGGGATGGCGTTTGGATTATAACATGAAACACCGGGGTGATGTATATGCCACTCACGGCCTGGGTCCTGTAGCACAAGCATTGGATATCCATCGTGGTGACCGTATAACCACTTTAGTAGCTATGGACACCAAATCTGTTGTTGGTAAAGATTTAGTGGAGAAGAGAACCGGCGAAGAATGTAAAGAATTCCGTAACGGAGACCATACCACCACCCTACTTCGCACAGCAAATGGAAAAGTTATTGAAATCCAACATAATGTAATGACTCCCCAACCTTACAACCGCCTGTACCAACTGACAGGAAGCAAAGGGTTTGCCAATAAATATCCCGTTGAAGGATATGCTTTGGATGCAGCACAACTGACCGCATCGGGTGTGCAACCCAAAGTAGACGATTTGAACTCTCACGGATTCTTACCCCAGGCAGAAATGGAAGCACTTGTTGAGAAATACCAGCATCCTATTTTAAAGAAATATGGTGAAATGGCAAAAGAAGTCGGCGGCCATGGCGGTATGGACTTCATCATGGACAGCCGTCTGGTATATTGCCTGCAAAACGGACTGCCTTTGGACATGGATGTATATGACCTGGCCGAATGGTGCTGTTTGGCCGAACTGGGAGCTATCTCTATGGATAACGGCTGTGCGGCAGTAGCTTCCCGGACTTCACACGAGGTGAATGGAACGTGACCAAAGGTTACAAACATGCATACGCTTCACCCGAAGACGAAAACGCAAGCATGGAAAAAGCAAAGGCTTTCACCGCGAAACTGAAAGAGCAGGGAGCGAAAGAATGGCGAAAGAAGCCAAGAAAAAAAGAAATAAATAGAAATAAACAAGAAAAATGTGTCGGAAGTCACTCTGTCATAAAAGGTAGCCCAATTCTTCCGGCACATTTTTTATGCCATTCTGAACGACAATCGTTTCCAGCTTTTATTAAGAATCAAAAAAAGGACGTAACCGGCATTCTTCGAATTTCTAGCCAAAGTACTTCGGCTTTAAGGAGAGTATCATCATAGGACGATTCAGCCAACCTGGGAAACCAGCTGACAGACCATCTGGCGGACGGATATAATGTGAGACTGGAGGAAATAGAAACCTTATCGGCAACATTGATCAGCCGGAAGATTACGGACAAAAAAACACAATCCGCTTCGGTACATTTTTGACAGCGACAGTCTGCTTTTTTAAATGAAAAGCAGGATAACACGGATATAGTTTGTTGACTATCCGTACCATCTGCCATCCGTTTTTACCCTACCTGCGTTAAAAGAACAGACTGTCAGCTTTACAGATTATTCTTGTAAATGTTCGCCATCACCTTCTGGTATTGGTTCTCAATCTGCATATACGCCTGAAGATTCTTATAAATACTTTCCGTTTCCACAAAATATTCAATCAATGAAATTTGTCCTTCGGTCAATGCCTGCTTCAATAAATCCAGCGAACGGTACATCAAAGGGACATCATACGCATTCATGGCATCCTTCAACTGCTGCATCTCATTGAAAAGAGACATCAGGGAAGCCTCGACCCGGTCTTTAGCACTTTCTTGCATAAGCTGAGCGCTGATAGCCTGTGCCTTGGCTATCTTTACCTTTTTACGATTCTGAAACAAAGGCAAGGAGCCCCTACCACAAAACCATTCATCGAAACCGCATCATCCGTGTTACGGCGAAAGCCGGCTTCCAGCTTCGGCAACCATCCTTGGCGGTCTACCGAAACCTGCTTCTCGGCGGCACGGGCAATGGCGGCGGCGGCCTGCAAGTCAAGGTCTGACGCCATCACTTCATCCCTCATAACATTGTAATCATTGATTTCCTGTATGGCAGGATACGTGGTTTCAGCAAACTCCAAAGGCATGTTACCGTTCATGGCAAGCAGAGACTGCAAGGCAGTGCGGTGAGCTGCGCTGTTTTGGGCAACTTCCGTCTGCACATTCATACGCTCCATCTTGATTTTGTTGACTTCCAGTATATTCGCATCACCGGTAGTCAGACGTTTTTCATAAAGTGCCTGTAATTCATCTGCATTTTTCATACGGATATCCATCAATGTCTTTTCCTGATTCAACAGAATAAGGTCCAGACAGAGATTCTTCGCATTCAGCAGAATATCCCGGCGGGCAGCCTGTTGTTGCTTGTCCACCGCTTCGTTCTGCAAAGTAGCCTGCCGGTTGCGGGCAATATACTGAGTAGGAAAATCAAAACCTTGCGAAGCAACGAATTCCGTACCGTGACCACCTTCGACACCATTACTGTAAAAAGAGCTGTAGCTCACCGTAGGATCAGGCAAGTTGTTGTTTGTCCGGTTTTCCATCTTGGTCGCATCGGCGGCATGTTTCTGTGCCTTGAGCTCTTTATTGTTCTGCTCGATGCTTTTCAAAATGTGCTCAATACTCTGGGCCTGCATCAGCAAGGGAGAGCAGAGGGCTATTATAACTAAGATTCGTTTCATATTATTTCTATTATTTCTTCTTTCGGTTCATCAGTTCATAAACAATCGGAATAATGAAAGCGTTCAGGAAAGTCGATGTCAAAAGACCTCCAAGAATAACTTTCGCCATCGGGCTTTGTATTTCATTACCCGGCAAATCGCCACGGAATGCCAAAGGTATCAAAGCCAGCGCGGAAGACAACGCAGTCATCAGGATAGGGTTCAAACGGTCTAACGAACCGTGAAGAATGCTTTCTTTCAAATCCATACCTTCTTCGCGCAACATATTGTAATGACTTATCAACAACATACCATTACGGGTAGCAATGCCAAACAACGAGATAAAGCCGATAATAGCCGGAATGCTTATCTCACCCGTTGTTATCATCAATGCAAATACCCCACCAATCAACGCCAAAGGCAAATTCAACAAAATGACTCCACTTTGGGCTGCATTCTTAAACTGGGTATAAAGCAACAGGAAGATAACCACGATACTCATAAACGAAGTGAGCATCAGCGTACGGCTGGCCGCCTGCTCGCTTTCAAACTGACCGCCATATTCCACATGATATCCTTCGGGAAGCTTGATTTGCGCATCAATCCGTTCCTGTATATCATTCACCACGCTGCGCAAATCACGACCGCTGGTATTGGCCGAAATCACAATCTTACGCTTCACGTTCTCACGGCTGATGGTATTCGGTCCCATGGCAGAAACCACATCGGCTACATAGTTGACAGGGATTTTCTGACCGTCACCGGTATCAATCATCAGGTTGCGCACCTTCTCCATCTCATCACGCACCTCATCCTTGGTACGGACAATAAGATTAAACGCTTTGCCTTCTTCATATACCTGTGAAACGACTTCACCCGCCATGTTCACTGATACAAACTCGGCAAACTCCGGTAAAGAAATACCGAATTTGGCAAGCATCTCGCGTTTGGGAACAATCTTGAGCTGCGGACGTTCGATTTGTTGTTCCACATTCAAGTCGGCAATACCCTCCACACTGCTGATGGCATCCTTTATCTGATTACCGATGGCAAACATCTTGTTCAAATCATTACCAAACAGTTTGATGGCAATGTTGGCCTTGGTACCCGAAAGCATGGCATCGATACGATGGCTGATAGGTTGGCCTATTTCGATATTCGCACCGGTAATGGTAGATAACTTGGCACGCACATCGGCTACCAGTTCCTGGCGGGAACGGTCTTTCAATTCAAACGGGGCCTCAATTTCACTCACGTTAACCCCTAATGCATGCTCATCCAGTTCGGCACGTCCCGTTTTACGGGCTACAGTCTGTATTTCGGGAATAGACATCAGCAACTCTTCTGCACGGTGTCCCATTTTATCCGATTCTGCCAAAGAAATTCCCGGCAATGAACTGATATTAATGGTGAACGAACCTTCATTGAAAGATGGCAGGAAACTGCGTCCTAATGTAAAAAACATAACCAATGCCACCGCAAACAGTCCACCCGTAAAACCCAATACTGCGGATTTATGATTCAAGGACCATAACAAGGCATTGCGGTAATGCTTTTTCATCCATACGGCCACAAATGCCTCTTTGGGCAATCCTTTGCCTTTATTATTACCTAACAGATAGCTGCACAGTACCGGAGTCAGTGTCAAAGCCACTACCGTAGAAGCAAACAACGCCACAATAAAGGCAATGCCCAACGGAACCAGCATACGCCCTTCCATTCCTGTCAGGAAAAACAAAGGAACAAAGCTGACTACAATAATCAAGGTAGAGTTCAAGATAGGCATACGCACTTCCTTCGAAGCATTGAACACGACTTCAATCACGCTCTTACGTTCCTCTTCGGGCAACAAGCGATTCTCACGCAAGTGCTTCCATACATTTTCCACATCCACAATGGCATCATCCACCAACGAACCAATGGCAATGGCCATACCACCCAAACTCATGGTATTGATGGTGAGTCCCATATAGTGAAGAGTCAATATAGAAACAATCAATGACAACGGAAGGGTTACCAATGAAATAACCGTGGTACGTACATTGGCAAGGAACAGGAAGAGAACAATCACCACAAAAACAGCACCTTCATACAACGAATCCTTCACATTACCGATAGAGCTTTCAATAAAACGGCTCTGACGGAAAATATCTGTAGAAACGTGTACATCAGCCGGAAGATTCTTCTGCAAATCCTTCAATGCGGCTTCCAACTGCTCTGTCAGTTCAATAGTCCCAGTCTTGGGTTGTTTGGTAACGGTCAGCAGTACGGCAGGTTTTCCTCTTTCCGAAGCAGTACCCAGTTTGGGTTCCTGCGAACCAATCTTCACATCGGCAATATCCTCCAATGTAACGGGCACCCCTTCCACCGTCTTGATGACGGAACGTGACAACTGATCCACATCATGACTGGAAAGCACCCCGCGAACAATATATTCGTTTCCATATTCATAAATCACTCCGCCATTGGCATTCTGATTCATGTTACGGGTAACGTTCATCACCTCTGCCAACGTAACATTGTAATGTTTCATGCGGGCAGGGTCAAGCAACACCTGATATTCCTTGATATCACCTCCCAGCACGGCAACCTGTGCCACACCTCCCGTAGAGAGCAGGCGCGGACGGATAGTCCAGTCTGCCAGTGTACGGAGATCGAGCATGGAAGTAGTATCCGAAGTCAGACCGATAATCAGCAACTCACCTAAAATAGAAGACTGAGGTCCCATGGTAGGTTTACCTACATTCTCGGGCAGCTCCTCGCTGACCAAGGACAATTTCTCACTGACAATCTGACGGGCCAGATAGATATCGGTATCCCATTCAAATTCCACCCACACAACGGAAAAGCCATTGGTGGAAGATGAACGCACCCGGCGCACATGGGTCGCACCGTTCACGGCAGTTTCTACAGGAAAGGTTACCAATTGTTCCACCTCTTCGGCGGCCATACCATTCGCTTCGGTCATAATCACTACAGTCGGCGCATTCAAATCGGGGAACACATCGACTTCCGTATGAAAAGCCGTGTAAGTACCGCCGATAAGCAGCAAAACCGACGCCACCAGAACCAATATACGGTTCTGAAGGGAAAAATGTATAATCTTATTTAGCATAGGACGGCTGATTAATGTTCATGACTATGAGCCGGAATCGCATTGCTGGCCGACGCTAATTTCACCTGATAAGCTCCCTTTGTTACCACACGGTCACCGGCTTTCAAACCGGTCAGAATCTGCACTTTCTTTCCGTTGCTCGCTCCCAAAGTTACCTCCTGTTTCTTATATCCTTCCTCATCCAGTTGCAGATAAACAAAGTACAAACCTTGTTCTTCGGTCAGTGCCGTAACAGGCAAGGCCAGCACATCGGGCATTTCCGACGAGAGCAGATACACCTCCACATACGAACCGGGAATCACATCTCCCCGATTATCAAATTCGAAAGTTACAGGCACATAAAAAGAAGTACCACCGGATGCTTTACCATAAGAAAGCAGACGCCCTTTCAACTCACCCAGCTCATATACCTTATTATCGTATGGAGTCTTGAAGTTTGCCGACTGGATGCTATGCAGATAACCATAATATTTCTCGGAAACATCTGCACGAAGGAACAGACGACGGTTCTGAGTGATACTCACCAAAGGCTGGCCTACCGACACATAGTCACCTTCCTGCACCAGACAATTCTTGATATAGCCACCTAAAGGAGCTGTAACGGACACACCTGTTTTGGTCTGGTTCTTTGAAATAGCCTCGTATGCCAATAATGCATTTTCATAACTCTCCTTAATGGCATTGAAATCTTTCTGCGATATTATCTGACTTTTTACCAACTTGGCGGCACGTTCATATTCTTTTTTGGCGGTTTCATATGCGATACGGGTACGTTTTACAGGGTCTCCGTCCGGCATATTCTCAGCAGAGATATTCAGAATGGGAGCCCCCTTGCTCACACTCATACCGTCCGTTACCGGATGGCGGAAAGAAACCACACCGGCTACATTGGCGACTACTACGCTTTCATCGCCTTGTGCTGCCTGCACCTGACCGCTGGTCGTTATCACCTGACGGAATGATTCAGGCCGGATTATTTCCGATTCTACCCCGGCTGCTTTCGCTTTTTCTGGAGCCAGAATTATCTCATCGGAATGTCCGGCTGCAGAAGCTTCCGCTTCATGATTATGCCCTTCGTGACCTTCATTCTCATGGTCGTGGTTTTCTTTTTCATGGTCATGCCCTTCGTGATTATGGTCATGCCCTTCGTGGTCGTGATTATGTGCTTCCTCCGTTCCATGATCGTGTCCTTCGTGATCATGGCCCGATTTACTGTTGCAAGAGCCTAAGAGGAACAAGCCTAAGACTCCCATAAAGATAAGTTTCTTCATGATGATATTATTTGTTCTTACTTTTTATTAAATGCAAAATTAGTGTAAAGAAAATGCAACAAAGTTGCGGATAAAAAGATAAACTTTCTATCTGTTAAGCAAGAACATCGCAAGGAGGAGCACGCAACCCCTTTACGTGGGGAAGACACGTAGAATGCAGTTTTTCTAAATAGTAATTATAAGGTAATGTGTTGTGTTCTGTCAACCGCAATGAAAGCGCCAATACATCCGTCACCGTATATAACAGCAAACAAAACGAATAATCAGGAGAAACACTGTCTTGGGCCCGATCCGGAGTTACACTTTTAAACTTGGTCACACATCCGGCATTACATGTATGATTCTCATCAGAACTATTATTATGCTGCTGATGCTGCACGGAACATTGACAGCCGCACAAAGTCATATCATGCTGCAAACAAAGAATTTCCCGGTGATGATGATGAGGCAGAACAGATGCTGTCAACATGATAATGCTGACCAACATCAATACCCATGCTATGTATCGTCTCCGTTTCATCGGGCACAAAAATAGGTGTTTATCATGTAAATTCCAAAAAGAAAGCATGGTAAATGCCGAATTCTCAGCAATTACCATGCTTTCTTATTATCTTTTACATACAAAGCTTACCAAATAGAGACACGTTTTTCAGGAGCCAAATACATAGGATCCCCCTCTTTAATGCCAAAAGCATCATACCATGCACCTATTTGAGGGAGTGCTCCGTTCACACGCCATCTGCCCAATGAATGTGGATCAGACTTGGTTTGCAAACGAATCTGCTCGTCGCGGATATTGCCAGCCCACACTCCGGCGTATGACAAGAAGAAGCGCTGTTCCGGAGTAAATCCGTCTTTTACCGGCAGGGGAGCATCTTTTGTCGCATTCTTGAACGCTTGGAAAGAAACCTGCAAACCACCATGATCGGCTATATTCTCACCTAAAGTCAAAGAACCGTTGGCATTGAGTCCCGGCAAAACCTGGATGCTATCAAAGAAATTCACCATTACCTGAGCACGTTCTTCAAAACGTTTGGCATCTTCGGCTGTCCACCAATCTTTCAAATTACCATCCTTATCAAACTGACGTCCCTGATCATCGAATCCATGAGTCATTTCATGACCGATAACCACGCCAATAGCTCCATAATTAAATGCATCATCAGCATTCATATCAAAAAACGGATATTGAAGAATACCCGCCGGAAAACAAATCTCATTCGTGGTCGGATTATAATATGCATTGACAGTCTGCGGAGTCATTCCCCATTCATCTCTGTCAACCGGCTTTCCTGCCTTGGATAACATATAATCCAGTTCGAATTCTGTAGCACGCTTCACATTGGCCCAATAAGAATCTTTTTCAATATTCAAACCGGTATAATCCCTCCACTTATCAGGATAGCCTACCTTTACATAAAAAGAATTCAACTTCTCAATAGCTTTAATCTTTGTGCTGTCACCCATCCATTCCAAATTCCGAATACGTTCTCCCAATGCGGTCTGCAGATTCTTTACCAACTGCACCATACGTTCTTTTGCGGCTGCCGGAAAATATTTCTCCACATACATCTGACCTACCGCTTCACCCAGTACTCCATTTACAGTACTTACAGCACGCTTCCAACGAGGTTGGTTAGCCTGTTTGCCGGATAGTGTTTTTCCATAAAAATCAAAATTTTGTGCCACCAAATCATCACTCAAGTAACCGGCAGCCCTGTCTATCAGACTCCATTGCATATAAGCGATCTGATTTTCAACCGGCAAGCTATTGATAATTTTCTCAACCTCTTTAATCGGCTCCACTTGAGAAACACTCAGTTCAGTCACCCCTTTCACGCCTATACCATTCAAGAAAGCATCCCAGTCAATGCCCAGAATCTCTTTCTTTAATTCATCCAAAGACATTTTATGATAATTGGCCGCAGGGTTACGCTGTTCCACCGCACTGAAAGAAGCTTTTGCAATACGGGTTTCGATATCCATTACAGCCTCCATTTTCTTTTTAGCGGCAGCCTCATCAAAACCAGCCAATTGGAACATCTTTACAATATGTTCCTTATACTTATTACGGATATTGACAGTCACATCATCATTGTCCAGATAATATTCTTTTTCACCCAGACTGATACCCCCTTGATACAATTGAAACAAATTGCTCTTGCTGTCCATGATATCGGCACCCACATAGAAACTGAAATAAGGGAATACACCGCTATGAGCCAGTTCCGCCATCAAAGGAACTATTTCCGATTTATCCTTCACTGAAGCAATCTTTTCCAAATCAGCTTGAATAGGAGTTACTCCATCCGCATTCAGTTTCACACTATCCATAGCCAAATTATAGATATCCCCTATTTTCTGACCTATTGTACCTTGCGCATTCTGCCCGGAAGCAATTTCCACAATCAATCCTTTCAGTTGTTCCCGATTATTTTCAGCAAGCATATCGAATGAGCCAAAACGGGAATATTCATTGGTCAGAGGGTGTTTCTTCATCCATCCGCCACAAGCATACTGATAAAAATCAGCTCCTTGAACAGCCGTAGTGTCCAAATTTGTCAAGTCTATACCCGAAGTCATGACGGCTTCCTTTTTACTGTCGCATCCGGCAGCTACTGCCAGAGCCAATACAGCCATTGGTAAATAATGTTTTGCTTTCATTTGTTCTATATATATGATACATACTTTAACTTCCCTGCATCTCTTCTAATTCCATAGAAACGGTCTCCCATTCTTCTACCGTCTGATCCAAGTCCTTTTTCAGTTTCTGATGCTTTTCATACAAAGCCATATCCGATGCACCTTCGGGAGTAGCCATATCAGCTTCCACCTCGCCAATCTCAGTTTCCAGCTTTTCTATTTTCTGTTCACAATCCGCAATTCGTTTCTCCAATTTGCGAATTTTCTTATTCAATTCCTTTTGCGCCTCATAAGATAATTTGTTCTCACTAACTGTTTCGGGTTCTTCCTTTTTAGTGGCAGACACAGTAGGAGAAGCCGAAAGCTGCAACTCATTCAGACTCTCTATTTTCTTTTTCTGTAAAAAATCATAAATGCCGCCAATGTGTTCTTTTACTACTCCACCTCCGAATTCATAAACTTTGGTCACCAGTCCATCCAAGAACTCACGGTCATGAGAAACAACAATCACCGTTCCATCAAATTCCTTGATAGCTTCTTTCAATACATCCTTTGAGCGCATATCCAGATGGTTGGTAGGTTCGTCCAAAATAAGGAAATTCACCGGTTCTAACAAAAGTTTTATCATGGCAAGACGACTCCGCTCCCCACCCGACAGTACCTTTACTTTTTTATCAGAAGCCTCACCTCCAAACATGAATGCTCCCAGAATATCACGAATCTTCAAACGAATATCCCCTTTTGCCACATAATCAATCGTATCAAAGACACTCAGATTTCATCCAACATCTGAGCCTGATTCTGAGCAAAATAACCAATCTGTACGTTGTGCCCGATGGTCAGTTTACCTTCGTATGGGATTTCGTCCATTATACATTTCACCAAAGTGGACTTACCTTCCCCATTCTTTCCGACAAAAGCTACCTTCTCACCTCGATTAATAGTCAAAGTCACATCGTGAAAAACGATATGACTGCCATATGCTTTCTTCACCCCGTCACAAATGACCGGATAATTGCCGGAACGCATGGCAGGCGGAAACTTCAACCGCAAGGCTGAATTATCTTCATCATCAATTTCAATAGGAACTATTTTTTCCAATTGCTTGATACGGCTCTGCACCTGTACAGCCTTGGTAGCCTTATAACGGAAACGCTCTATGAAATCTTCTGTATCCTGAATTTGCTTCTGCTGGTTCTCGTATGCACGCAATTGCTGCTCACGACGTTCTTTGCGCAATACCACAAACTCATCGTAAGCCACTTTATAATCATAGATATGCCCGCAAGATATTTCAATCGTACGATTGGTCACATTATTAATAAATGCACGGTCGTGGCTCACCAATACAACGGCTCCCGCACTTGTCTTCAAAAAGTTTTCCAACCATTGAATGCTTTCTATATCCAGATGATTGGTAGGCTCGTCCAACAGCAACACATCGGGCCGTCGCAACAGCAACTTGGCCAACTCTATACGCATACGCCATCCACCACTGAACTCAGATGTAGGACGGTTAAAATCCTCCCGGCTAAATCCCAACCCCATCAATGTACGTTCTATCTCAGCTGTATAATTGGTACCTCCCATCATCAAAAAGCGTTCATTGTCATGGGTGAATTTCTCAATCAGTTTATGATAGTTTTCTGAATCATAATCTGTTCTATCCGCCAACTCCTGATTCATTCTCTCAATACTAGCCTGCAACTCAAAGATATGTTCAAAAGCCATCTCCGCCTCTTCCATCACAGTATGTTTATCACTCAGAATCATGACTTGAGGCAGATAGCCTATCGTCACATCACGCGGAACAGAAACACTACCTGAAGTAGGCGCCTGTATTCCTGCCAATATCTTAAGCATAGTAGACTTACCGGCCCCATTCTTCCCGACCAGCGCAATACGATCTCTCTTATTGATAACGTATGACACATCCTCAAACAGAGGCGTTACTCCAAACTCTACTTTCAAATTATCTACTGAAACCATTCGTTTTTATCCTTTTGCAAAAGTGGCAACAAATATACGGTTTTATATGTAAAAAAGACAAAATACAAGTAAATAAAAAAAGTCCTCATCCTTAACAAATAGGACAAAAGTATTAAAACGTGTTAGAAAACATATTTTTTTAGTTGTTTTATTTGCAAAATCCACTAAAACACGTACCTTTGCAAGGTGTTTTTCATAGTATTAGATTTAAGGTTAACAAAGGTTGGAGCAAGGCGTTGCTCCTTTTTTTATGTCTACATTTTCCTCATACTTAAATATTGACTTAGCTCAACCAAGCAAAATTTATCTGTAATACAAAAAATGACTGCTTCATTCTCATGAAGCAGCCACCAACAAAATACACGATGTAACACAACTATGTTTTACACATATCAGTTATTTAATATCGATTCCACAAGGATTGAGTCCCGGACCACCACCACCTGTATATCCCCTACTTTCTCCTGTGTCCCATGGAGAAATCCAAAAAGCATATAAATCGCCACAAGTAACATAAAACTTCACTTTAACTATCTTGCCTGAAAGAGCAGCAAGTTTTTTACCTGATTTCCAAGTTACCAATTGTTTAGTACTGTTCAAATCATTCATTTCCTTACAATCCTCTCTGGAAAATCCCGTAATCACATTACCATTTTCATCCATTATCTCCACCTGCAAATCCTTTGCTTGTGCATTCACAAAAAAATGATTACCATCAAACTTTATTTTCTCGGTAACAAGTACCCCTTCTGTGTCTGTATGCATGGAAACGAACCCATCACGACGTAAAGTTGCCAACCCAGTAGAAGTAAATCCATCCCACATCACTTTATTCTTCATTCTTCCACTAGAATACAAATACAAAGAATCACCAACAATGAGAGGTACGCCAATAACAGACTGCATATTTCCCCAATTCCATGCCCCTTCCGTTTCATTTACTCCCATAACAGGTTCATAACTGGGACGATAAAAATGAAAACCATCCCGACTATATCCCATCCCTATTTCATTTCTTTTCTGATACCTAACTTACCACAGAGATCATTCTCTGGTCCTTTCCACATAGCATAGAACCCTAGCATAACACTTTCATAAGGCATAGCATCAAAATTATAAATGGCTGGACGCACATCAGGAAATTCAGGATGTGGCAGTTCCTTATCGGAAGGAGTAAACCACAAAACTATATTTTTATCCTTTATTCCTTTAGCCAATGAATGCGCCACGCTAACTGCCATCTCTGGATCTTCATTTTCCAAATAGCCTCTAGAGCGTCCGTCTGCTTTACTCCCCTGCCGTAGACTAATAGCCCATTTTTGAGTAAACGGATTATAGAAAGCAGTGGTACGATCCCCCACCGGTCCTGATTGCGCAACTCCTTCCGACCAATGAATACCATCTTTTGAATATTTTAAAATTATTTTCCATCCTCCACTATGTTTTTCCACATTGAAGAGTTTGAAACGTTTTTCTGGTTCTGGACACATTTTATCGAGCCAAACTGTAGCCGCATCCCGATCACAAGTATCTACAATATTCGTACCCGGCACTATATCCATATTCACTTTTTCCCAATGCTTCCCATCTTTTGACTCTGCATAACAAGTATAAAAGCTTTGACGATGTTTGTGCATAGATCCGGCACCAGCCAAATACCACATTTTAAATTTTTGTTCGCTTTCATCATACCATATTCCATCACTGAAAGGAGCAGCATAAGGAGCACGTTCAAAAGTGTATTCCCACTCCTTATCCGGAGCAAGTACCGGATTATTCTCATAGAACATAGCCTTATGGGAAACACGCTCCATATCTGTTTCTGCAATTAAAAAATCATCAACGAATAATTGGCGTCCTAGATTTACAGAAATAACAGTCGGTTTGTTTGAAATATAAGGTAAAGACATTTCGCGACGTACTCCATCATCAATCATACTAGGAGGCCATTGCTCGGGCAGCACAATGCCATTATGCAATGTTCTACCATTCTCTTTCACCGTTTTATCATTGGAAGATGACACACAGCCGGCAAAGCAAGCTGCACATATAATATAATAAAATACTTTCATAATTATTCTATTTTTAATTACCATCCTGGATTATTTTTAGTGATATATGGATTACCCTCTACTTCATCAATTGGCAATGGAACCCATTCATTCTTATTTTCCTTAAACCCCATATATTGAGCCCTGCTAAACCTTTTAAACAAAGGATCAGTATTTTCCAATTCGCGAAAACGCTCTACTACTTTACCCCAACGAAGCAAGTCAAAGAATCGGAAGCCTTCATAGGTAAGTTCTAGAATACGTTCATCTTCAATAGTTCTCATATTAGCTTCTGTTACATGAGGTACTCCTACCTATCGCGTACTTTGTTTATTGCTTCTAACGGGGTTATGTTTGCAGTGGCTTTCCCTCCCATTACTACAGCTTCAGCATACATCAGCAAAACATCCGAATAACGAATCATTCTCCAGTTTACTCCTTGTGCACGTCCATTAAAAAAATGCCCACCAGCATCATCTGTCGGAGGTAAGGTCCAATCCAACCATTTCCTACTACACATTTTATATCCCATTGCCAACTCATATTGTTCACCAAATGTTCCTTCCTTTGAACCCATTTCTGCTTCCCAATCCTTCCCTTCAAGAAAAGTAACCTTCATACCTTTCGGACGTATAATCTCCGATACATTATCATTAAAAACAAACGAACCAAACATACGTGGATCAGTTTCTCCTGTCACTGTTTTTGACGCTACAAATTTATCATATAACCAATTGTGCAGAACCTGTGCAGAACTATTCGAATTTCTACTTCTATTCATTATACACATTTTACACCGGACATCATTGAACAACCCACTGTCCACAAATCCTGGGTTAAATCCTGTATTCAACACTCCGACAAATTGTACTTCAAAAATAGATTCATCATTATTTTCATGTGCCACATCAAAGTTCCATGAATAGTCATCTACCAATCTGTAGTTTCCACAATTACCATTAATGATTTCTGCAAAAGCCGCAGCAGCCTCATTATAATAAGTTGTTTGTGAAGTTCCATATTTGGGTTCAATACCGGATCTATAAAGATATGACTTACCCAAAAGTGCATAAGCAGAAGCTTTCGTCACACGTCCTTTATTTTTAGCATCCCAAAAATTCTTGTCAGGAAGTAAATCTTTAGCTTTGATCAGATCATCTATAATAAAATCCCAAGCCTCTTCAGGTGTTGCCTGAGGCTTATATTCATTAGGAGCCTTAGGCAATTCTTTAATCAAAGGAATATTCCTATAATTGATGAATAAAAAGAAATGTGTAAATGCACGAAGAAAATAAGCCTCCCCCAAATATGCATCCTGTAATTCTTTATTGCTGAATTCTATTTCAGTAAGACTTTCAATCATTTGGTTAGCTTGGGAAGCAGCTGTATACATTAACTGAAAAGGTTGAACCAATGAATAATAAGAAGGGGTAAACTCTTCATTATAAGCACCTGGTACTCCATAATCAGCTACCGAACACCCCTCATCACTACGAGTCAACATCAAACCAAATCCACAAGCTCCCAAATTACGAGGAGTCGAAATATACCCATAGATACCAAGAATTCCCTTATTACAATTTTCTAGTGTAGTATAAAATGAATTAACGTCTGATTGATTAGGATTCACCGCCAAATCATTAAAAATATCTTCACATGAGCCCATCATTCCAATAGTTACAAAACTGATAATGATAACTATAATTTTACGCAACATTATTTTCATACTTATTCTGTTTTTAGAAAGTTAAATTGACACCAAGATTATATACTCTAGAATTCATTGTTGCTTCATGAGGACTTTCCTGTGCTTGCCAGAAACCATCCACACCTCTGTCAAACAACACGTTTGAACTAACTTCGGGATCATACAAGGGATATTTTGTGATAGTGAATAAATTTTGTACCCCCGCATATATTCTAAATGATTCTATATGGAATTTTTGCAATAATTTCTTATTAAAGGAATAACCGATTTGTAGATTCTTGCATCTGAAATAAGAACCATCCTCCACATAGAATGTACTTGGAAGCGAGTTTATGCCAGAACTGTTTTTACTATTCAGTTTAGGAGCTTCTGCATTAGGATTTTGCGGAGTCCATGAATTATAGAAAGCATCCTTTAGGGTAGCACTATTAGCTCCTCCAAAATACCAATCATATTTCATTAAAGCAAAAATATCGTTACCTTGCGTTCCTTGGAAAAAAGCAGTCAAATCCCAATTCTTATAACCTACATTTATATTTAAACCATAAGTAAAATCCGGATGAGGATTACCAATATCCGTTTTATCATTCTCATCAATCTTCCCATCCGGTTTTCCTGTCAATACACCATTCACACTACCATTATTATCCTGAAAAATAAAATTACCATCATTATCAAAACCTTCCACCACATATCCCCAAAAGGTACCAATAGGCAAGCCCGGTTTAGTAATAGTAGGACGGTCATTAAAAGAACCACTCATCATCACCTCTGCCTTAATGGGTTGTACTCCCTCACCCAAACTCTTTACTTTATTTCTTAATGCCGAAATATTGGCAGTAACATCCAAACTCCAATCCTTCCAATTATTACGATAACCTACCGTAAATTCAAAACCTTTATTTTCAACAGATGCAGAATTAAAGACTGGCAAATCCCCCCCATTAGTCATAATGGTTTGCCCTGACGATGCTAATGGAAGTAATGGAGCAAGTAAGTCATTATTATCTTTCCAAAAATATTCAGCTGTAAAAGAAATTTTATTATTCAGAAAAGCCATTTCCAATGCTACGTTTTTAGATATTGATTTTTCCCAAGTCAAATTTTCCTGAGCAAATTTGGTTACATAACCATTCATCACACTACTTTGACCAATCTGATTTTCACCGAATACAGAAGGTATTGGACCATAAGCCGTAGAAAGGAAAGAATATGAATCTATAAAATTAGCTCCTAATTCACCATAACTAGCTCTAATCTTCATTTTACTTATCCATTCTATATTAAAAAAATTCTCTTCATGTATATTCCAACCCACTGAAACCGAAGGAAAGTAACCGACCCTATTTCCTTTAGCAAATTTGGAAGATTTATCACTACGAATACTTGCAGAAACAAGATAACGCTCCTTATAGTCATAGTTCAAGCGAGCAAAAAAGGAGAGTAAAGCTGAATTGTATTCTTCACTTGTTATATCTCCTTTCCCATTAAAAATAGTAATATTAGGACCACCCAAATCTGTAGAACCAGAACCAATCCCCATAGTTCTATAGTATTCTCTCATCCAACTTGTACCTACCATTGCGTCAATAGTATGACCAGCAAACATATTCTTATAAGTCAAAATGTTATCAATTGTATAACTAAATCGCTGTCCACGACTTTCAGATAGTGAATTAATCGTTCTGCTATAATCAGGATCTGCATTACCATTCTCATCCCAATTGGAGTCAAAAGCAATGGACCGAGATATATTATTTGTTGATATATAGTCACCTCCAAGTAGTAGCTTATAATCCAATCCTTTATATAAATTCAGTCCTATATTCAAACTACCAGTAACATTAACTGTTTTATTTCTTCGAACAGTATTGGAATAAGATGCAAACGGATTAGTAACTTTTCCTTCATTTACATAATAATCTTTACCTGCAGATACATACCTTCCCTCTACATCAGTCATTGGAACAGTAGGAATCCCCATCACCATCCTTACTTGAGGCTCCTTATTTGTAAAAGCAGCAGAAAGAGTTTCACTAACAGTCAAACGTCCTTTCTTAAACGTTCCATTGACACGTGCATTATATTTCTTAAAACCAGAAAATTCCATAATACCTTGCTGATCAAAATACCCCAAACTTGTATTAAAAGTTGAATATTCACCACCACCAGAAATTGAAGCATTCAAATTATACATAGGAGCATTTCTTAGATATGCATCTTGCCAGTCAGTATTAATATCAGGATTAGTAGGATGAATATTTTCTGGAGCTTGAGTCTGGTTTGTTGAATTTTCAACAATTTGCTTAGTATATTCGCGATGCTCATTTGCATCTAGAAAATCAAGATATTTAGAAGGAGTCTGCAAAGAATAGTTTGCAGAAATTTCAACTTTTGCTTTACCTTTTTGACCATGCTTGGTAGTTATCAGCACAACCCCATTTGCAGCGCGAGAGCCATAAATGGCAGCCGCCGAACCATCTTCAGGATTTCTATTGATTCAATATCTGAAGGATTCAACGAATTTAGCCCATTATTAGAAAATGCACCATCAATAACATATAAAGGTTCAGTAGCACCAAATGTACCTGCTCCCCGAACAAGTATCTTGATATCTGCCCCAGCTTCTCCCCCCTTTTGCAATATTTCTACTCCTGGAGCCCTCCCCTGCAAAGCAGCTGCAACAGAATGCCCCATCTGTTTACTCAGTTCTTTTGCAGGCACTGTCGCCACGGATGCTGTCAAACTAGATTTTTTTTGAGTTCCATAACCAACCACCACCACTTCATCTAATTGTTCCAAATCCTCTTTCAGAGTTATATTCACATTCTTTTCCCCTTCCAAATTAACAGCAAGAGTCTTATAACCGATAAAACTAATAATAAGAGTTGCATTCGCAGGAGCTTTAAGTAAAAACTTACCATTCATATCAGTAATAGTACCATTAGTAGTTCCCTTTTCCATCACATTAACTCCTACGATAGGTTCTCCCATAACATCCATCACAAGCCCTGAAATATCTTGTAATTTTTTCTCGTTCAACATGGACTGTTCTACTTCCTTCTTCCGAATAATGATATTTTTATCTTTTATCTCATAAGAAACATTTTGTCCTTCCAAGATTTGCTCAATAACTTCTTGCAGTTGCTCAGCGTCTATATCAACAATCTTTTTCGTATCTAAATCCCCAGCTATATACACAAATGAATATCCACTTTTTTCTTTTAGCTCAGTCATAGCTTTTTTCACCGATACTTTATTCATTTTCAATGGTATATTCTGTGAGAAGATATTCAAATTAAGGCAAAGCAAAGCCCCGACCAATAATATGGCCTTTCTCTTGTTTTTCATAAATTAGTAATTTATTAATTAAAAAATTAAATGAACTTAGCTTTTAAAGAGAAAAATCATTAACTTTGCATTCTCTAAAAGCGCACTCACAATCGTAAGTCGAAAAAGAGATTTCATCAAGGTGGGAAAATCCCTATATCTTCCCACCTTTTCTTTTTCATCCCTTTCGTACCCCTATTACAGTATTACAGCTCTAATTCTATTCATACTTTTAATTTTAAGGTTAAACAATTTTAATCCACTCCCTACTTAATATAAAGTTATATTGTGTCCTTCAATAATATAATGAATCTTACGGGTCGCAGATAATGCTTCCAAAACTTCCTGAATATTTTGCTCACGATGAACGAAATTTCCATAGAACCTGAAAGTATTCAAAGTATCACTAGCTATTTGTATTTTCACATTATAACTACGTTCTAACTCCTTCACAACATCCGGCAACAATTCCTCATCAAAAAATAAATATCCATTAGTCCATTGTAATGCATTGGAAACAGTAGAATACTCCACATGCATTCTGCCATTCTTTTTATTCAAAACCACCCTTTCATTGGGTAACAAAAAAGCTTCTTTTTCTTTTTCAATAAATTATTCAATGCCACTTTTCCTTCGGACAAAGAAACAATGGCTTCTGCATCATCCGGATAATCCCGAAAATTAAATTTCGTTCCCAATACCTTTACCAGCAAACTATTCGTTTTCACAAGAAATGGAACTTCTTCATTTCGTTTAACTTCAAAATACCCTTCTCCTATCAATTCTATTTTTCTATTCCCTACTCCGAATCCTTGTGAATATGTTATACGCGATCCGGCATTCAACCACACTAATGTCCCATCCGGCAAGGTCAATTTTGTTCTGGAACCAAGAGGAGCCTCCACAATGATATCCGAAAATACCTCTTTTATACTTATTCCACCCCTCCAATAAGAAAAATAAGAAACTGAGAACAATACAACAATAACAGCTGCATAACGCCAAAATTTAGACAAACAGAAATTTTCACGTTCTCTTTTATCATTCAACCTCTGATTAGCAATTCTATTTTTAAATTGTTCAAATGCTTTGCTCTTATCATATTTAACATCCTCTTTCACACTTATGGCAGAAAACCAAATTTCTTGCCGCTGCATAAAATACTTTTCATTTTCCACAGACGCAGCTATCCACTCCTTCAGTTCATGCACAGCATTTCCATCCAACTCATTACTTAAATAGGATACTATTAATTCATCAATATGTTCTTTTTCTGCTTTCATCTTTGTTGTTTCTAAAGTGAAGACGATTTATTTTAAATACAGGGTAGTCCTAAAAGAACTTTTTTCTGTTTTAACACGAAAAAAATAAAATCAAAGCAATTAAATATTTGCTCAATTCAGTCTGAAGGAAAGATAATGCATTCTTTATATGATACTTAACCGTATTTATAGAAATACCTAATTCCTGAGAAATTTCTTCATATTTTTTCTCCTCAAATCTACTTTTTTCAAAAACACATCTACATTCAACCGGTAGTTTATCTATTGCCATACGGATTTCATGCTCCAATTCACGTTCTAATAATATTCCCAAAGGATAATTATCCGACTGCAAATACTTTTCTTCAGACATCTCTTCCGGTACTAAAACTGAAAATGAAATTTCCTTTTTTTCAGATCTAGATTTCAGATAGTCTATACAACGATTACGAACAGCCTTTATCAGATAACTTCTAATAGAAATAGTAATGTTTAAAGTTTCTCTGATCTCCCAAAGGTGAAATATTACATCTCCAACTATAGTTTCCGATAAAAAATTATCGTTCAAATATTGATTTGCTACATGACATAAAAGAACATAATGATAATCATAGATGTATTTATAAGCATCTTCGTTGCCATTTTTCAGTTGTTCTACAATCAGTTTCTCTGTGTTTTCCATTTTATTTCTTTTGAAAAAGGAATAAAGTTAACGGGAACAAATTTAGAAATTAATTCTGAGTAACTTTATAAAAGAGCAAAAACAAATCCGTTAATCTTATTATCACACCTCAAATGGTTACAATAAAGACTAACGGATTTCCCTATTCTAGTTTTAAAACTATATCCAACACCTCAGATAAAACGAATCTGAATCATCACTCCATAAAGATTAAAATCGAAAAGAACCTTATCAGCATCCTTCTTTAGAAAACGCTTTTTCCCATCTTGCCTAATCTCCGAAACTCTGTTTCCCACAGATTTCAATACCATAGTCAGTGGTTCTGTAAATAATTGTGCATTCATATCCAAATGAGGAGTTATGTTATAGCCGTTTTCTAGCACATTCAAGCGATTTTTTTCTCGTTCTTTTGTTATAAGCAACTACCTCTCTAAATGTACCCACCCATATTTCATTTTCCATAGCCTTTACCTATTCCCACAATATTTCAGGATTTTGAAAAGCATTATATCCCTGCGATATTCCATGTATCATTGCCAACTCCCCATCTACCGGAGCTTACCAAGCTTTCCACCCATTTATCTAAAGACGCAGGAGTCGATTTCAACTTATCTCCCCCGATGTGATATTGTTCAGTACATGTACCTACCCCTGTTCCTATCAAATGTATAACTAATAGCACACACTCTGTCACCCTTATAAGGTGCCACATAAACATCTTGTGTGAACCCGTTATCCCTGATCTCAGCCCCTGTCTGTTTCACCAATTCTATTCGAGGCGATGATTCCGGCATAGAAACATGCTCTTCATATACTCCCGGACGGACAAGTATAGACATTGTTTTCTTGCTCCCACCAACTGCCGCATTCACTGCTTCCTGAACTGTAAAGAAATCCCCACTCCCATCTTTCGCCACCACATAATCATAACGTCGCACATATTTTGCCAAAGCCGGCACTTCTTCCATCAAAGCGTCCACAACCAACCCGGCAACTATACGTCCACCATATATATTCAAGTGAGTATTGTCAATTTTCCCTTCCGGATAAAATTCATATTGTCCTGCTGGAATCCACATAAACAATTTTCTTGAATTCTCGACTCCCATACCGGTAACCAAGTCATGGGTCAATTTATTCAAATCAATAAAAGGTACATTCATTTCTCCGGCCACCCGACGGGGAGATTCCAGATATTCCCCATGGGTATCAACCAATACCGGACCTTCTTTTTCATAACTACCCTTTATCTCCGTCACACCTTTAGGAAGGAAATTACGACGAACTATAGAATTGAACAGTACAGGATTTCCTCCCTTAGCACGTGTTTCATTCACAAAACGTCTTAAATTATCATCAAAGGTACTTCCGGGCTCTGTATGTAATGTGGCTCTAGGTTTCTCATCATTATGTCCGAATTGAATAAATACATAATCACCTTTATGAATTTTAGAAAGCACTATGTCCCAACGTCCTTCATTGATAAAACTGAGTGAACTTCGTCCATTCATAGCGTGATTATCCACCACAACCTCTTCCGTAAAATATCCGGGAAGCATTTGTCCCCAACCACGCTCTATATTACCATTCTTCAGACTTTTATTCGCCATGGTAGAATCACCAATCATAAAAATAGTAATGGGGTCTTTTCTCTCAGCAATAAAAGCCGATAACAGGAGTAAAGCACATAAAACAAGTAATACTTTTAATTTCATGTTTTTCATATACATTTTATAAGTTAAAAGATTTAGGCAAAAGTAAATAAGAACAAGAAAAGAAACCATAAAAAATGATACAAGAATATAGAAATTTGTTCAAAATCAATAGTTCAATTACTCTTTCAGTAAATAAGAACTAATAAAAAAATGTTCAAACAACATCAATTTGCCATTTGAACATTTTTCAATTCTTCAAGTTCATATCGAAACATTGGAGGTTCTCCTAAATAGACAAACTCTTCCAAAAAGACAAAAAAATGAATGTCCAACTGTCAGAATGATGCAGGCAAAGAAAGTAACTGATACATCAATGTATGTGCCATACGTTCTTGACCATTGGTATTAGGATGCAAACGATCATAGCCCGAATCATAGAAATAAATAAGTTGTTCTTCAATCATCGGATTCATACCTGTAACCGAATTAAAATCTATTACAGGAATTCCCCACAAATTACCTGCTTCCTTAATGCCCTGTACATAAGCATCCACATATTCTCCGCATTTATTCTGATAGCTTTCATCCGGTTGTACATTCTTTTCGCCGAATTCCGCTAAAGAACGATGCAATGGGGTCAACAAAACAATTTGTTTATCGGGAAACAATTTTTTCAAATGACTCAAACCAATATTAATACGGCCTTTATACGTATCATTCGTCATTATAGGAACACGCCTTTTACGCGTTTCCAGTTTTTTAGTTTCACCACGGGCAGCCATCACCTGCTCTTCTTTCTCTGTAAACCAAGTCCCGACAGGTACACTGCTATTAAAATCATTTGTCCCCATCAAAACCACGATGGCATCAACCTCTTCTCCATGCTCCTTTTTCAATTGTTCTGCCTGACGGGGTACATCATTCCATTGACGTCCACTCACTCCATACACATAAGGAGTGATATCCAACCATTCTTTCAAAAAATCCCAATACTTTTTTATGTTATCTCCATAACAATTGGGATCAGTTATCGAGTCTCCTATATAACCAACCTTTTTTCCATACCATGGATGCCGGATATAACCTTTATTACATGATTCTTTTCCACAAAGAAACGTTTCCTGTCCGTGTAACAGCAACGGACATGCTAATAAAAGAGCAAATACAATAAACTGTCTGTTTTTCATAAGTAACTGTTATTTTTTCAATCAGTAAAGTGACATCAAAGATATAAAATAAGAAATAGAAAAACAGCTATCACATACTTTTATTTTCATTTGCCCTCTTCTATCATTCATAAGACAAAAAGTCCGAAAGGTCATAATAAACAAAACTTTACATTTTTAAATTAATTTGTTAACAAGGTGCGATATATTTATAAAGCATGTTATAAAACGGCGAAATACAGACTAAAAACTTGCTATTATAAACAAGTCCGTATCTTTGCAATGTGTTTTCATAGTATTAGATTTAAGGTTAACAAAAGATTGGCTGTCTGGGATAGATAGCCTTTTTTATGCTCTTTTCCCAGCAAAAACATAGCGTCACTATCCGGTCGGGATGGTTACCCTATCCCACGAATATACCGTCACTATCATAAGTGGATACCGTCACCATGTTTAAAATGAATTTTTCTATCCTTTCTGTTATTCTATCATTCCCATCCTATCGTAAGTTGTCAATAAAATTCCAATATGCTTATTAGTTGGAATAGCAATCTGATAATACGCTGATATTTAGCTGATTATATGGCTTGTTTTTTGGTTTAAAACCAAAGCCCCGTTCCTTTAAAAGGAAGACCCGTTTCTCGGTGTGCAACGATGTGTTTCTCACCGAGGAACAAGACATGTACTTTAATTAAGTCGTGAAACTAGCTTAAATGTTCGTTTTTTTGCAGAATGTACGACTTTGTAATTTCGGATTATAACTCCACGATATTAAAATTCTGATGACTGATTTTGGGCAATAGTATTTTAAGAATGTCCTCCAACCTGATTTTTAGACTGCATGTGTTTACGCATGGATGACATCCTATATATGTTGATTCAAGAATTTCTTTATCAATCAGGAGCTGTACTTTGTTCTCTTTATCGTAGATAAGACCTAGAATACTGACAGCCCCCGGAAAAGTACACAAGAGATTTTCCATTGCCTTTTCGGAAGCGAAAGAGAGATGGGAACTACCTATCTGTCCGGCAAGTTCTTTTGTTTTCAATTTTTTATTTGCGGGCAATAAGAGCATGAAGTATTCTTGCTGTTTATTAGTCAGAAACAGACTTTTGCATGAAGTACAACCTAGCTTTTGGGCTATTTCTGCTCCTTCCTCCATAGTCATTATGGCTGGGTGGTGTAGACTTTGATACGCTATTCCCAGTTTGTCAAGAGTGGCATAGATTTTATTCTCATGTGTTTCTGTATATTCTGAATCAGGACTCATATAATCGCTTTTTTTGATTGTTGCAAAGATAAAAGATACAATAGACATAACCTAGATTTTTATATGTGATTTTGTCTGTATCTTTAATTGCTTATTTTTGGGGGTATCCTATCTTATGAATTTATACCTTCACTATAATAAGTAGATATCGCTACTATGTTTAAAATGAGTATCTCTGCTCTTGCTATTGTTCTAAATGAGAGCTCAATATGTACTAAAAGTATGTTTCTCAACATAAATGTACATTTTCTTATTATAATGCCCTTGTATTCTAAAAAAAATCTCTTAATATTGCATTTGTATTATTTGTCTGACAAATAATACAAATAATAAAATCTAGTAATATGAAGATAGAAATTAATCAAACAACATTGATCGATCAGGTAGAAGACAGCTTACTTACCTACTTTAAAAAGAATGATTTGAGATGTGGAGATTCTATTCCCAATGAGAATAATCTGGCCGCAGAATTAGGAGTTGCAAGAAGTGTTGTCAGAGAAGCTTTGAGCCGTTTGAAAATGATGGGACTGATTCATGCGCGCCTCGTAAGGGAATGGTTTTGACTGAACCTTCCATTTTAGGTGGAATGAAAAGAGTGATAGATCCTCGTGTTTTGAGTGAAGAAACAATTTTGGATTTATTGGATTTCAGAATCGCACTTGAAATAGGAATATCAAGTGATATTTTCCGTAAGATAACTCCTAAAGATATTGAGGAATTGAGCGAGATTGTGAAAATGGGAATTGTTTTCGAGAATAACGAGTATGCGTTAATCAGCGAATCGGCTTTTCATACAAAACTATACAAAATTACGGGAAATAAAATAATATCTGAATTTCAGGAAATCATTCATCCTATACTTGTCTATGTGAAAGAAAAGTTCAAAGACTACTTAAAACCTATAAATATAGAGATGAGTAAAAGCGGCAGAATAGCTACTCATGCTGATTTATTGGATTTTATAAGAAAAGGAGATGAGAAAGGCTATCGTGATGCCATTGAAAGACATTTTGAGGTTTATAAGATTTTTAAAGTGAACCGGAGTCTGGAATTGATGGCAGAGAAAAACGAAGAAGAAAGGATAGATAGTATATGAGAAAACTGTATTTTTTATTTTATATTTATCTTTAATTTTATCATATATGAATACGGCTTGTTCGAGAAAAGGAGAAAATAAGATAGTAATGCAATGGGAAAACTCATTGTTACTTCCGGGATGTACCGGTATGCTGAAAAACGTTGGATTGGCTGGTGCATACTCAGGAATAGTAGAGGATAAATTACTAGTGCTGGGAGGAGCCAACTTTCCTGATAAATATCCTTGGGAGGGAGGAGTTAAATCTTGGTGGTCTACTTTATATAGTTATGATCTGCACATGGATAAGTGGACTGTTTATGATGATTTCCTTAACAGCCCATTAGCTTATGGAGTTTCGATATGCTTGCCGGAAGGGTTATTATGTATTGGAGGATGCGATCGTATGCAATGTAGCGATAAAGTTTTTCTCATAAAAAAGAGGGCGTTTCATTTGTAGTAGATTCTGTTAGTTATCCGGCTTTACCGGTTCCGTTGGCAAATGCAACGGGGGCTATTGGGGATAACTGTATTTATATTGCTGGGGGGCAGGAAACTATGACAAATGAACAGTCGACCAATCATTTTTATATGCTTGATTTATTGCATAAAGAAAAAGGATGGCAGAAGATGCCCGGTTGGGAGGGACCATCGCTCGCCTATGCGGTAAGTGTGGTTCAGGGAGGACGATTCTATCTTTTTAGTGGAAGGAGTTATGCTCCGAATGAAGTGATGGTAGAATATACGGAGGGGTACGTATATGAACCAGGTAGCAGGAAATGGAGCAAAATAGCTGGTAATTTTCCTGTAATGGCGGGGACTGCTATTCCATATGAAAAAGACAAGATAATACTACTGGGAGGAGTTGAAGAAATACTACCTACATCTCCCGAGCATCCGGGATTTAGCCGTAAGTTACGAGTCATCAGTACAGAAACAAATTCTTTGGTGGATTCTTTAGACTGCCCTTATCCTATTCCTGTTACGACAAATGCGGTTTATATGGGGAATGACGTTTACGTGGTAAGCGGTGAAATACAACCTGGTATACGAACTCCCTTAATTTTGAAAGGAACTTTCTGAAAATAAAGTAAAATAACAATCTAATTAAATGCACTATGAACAATTATGAAAAACTGGAAGGTATGGTTGCGGCCACCTTCACCCCATTGGATGAGAATGGGGACGTAAATTTATCTGTTATTGATAAATATGCTGATTGGATAGCATCGACTCCTATCAAAGGGGTATTTGTGTGCGGCACAACCGGTGAATTTTCTTCATTGGCGATCGATGAGCGTAAATTAATTCTTGAAAAATGGCTCGTTTCTGCCCGTAAGCGATTCAAGGTCATAGCTCATGTAGGCTCAAACTGTCAACGAAGTGCAATGGAACTGGCACGTCATGCTGCACAAGTAGGGGCCGATGCTATTGCTTCAATTGCTCCCTCTTTTTTTAAACCGGGAACAGTAGATGAATTAGTTGATTTTTTTGCACCTATTTGCCACTCTGCTGCTGGCTTACCTTTCTATTATTATAATATGCCATCGATTACAGGGGTTAATTTGCCGGTGGATAAGTTTTTGGTGGAAGGGAAAAAGAAAATACCTAATCTGGTGGGTACTAAGTTTACTCATAATAACCTGATGGAGATGGGAGTTTGCATAGAGTTGGAGCAACATCGGTTTGAAGTATTGCATGGTTATGATGAAATTCTTATTTCCGGCTTGGCTATGGGAGCTGTAGCAGGAGTTGGAAGTACGTATAATTATATACCTAATGTCTATCAGGCTATTTTTGATTCAATGAAAATGAACGATTTGGAAACGGCTCGCCACAATCAGATAAAATCCATACGTACCGTGGAGGTATTATTAAATATGGTGGCGGAGTGCGCGGTGGCAAAGCGATTATGAAGCTGATAGGTATTGATTGCGGTTCTTGCCGGTTGCCGATAAAACCTTTTTCTGTTGATGAATATGAAAAACTAAGAGGTGATTTGGACGCTATAAAATTCTTTGAATTCTGAAAATAATAAAGAGGAGATGACAGTAAAAGTGTATTGCTGGGGTAAGCTACTTTACTTTCTGTCTATCCCCTCCAATCTAGTTAAATGCGTTCAAAATTACCTAAAATAAAGATACTATGAAAGTAAGTAAGAAAATATTTATCATATTTTCGATGATTTTGTTATTGGTGTCACCAGTCACATCTTTAGGTAAAGACATAAAATGGGTACTGGAGAGACCTGTTATTCCTGTGTTGGTAAAGAAACCGGCAAATCCTGTAATGAAGATAACTTTAATCAGGACAGATAATCAACCTTATGTTATCCGGCAAATAGATCTGGATTTATTGGGGAGCACGAATGTGGCAGATATTGTTTCTGTTGCCATATATGGTGCGAAGAAGAATGGACTGATAGATACGTCTCGTTTACTTTGTAATGCACTTCCCGCTACACAAAAAATGTCATTTACTAATGAAGTGCAGGTTAATCAGGATTCTTTGTCTTTTTGGGTAGCCGTAACATTGAAAGATACGGTTTCACTGGATCATCGTGTTCAGGTTAATTGTAACCGGGTGAAAACCACGAAAGGCAATCTGAAAATTTTGGATAAAACAAGTAAACCTTTACGAGTAGGAGTAGCTGTACGACAGAAAGGACAGGATGGATGTATCTCATCACGTATTCCAGGATTAGCTACTAGTAATAAAGGCACTTTATTGGCCATTTTGATGCCCGCTATGATTATCCTCGTGATTTGCAGGGAAATATAGATATTGCTCTTCATCGTAGTACAGATAAGGGAGTAACTTGGCAACCCATTCAAACTGTTTTGGATATGAGGGAATGGGGAGGTTTACCACAGAAATACAATGGAGTGAGTGATGCCTGTATTTTAGTAGATAAAAATACTGGTGATATTTATGTAGCCGGATTGTGGATGCACGGTCTGCTGGATAAAAACGGAAAGTGGATAGAAGGTCTGAATGAAAACAGTACGAACTGGACACATCAATGGAAAGGTAGAGGTTCTCAACCAGGAACAGGGCTAAAAGAAACTTCCCAGTTTATGATAGCAAAAAGTACGGATGATGGTCTTAGCTGGGGCTTTCCGGATAATATAACCTCAAAGACGAAACGCCCTGAATGGTGGTTATTTGCACCTGCACCCGGACAGGGAATTACGTTGACAGACGGAACGTTGGTATTTCCTACACAAGGACGTGACGCAAACGGGCTTCCTTTCTCGAATATTACGTATAGTAAAGATCATGGAAAGACGTGGGTGACCAGTAATCCTGCATATCAGGATGTTACGGAATGTAGTGTCGTACAATTGGGTGATGGCGCCTTGATGTTGAACATGCGTGATAACCGGAACAGAGGAAATAAAGACGTGAACGGTCGTAGAATCTGCACAACTATTGATCTGGGAGAAAGTTGGAAAGAACATCCAACTTCACGGAGAGCACTCGTAGAACCTACTTGTATGGCAAGTCTGCATCGACATGAGTATATGGAAGAAGGAAAGAAGAAAAGCATGCTTCTGTTTGTAAATCCGAATAATTATGGGACAAGAGATAATCTGACTTTAAAAGTTAGTTTTGATGATGGAATGACTTGGCCGGAAGAACATTGGATTCTTTTCGACCAATATCGTAGTGCTGGATATTCCTGCATTACATCCATAGATGAAAATTCAATAGGTATATTATATGAGAGTAGTCAGTCGGATTTAGCTTTTATAAAAATCAATTTAATAGAGATTTTAAAGTAAACGGACATGAATAATAAAACTTCAAATATATATCCTTGGGTAGTGGTTGGGCTGCTGTGGGGTGTTGCCTTGTTGAATTATATGGACAGGCAAATGCTTTCCACTATGCGAATTCCAATGATGGAGGATGTGCGGGAATTGGAATCAGCAGCCAATTTCGGTCGCCTGATGGCTGTATTCTTGTGGGTATACGGACTGATGAGTCCTTTATCGGGGATTGTCGGTGATCGTATGAGCCGCAAATGGTTGATTGTAGGTAGTCTGTGTGTGTGGTCAGGAGTTACTTACTTGATGGGATATGCCACCACTTTCAATCAACTCTACTGGTTGCGTGGAATTATGGGAATTAGTGAAGCGTTGTATTTACCTGCTGCTTTGTCATTGATTGCCGATTTTCATAAAGATAAGACTCGTTCGTTGGCTGTGGGAATACATATGACAGGGTTGTATGTGGGACAGGCTATCGGTGGATTTGGGGCTACTTTTGCAGCAATCTATTCCTGGCATACAACATTCCATTGGTTTGGTATTATAGGTGTGGGTTATGGTGTTATTCTGGCATTTCTTCTGCGTGATAAAGAGAGAGGAAGTGTATCAGAAAATCAGAAGATGAAAAAGATTCCTGTATTGAAGAGTTTGGGAATGTTATTTTCCAATGTCTTTTTCTGGATTATCTTATTTTATTTCTGTGTACCGGGCACCCCGGGTTGGGCGGCAAAGAACTGGTTACCGACTCTTTTCTCTGACAGCTTATCTATTGATATTTCGGTAGCAGGTCCTATGTCTACTATTTCTATAGCTTTGTCCTCATTATTCGGTGTGTTGGCAGGTGGATATATATCCGACCGTTGGGTATTAAAAAATGTACGTGGAAGAGTATATACTGGTGCTATGGGTTTGGGGCTTATCATACCTTCCTTGTTGTTTATCGGATATGGTCATTCTATTTTCGCACTGGTGATGGGGGCTATGCTGTTTGGGATAGGTTTTGGTATGTTTGACGCAAATAATATGCCTATTCTCTGTCAGTTTGTGTCTGCACGTTACAGGGCAACTGCCTATGGTATTATGAATATGTGTGGTGTATTTGCCGGAGCTACTATTACGAGCCTTCTGGGTGAGTCGATGGATGCCGGACATTTGGGACGCGATTTTGCGTTGCTTGCTATACTGGTATTTGTTATGCTGGTCATTTTGGTCACTTGTCTGCGACCTAAAACGATTGATATGAAAGATTAATCCTTATATAATTTATTCATTCTAATTTTATTTTTTATGAAAAACTCAATAAAGCATACTAAAGATTTATTAATATTATCGATGGTATTTATCTTATCATCTGTATTTTCAAATATTCAAGCAAATAATATTAATTCTGAAGATATAAAGGTCTCTGGTGTAGTACAAGACCAGACAGGAGTTGAATTACCAGGAGTTTCAATATCCGTAAAAGGTATGGATAAAGGTACTATCACCAATGCTTCCGGTGAATTTTCTATAATGGTTCCTCCTAATGCAACTCTGATTGTCTCTTTTGTCGGAATGGAAACAAAAGAGGTTGATATTAAGGGACGGAGAAATATTGTGATTGTTTTGGAAGAGAGTTCTGTGTTACTTGATGAAGTCGTTGCCATTGGTTATGGTAAACAGTCAAGAGCATTAATAACAAATTCTATTTCTAAGATAAATAAAGAGGAATTTCAAAAAGCACCAGGACAGAATCCGTTATTACAATTACAAGGCAAAGTTCCAGGTTTATCCTTACAAATATCTAATGGACAACCGGGGGCAGACCCTCAAATATTTATTCGTGGAGGTAGTTCTACTTCACCTGAAAGTGATACTCCCTTAATAATTATTGATGGTATAATATCACAAGGATTTAGAAATATATCAGATATGAATCCTGCAGATATAGAATCGATAGAAGTTCTGAAAGATGCTGCTTCTACTGCTATTTATGGTTCCAGAGCTGCTAATGGTATAATCTTGGTTAAAACCAAAGCTGGTCAGAAAGGGAAACCTACTGTCAGTTTAAGGTATACGTATGGAGTGGAACAACAACCGCAGAGAATTCCACTATTGAATGCACGGGATTATATAACATTATCCCGTTCTAATATTGCGAAATTTAATCAGGCTGATTTGACATATAATGGAAAGGAAGATCAGGCAAAATTCTTAAGTGGTTCTTTTGGTATGTCAACAGGAAATCCGAGAAACTCTAAAAATACACTTGAATTTTTGGATGTTTATTTGCAAAAGTATGGTCAAGGTTATGTGAGTAATCTGCTGGAACATGAGCTGGCAAACCATGGCGGACCCTGTTACGGGAAAACAGCTCATCTTCCAGGATAATGACTTTCAGAAAGCAACTTTCACAACAGGACAAAAGCATGAGGTTGATCTTAGTATTAGTGGAGGAACAGAGGCGATTAACTATTATGTAGGTTTAAGATATTTGAATCAGGATGGTATACTTAGAGGTACAAATTATAAAAATTATAGTGTCTTATTTAATGGAAATTATAAATTAAGTGAGGCATGGAGTTTGTCTACTAAAGCTAGTCTGCAGGTTAGAGATGCTGTGGGAGGTGGAAATACAGTCAATACTATATCTCGAAGTATATTAACACCACCGACCTACAGATTGTACTATGAAGATGGAACTCCAGCCCCCGGAGAAGGTATTTCTTCTTTCAGAAGTAGATTGCATGAGATTTATTATAAAACAAATTATGATGATACTAGTGTGTATAGGACAACTTTTCAGTTGGGTGCAATCTGGAATATTTTACCTGGGCTAGTTTTAAAACCAACAGCTATTATTTTGGAACTGAAGGTATTGAGAATTATTTTCAGGCAGATAATGAGACGACTGGAAATACAATCCGTCCTGCTTCAGCTAAGCATAACTATGACAGACATTTGCAGGGAGATTTGGTTCTTTCGTATGATAAGAAAATCAAGGAGCATAATATAGGAGCTGTAGCAGGTGCCAGTTATACTCATGATTATAGTTACAGACTTTCGGCAAGCGGTAGTGGATCTTCTATAGATTTAATTCCAACATTAAATGCAACGGCAGATAGTACACAAAGAGCAAGTTCTACTAAGACAATGGAAGCTACTTTAAGTTATTTTGGACGTGTAAACTATGATTATAAAGGTAAATATATAGTTTCTGTCAGTATGCGTGCAGATGGTTCTTCACGGTTTGCAGAAGATAATAAATGGGGATTTTTCCCTGGAGTATCAGCTGGATGGAATATGCATAGGGAAAATTTCTTCAAGCCATTAGAAAGTATTATGAGTCGTTGGAAATGGCGTGCAAGTTGGGGGCGTACGGGTAATAACAATTTGAGTGTTGCCAATTCAAGAGGTGAGTACAAAATTACAGATACTAATTATCAAGGATCAGTAGGTATACTAAATACAACATTAAAAAATTCTCAATTACGATGGGAAACGACGGAATCGTATGATATCGGAGTCGATCTCGGATTTTTAATAATAGATTGGGATTATTAATTGACTACTATAATAAACTGACATTTGATAGATTGTATGATGAACCTTTATGGAATTCTACGGGCTTTAGTTCGATTAAGAGTAATTATGGTTCAGTAAGAAACTCTGGAATAGAAATAGAGTTGAATGCTACTCCTATTCAAACCAAAGATTTTTCATGGGATTTATCATTGACGTTTGCTTACAATAAAGGAATCGTAGTAGATTTACCGGATAATGGAGAAGAGAAAAATCGGGTAGGAGGTAATTTTATTTATGATCCTGCTACAGGAGGTACTAAAAAGGTTGGGGGAATTGCTGAGGGCGAAAAGTTTGGTGGAAGATGGGCGTTTCATTATTTAGGAACCTATCAAACGGAAGAAGAAGCAGCTAAAGCCCCTAATGATCCTAATGCGCAAGGTAGAAAGAAACATGCAGGAGATGCCATATTTGAAGACGTGAACAATGATGGGCAATTGGACTCTAAAGATATGAAATTCATGGGATATATCCGACCGGATAAGGTAGGAGGTATTGTCAACTCTTTCAAATATAAAGGACTTACTGTACGAGTTGTAATGGACTGGGCTATGGGACATGTGATAGATAATGGTTTTAAAGGACAGATAATGGGTAGTTCACGTAATAACAATAATGCCATAAAAGACGCAATGACCAATTCCTGGCAAAGTGCGAATGATGGAACGAAATATCCTAAATATAACAGTTCAAAGTGAATTACGATTATCAATATCGAAATCATATGAGATGGGATAATCAAATAGGCAGTTCTGAAAGTGGGAGTACCAACAATAGCCTGTATTTTAGTAAAGGAGATTATCTGGCATTTAGAGAAGTGTCTTTAAGCTATATGCTACCATCAACTTGGGTTAGAAAAATAAGATTGAGTGGAGTGGAAAGTTTTTGCTGGAGCATATAACATAGGTTATATAAAGAAATATGATGGTATGTTTCCTGAAATATATACCGGAGTGGATTATGGGGTATACCCAAGGCCAAGACAATATAATATGGGAGTAAAAATTAATTTCTAATTAAATAAGACTTGTAATTATGAAACAAATTAAATCAATATTATTAGGAATTTCATTGTTTTTGTTACATTCATGCAATTTGTTGGATGTAGATACAGTTTCAAGTATAACGGGAGACGGGTACTGGAATACAAAGGGGGATGTAGAAAGCTATTTGATAGGTATTTATACTAAGTTACGTGATACTTCTAATTCAACTCTTCATTTTGAAGATAGAGGAGATGCTTTTACAACAGGTCTGGAAGGTGGTCCATCGAATTGTGGGCGCAGAATCTGACTTCACAAAACGGATATGGTTGGTCAAGTTATTATTCGGTAATTCAGCATTGTAATATGTTATTAAAGTATACTCCTGGAATAAGTTTTGGAGTGGAATCTGATAAAAACAGGCTGTTGGCAGAAGCATATTGCATAAGGGATATATGTATTTCTGTGTAGCTCGTATATGGGGAGATGCTCCTATAGAACTGGAACCGACAGAAAGTTCCAATAAGCCTAAATTAGCAAGGGAGCCGGCAGAGCAAGTTTTAGAACGGGCTCTAAGTGATGTGAATGCAGCAATCAATCTCTTCCCGGAAGAAAGTTATACGAATGGAAAAGGAAGAGCCTCAAAACCGGCATGTTATGCACTGAAAGCCGATATTTTGTTATGGAAAGCGAAAGTCTTGAATGGTTCTGAGCAGGATTTGAAAGATGTTATCACTTATGCTGATTTAGCAAGTAAAGGTCTTTCTTTTGAAGACAATTTTGCCGATATTTATGGTACTAAATATGGAAAAGAAGTGATATGGACTATTCACTTTGAGATTTATGAAAAGGAAGCCCAATATAGTCAAAGTTTGAAGCCAAGAGATGTATTTGTGGAAAAGGCAGTAAATAAAGATGAAATACCTTATGCAAAAGGTGGGGCTCGCAGTACTTATGCACCAAGCTCTTTTTTAATAGATCTTTTTTATGCTAATCCCACTGATATTAGAACAAAAGAGTCTTTTATAATAGCTAAGGATGCGGGAGGAAATGAGATCGGTATTTTCGATAATAAGATGAAGGGGACAAAAACAGAAGGTGATCGTACCTATGATTCGGATATTATCATTTATCGACTTGCAGAGATGTATTTGTTCAAGGCCGAAGCTTATGCAGCATTGAATCAGACACCGCAGGCTATCATTGAGTTAAATAAAGTCAGGGATCGTGCTAAGATAGGTATTTATAATGGAAGTACGGATAAAAAAGTAGTGGAAAAGGAGATTCTGAATGAGCGTGCAAGAGAATTATATCTTGAAAGGAAAAGATGGCCTGATCTTCTCAGATTCCATTTTGGTGGAACAATAGATGTCTATCAGGAAGTTCCGAACTTGAAAAAGAAAGCTATTGATAATATTATTATTCCATTATATCTCGCAATTCCACTAAGTGATATGAATATTAATCCTAATCTGAAACAAACCCAAGGATATGAAAACTTATAAGATTCTGACATGTATATTTCTTATGACGAGCCTATTTACACAGGCTTGTCAAAAAGATGATGATTCACAAGATACTCCGGTTCCACCTTCACCTGAAGAGGAAGTTCCAGCATCCCAATTCGATTATGTCTATAGTCAGGGAGTAGACGGATATGAAGTCTATAGAATACCTGCTATTGTTAAAACGCAGAGTAATACCTTATTGGCATTTGCAGAGGCTAGAAAAGCTAGAAGTAATGGAGACAGTGGAGATATAGATCTTGTTGTTAAGCGTTCGTCTGATAATGGAAAAACATGGAGTAAACAAATAATGATATGGGATGATGGGCAGAATACTTGTGGAAATCCTGTTCCGATTGTTGATGATAAAGGTAGAATACATTTGTTAATGACATGGAATTATCAAACAGATAAGTGGGGAACAATAACCAATGGAACCGGAGAAAACACTCGGCGTCCGTATTATACCTATTCGGATGATGACGGTGTCACTTGGGCATCTCCTGTTGAGATAACTTCTGCTGTGAAAAAAGAAAAATGGGATTGGTACGCTACTGGACCTTGTCATGGTATTCAAATTCAGAAAGGGACCAATAGGGGACGTTTAATTGCTCCAAACTATTTTACTACTAGGGAAAATGGAAAAGTAAAAAGTTATTCGCATATTATTTATTCTGATGATTACGGAAAGACATGGAAACCAGGTGAACCAACTCCGGTTAGTGGTGTTGGCGAATGTTCTGTTGCTGAAATAGGAGAGGGAACTTTAATGTTGAATATGAGAGCGGATGAAGGATTCTACCGAAAAAATAGTATTAGTCAGGATGGTGGTATAACGTGGTCTAATCCTCAAGCTAGCAACGATCAAATAGATTGTAAATGTCAGGGTAGTATACTATCAATAGGACAATCTGTTTTTCTCTCAAATGCAGCTTCTGCTACAGAACGTATTAATATGACTATTAAGAAAAGCTCTGATGGTGGAAAAGTTGGAAAGGGCAATATATTGTGTATGAAGGAAACTCTGGTTATTCGGATTTGGTTGAACTCTCTGATTCACAGATTGCTCTTATATATGAAGGTGGAGAAAAAAGATATACAGATGGATTGGCTTTTAAAGTTGTCAATATAAAATCGATACAATGAATTGGTGTCAATACATATTGTTCAGACTGTTTTTATTTTCCTGTTCTGATGTGCAGGAGAATACAGATATAAGTTTAACACGCATAAATATGAGTATAAAGAAAAGTGCGGATAATGGTAAAACATGGTCGGCAGGATATGTCGTATATAGTGGGCTTCGCCTATTCTGATATCGTAATGTTCTCTGATAATGAAATAGGAATTTTATATGAAAATGGCAGCTCAAAGCTATACGAAAAGATTAGTTTTGAGAGAATTAGAATTAATAAAATACAATGAATTTAATATATCACTGATATGAAAAGAAAAGTTTTATATTTATTACAGTGTGTCGTTATGATAGTATTGTCTGCTTGTTCTGAAGATGATTTGCAATCATTACAGGCAGCATTTGAATCGAATGTTCAGGAAGTCACAATGGGTGAAAGTGTCACTTTCAAAGATGCTTCTACCGGTGAACCGACTAAGTGGAACTGGCATTTTGATGGAGGAGAACCGGAGACTTCGGTCTTATTCAGTCCTAGTGTTGTGTACAATAAACCTGGAGTTTATTCTGTCATTTTGTCTGTTGGACGAGGAAGCGATGTTAATGAAATTGTGAAAGAACAATATATTACTGTCAACTACCCATCTCAGATAACAGCCAACTTCTCTGCAGATAAGACTACTGCAACAAATGAAGATATTATATCTTTCAAAGATTTATCTAAAGGCTATCCTAATGAATGGTTGTGGAGTTTTACTCCTAAAGAAGGTGGAGAAATTATTACTTCAACAGAACAAAATCCACAAATGATGTTCTCTCCGGGAATTTATACGGTTAAATTAGTGGCAAAAATCCGAAAGCATCTTCTGATAAAGTAATGGTGGATTATATCACTGTTATTGATAAGAATGCGATTGCCGCAGATTTTGGAGCACAATGCCGGAATACATATGCCGGAGGATATATTCACTTTTAGATAAAACATTGGGAATGGTGGAAGACTGGAAATGGACTTTTGAAGGAGGTAATCCTTCTGTTTCAACAGATCAGAATCCTGTGGTGCAGTATGTAAATCCTGGAAAATATAAAGTGACGTTAACGGCCAAAAACTCGGTGAACAGTTCCGTAAAAGAGAAAGAAGGAATACGTATATGTCATTCTGCAGAAAAACTAGTGTTATATTTACCATTCGATGGTGATAATAAAGATATAGTCCAATCAATTGAACCCTGAAGAACTTATAGGAGGAACTGGGGCAAATGTCTATAATGCTCCGGCACGTTTTTCTGGCGAAAGTGCTGAATGTAGATTCGCTGCTCATTTCCAGGGAGATAAAGAAAATTATTCAATATTGTCTATTCCTGAAGAAGGGTTAAAGAGCCACTATACGGAGAGTGAGTTTACTGTTGCATTCTGGGTGAAGACTTCAAATATGACTGGAAAGAATGCTATATTCCATCAAGGTGTTGGTCCTGGTGCTACATATACTGATCCTGTCCCAAGACAAAGTTGGTTCAGACTTGATACTAGTGGTAAAACTGTTGTGTTCTGCGTAGAATATAAAGGTAAGGCTGGAAACTGGCTGAATATGAAGGAAAACGGATGGATGATGGTGAATGGCATCATTATGTTTGTGTTTATCAAAAAGTTGATGGCAAAAGGGATAGTTATCTTTATATAGACGGAGAAAAAGTTATTGAAAAGAAAGGGGTTATTGACAAAGTAGTTGATAATTGGCCATATTACATTGGTTGTAATTATCGCTTTACTAATGGAGCATTTGCCCCTGAAAACTTTTTAAATGGTTATCTGGATGATTTTATTTTGTACGAAAGAATATTATCAGAAAGTGAAATAAAAGAATTATATAATAATTAAATATTAATAGGTAGAACTTCTCTATTATAAAGAGGAGTTCTACATTAAAGAGTTTTTCATAATATGAAAAAAATTATCTCACTTGTTTTTATGTTTATTAGTTGCATTGGGATATATGCTCAACAAATAATGGACGCAACTGCGGCATATAAAAAGGCGAATGACTTATTGGAACGATTGACGATAGAAGAGAAGGCACTTATGGTCAGAGGATATAATAAATTCTTTATTAAAGGATTCGAAGAGAAAGGGATACTTCCCATTTACTTGTCGGATGCAACACAAGGAGTAAATATCCGAAATAATTTGCCTGATCCTAATGTGGTGAAACAATTGGAACGCTCAACAGCTTTTCCTTCTCCTATATTGTTAGCCTCTACATTTTCTCCAGATCTATCTTACCAATATGCAAAAGCTATTGGTGAGGAATGTAGAGCCGGAGGTATCGAAGTTTTGTTGGGTCCTGGATTAAATATTTATCGACAATCTCAATGTGCAAGAAACTTTGAATATTTTGGAGAAGATCCTTATTTAGTATCTCAATGGTAAGTCAATATGTAACGGGACTTCAAAGTACAGGCACAGCGGCTTGTTTGAAGCATTTCTATGGGAACAACACCGAATTCTATCGTAAACGGAGTAATTCTATCATTAGCGAACGAGCTATGAATGAAATCTATTTACCTGGTTTTAAGGCAGGAATAGATGCAGGTGCTATGTCTGTAATGACCTCGTATAACCAAATTGATGGAGAGTGGGCTGGGCAAAGTTCATATGTTATTAAGAATATTCTTAGAGAAAAATTGGGATTTAAATGGTTGGTAATGAGTGATTGGAATTCGGTGTGGAATTTGGAGAAAGTTATTAAATCAGGACAGAATTTGGAGATGCCTGGTTCATATAATTTTGGAGAATCTGTGTTGGGTTTATACCATCAGAAAAAAATCACAGAAAAAGATTTAGATGATATGGTGCGTCCTATTTTGGCTACTTGTATTGCAATGGGATTTTATGATAGGTCCAAATATGACTTGTCTTTGCTTGATAAGTATCAGGAGCATGAAAAAATTGCACGACAAGTGGCAGAAGAAGGAATTGTTTTACTTAAAAACAGAGATAATATTTTGCCACTTGATCCAACAAAGAATAGAAAAATATTATTGACAGGTAAGTTTATATATGAAATACCTCGTGGCTATGGAGCTGCAGAAGTAATCGGCTACAATAATGTAAGTCTGATTGAAGCATTACAGAGAGCTTTTGGCAGAACAGTGTATTATATAGAAAAGCCTACTGTAGCTGATATAAAAGAGGCTGACATCGTTTTGCTAAGTATGGGTACGCGAGATAAAGAAGCAATAGAACGTCCATTTGCTTTGCCAAAAGAAGATGAATCATTAATGCGATATGTCACTAAAAATAATCCTAATACTATTGCTATCCTCAATACGGGATCAGCTATTGATATGTCTGCATGGAATGATCGATTGGCGGGTTTGATTTACGGGTGGTATGGAGGACAATCGGGTTTTGAAGCACTTACAGATATTATCACAGGTAAGGTAACTCCTTCTGGTAAGTTACCAATGACTATAGAAAAAACATTTGAGGACTCACCGGCATGGGGATACTTACCTAAAGGGGCGTCACTCTATAATGAACTTAAAAATGAGCATCTTATCAATGTGTATGATGTGAATTATGGAGAAAGTGTATTAGTGGGATATAGATGGTATGATACAAAAAATATAGAACCACTTTATCCTTTTGGGTATGGGCTTTCTTATACAACTTTTACATTGACTAAACCACGTTTGTCATCTAAAAAAATGAATGACCAAATGATAAGATGTTCGGTGACTATTACAAATACAGGAAGTCAGAAAGGAGCTGAAGTTATACAGCTATATCTCAAAGAAAATCAACCATCTGTGTTGCGTCCCGAGAAAGAACTGAAAAGGTTTAAGAAGATATTTTTAAATTCAGGAGAGAATCAAACTGTAGAATTTGAAATAACGCCAGAGGATTTGGCTTTCTGGATGATGAAACGCATGATTGGAAAGTGAATTCCGGTCAATATTCTATTTTATTAGGAACATCCTCCAGACATATTAGTCATATTCTTTCTTTCACAAAAGAATGATTGTATAGCTGTCATTTTATTAGGAGATACAATAAGCATGAATTTCAGTTATGATGGAAAATCAAAAGGTCTTGATATATCGGCAAAAGGCTTTTGATTAATCATGAATTAGTAGGTTGAATCAAGTATTTTTCTTAATAATCAGTGTTTTCAGTAGCTTATTTTTATATTTGCGTATAAATGAAAGAAATATGATGAAAACTCTATTTATTAGGATACTTCGCTTTTGATGCTTCTGATATTTATTGCTTCGTGTGGCATTGGATATGTTATCTACGAAGATACACTGACTGCTGGTGGATACCTGTTGGTATGGCGCTTTTGATTGCTCTTGCTACTATCCCATTCTATAAGAAATGGATATGGCTGACAACCATGGATGATAAAGTAATTAATTGTTTGTGTCATTTGGCTTGCATCGGTGCCATCAGTTATGTATTGTTTCTTGGCGGTAATTATTGGTTTGCCGATCCTGCTTCCACACACGAAGAAACAGTGATGGTACAGAAAAAATATGTAGAAACACACAAGAAGACCCGTAGAGTAGGCAGGCATCGTTATGTTTCGGATGGCATACGTAAGGAATACTATTTGCAGGTAGCTTTTGAGAATGGAGCTGTGGAAGAGCTGCATGTGTCACTTTCCACTTATAATAAGGCCAAGGCAGGTGCATCGAAGATACTGACTTTACAAAAAGGCTTTTTCGGATTACCGGTGATTACAAAAGGACTTTAATCAATCATTATGATATAGATATGGAAAATAGAGAATTGTATGAAAGAATGTTGTCGGGGACTATGTATAATGATTTGTCTACAGAACTGGTTCAGAGAAGAGAACAAGTCGTTTTTCTGACTAATGATTATAACTCTACTTATGGAAAACCCAAAGAGGTTCGTGAAGCATTATTACGCAATTTGTTGAAAGGCATTGGGGAGAATGTTCACTTCGAACCCAATTTCCGGTGTGAGTTTGGATTTAATATCACTATAGGAAACAACTTCTTTGCTAATTTTGATTGCATCATGTTGGATGGGAATCTTATTACAATAGGGGATAATGTATTGTTGGGGCCACGTGTAGGATTGTACACAGCAAATCATGCACTTGATGCCCGGGAACGCATTATGGGAGGTTGCTATGCACATCCGATTGTAATAGAGGATAATGTCTGGATTGGTGCAGGCGTTCATATTATGGGTGGTGTTACCATTGGGAGAAATTCGGTAATCGGAGCAGGAAGTGTAGTGACTAAGGATGTGCCGGAAAATGTAATCGCTGCAGGAGTGCCATGTAAAGTAATTCGGGAGATCACGGATAAAGATAAGACCGACTTTTTAGGGTAGGTTGGCGTGTGCTATTAAAAAAGTCACATCACTTTTAGAGGATATAAATCGTTCTGAAAGTGATGTGTCTTTTAAAAAGAGGTTCTTCTTTAAGTGAAATTCCATAGTTCGGACGATTTTTCGTCTTATCAATTTTGTGTTTTGTCTACAAACGGGATGTATTCGTCTCATTTCAAAAATCGGCAATCTTCTATACTCTATCTTCGTGACGAAATAAAAACAGAATAAAATCATGAAGATGAATAAAACTAGATTATTAGAAAAAATATCTATTCAGTCAGGTATCTCCTCAGATGAATGCAGCGCAGTACTCAAAACCTTTGAAAGAATTCTTAGTGAAGAGTTAACCCGGAAAATACATCGTTATGGCGGGTGGATACTTTTGTTGGTTGCTTTGTTGGTATCCGCAGTGGCGTTTAGTCAGACACCGCAGAGAAAAGGACGGCCGGTACAGACAATCCGGGGAATGGTTATTGACGGGGATTCAAAACACCCGATACCGTATGCAACGGTGAGATTATCCGAAAAAGAGGGAACAGGTACGATAACAGACAGTCTCGGGCGTTTCAGCATACCACAGGTTCCTGTTGGACGGCATACGGTAGAGGCAGCCTTTATGGGATATGAGCCGGGTATTTTCAGAGAGATACTGGTAACTTCCGCCAAGGAGGTTTATCTGGAAATTCCTTTGAAAGAAAGTGTAAACGAACTCAATGAAGTAGTGATTCGTGCCAGGACCAATAAAGAGGAAGCGATGAATAAGATGGCTACTACTGGAGCCCGTATGTTGAGTGTGGAAGAAGCGAGCCGCTATGCCGGAGGTTTTGACGACCCTGCCCGTTTGGTATCTTCCTTTGCCGGAGTGGCCCCCAGTGTATCTTCCAATGGAATATCCATTCATGCAATGCTCCCCATCTGTTGCAGTGGCGATTGGAAGACGTTGAAATTCCGAACCCGAATCACTTTGCGGATATTGCCACATTGGGTGGAGGGATACTTTCATCTCTTAGTTCGCAGGTATTGGGTAATTCCGATTTTTTTACCGGAGCTTTTCCGGCAGAATATGGAAATGCGGTATCTGGTGTGTTTGATATGAAATTGCGTAATGGAAATAACCAGAAGAATGAGAATACGCTTCAAGTGGGCATCATGGGAATTGATGTAGCTTCCGAAGGACCGTTAAGCAAGAAGCACAAAGCATCCTATATTTTCAATTATCGGTATTCCACAACAGGACTTCTGAACTTGGAGGGCGGAAAGATGGACTATCAGGACTTGAACTTCAAACTGAATTTCCCGACACAGAAAGCAGGAACATTCTCTGTCTGGGGAACCAGCCTGATTGATAAATTCGGCAGTGATTTTGAAAAGAATACGGATAAATGGGAATATATGAGCGACCGTAGCGAATCAAAAGACAAACAGTATATGGCTGCCGGAGGTATCAGCCACCGTTATTTCTTCAACAATGACGCATCATTGAAAACCACTATTGCCGGTACTTATTCGCAATTGGACGGTGGAGCAACCATGTTTAACCACTCTTTGGAATCCACCCCCTACATGGATCTTAACTCAAAACATACTAACTTAATACTGACTTCGACTTTTAACCGTAAATTCAGTAACCGTTTTACTAATAAGACAGGATTTACGTATAATGCCATGTTCTATCAAATGAATCTTGCCATTGCTCCTTATGAAGCCGAATCACTGGAAACCGTATCTCAAGGAAAAGGTAATACGAGTCTGATATCTGCCTACAATAGTTCTTCTGTAGGATTGACGGAACGCTGGACGCTCAATGCCGGTATTTACGGGCAATTTCTGACTCTGAATAATAAATGGTCTGTTGAACCCCGTATTGGTTTGAAATGGCAAGCTACTCCGAAAGCAACTTTTGCACTGGCTTATGGTATGTACAGTCGCATGGAGAAAATGGACGTCTATTTTGTGAAAACGAAAAGTACAGGAGACAAATCCGTCAACAAGGAACTCGATTTCACCAAAGCGCAGCACGTCATGTTATCTTTTGGATACAAAATATCCGATCGCATGAATCTGAAAATAGAACCTTATATCCAATTTCTCCATGATGTGCCTGTGATGGCTGACAGCTCTTATTCCGTACTCAACCGTTCTGATTTCTATGTGGAAGACGCATTGGTTAATAAAGGAAGAGGACGCAACATCGGTATTGACATCACTTTAGAACGTTTCCTGGAAAAAGGACTCTATTACATGATTTCCGGTTCTCTTTTCGATTCCCGCTACCGGGGCGGAGACGGTGTGTGGTACAATACGAAGTTTAATCGGAATTATGTCATCAACGGACTGATTGGAAAGGAATGGATGCTGGGACGTAACAGACAGAATATTCTTAGCATCAATCTGAAATTGACCTTACAAGGAGGTGACCGGTATTCTCCGATTGACAGGGAAGCAACGATGAATCATCCTGATAAAGAGGTACAGTATGACGAAACGAAAGCATTTTCTAAACAGTATTCTCCCATGCTTATCGGCAACTATACCGTGAGTTACCGCATCAACAAGAAGAAAGTCTCTCATGAGTTTGCAGTGAAAGGACTTAATTTTACCGGTGCGAAAGAACACTATGGACATGAATATAATGTGAAAACTGGAAAAATTGATGTTAGTGACGGTTCTACAACATTGACAAATGTGAGTTATAAACTTGAATTTTAAATAACCGATATAGAAGTCCAACCGGAAAAATGTTTTATCTTCGTCCCCGGAGATAAAACATCTTCCCTGATTAAATACACGATGGCTGAAACAATAACAACAGACAATAAATCTACTTTATTATATCGATTCCTCGTTAGTCCGGAACTTCGATGGGCGCGTTATCTGGTGCTTATTATGGTGTTGGCTACCATATCATTCAATCAGGTTTTTATTATATTCCTCGATTATCGGGATATATTGGGAGGATGGATTTATACATTCACTTTCTTATATCTACTGACTTATATAGGAGTTATTTATCTGAATCTTTTCTGGCTCTTTCCAAAGTTTTTGCTGAAAAGACGCTATCTAACCTACATATCCTTACTTTCAGTAGCAATGATGCTTGCCCTGGCAATACAAATGGCAACGGAATATGTATCTTATTCCTGCTGGCCGGAATTTTACGAACGTGCTCCTATTTCTCCATACCTATAGTGATGGATTATATATCTTCTTTCATGTTGTCCACACTCTGCATGATAGGAGGAACAATGACCGTTCTCCTGAAAGAATGGATGATAGATCATCAACGTGTCTCACAAATGGAAAAGGTTCACGTTCTTTCGGAAGTGGAACAGCTAAAAGAACAAGTCAGCCCCGAACTTCTTTTCAAAACATTGCATCATTCGGGGGAACTGACATTGAGCGAACCGGAAAAAGCTTCGAAGATGCTGATGAAATTAAGTCAACTACTTCGCTATCAGCTATATGATTGCAGCAGAACAAAGGTATTGCTTGGTAGTGAAATTAATTTCCTGAATAATTACCTGACCTTGGAACAGAATTCTCAGGCACAATTCAATTATGAACTGCTTGCGGATGGAGAAGTAAATAGAACACTGGTTCCACCCTTGCTTTTCATTCCATTTGTGCAATATATTGTAAAATCAATCAACGAACAGCGAACATCAATCCCTGTTTCTCTCAAAATCCATTTGAAAGTAGAAGAGAACACAATTATATTCACTTGTCTTTGCCTACAAGTGAATCTTTTGGAAGATAAAGGACTTGAAAGAATCCGCCAAAGACTGAACTTATTATATGGCAATCGTTACAGACTATTCCTGACGACAGAAAGCATCTGGTTGGAATTGAAAGGAGGTGAAGTATGAACCTGAATACAGAACATAGAAGAATGGAAGATAAAAGTGTCACAGCTTTTCTGTTAAGTCCTCATTACCGGACATGTAGACATCTGTTACTGCAAATAATAGTTCTTTTGATGACTATTAATGTCTTTTGGTACGAACCTTTGCAGTCAGTTTCTTTTTGGCGGCGTTTTGGTGGATTCCTGGCATATTTTGTTTCCATTAATACGGTAATCTATATGAACCTGTATATATTAGTACCCTGTTTTCTGTTGAAGAACCGTTTGGGGCACTATGTCCTGGCGGCTGTCCTGACGAATTTGGTAGTCATCGTCTTCCTTTCAGTCACCCAGGGATTACTCTTTGAAGTAATTCTGCCCGGAAAAGATCCTGGCAGATTCGCTACTTTCATTAATACTTTTTCGGGGATACTGACCATCGGTTTTGTTACCGCAGGTCGGCAGCCATATCCTTGTTTACCCATTGGTTGCGTTATAATCTGCGTATTGACGAACTCGAGTCACTACTTTGCAATCCGAACTGACATTTCTGAAGAATCAGATTAACCCGCATTTTCTTTTCAATATGCTGAATAATGCCAATGTCCTGATAAAGAGAAATCCGGAAGAAGCTTCCAAAGTACTTTTTAAACTGGAAGATTTGCTACGGTATCAGATTAACGACAGTTCGCGTGAAAGAGTTTCATTGGCTTCGGATATCCGTTTCCTGAATGACTATCTGAATTTGGAAAAGATACGCCGTGACAATTTCCAGTTTACGTTGAGGCAGGAGGGAGAAGTGGATTCCATTTGGATTCAGCCTTTGTTATTCATTCCTTTTGTGAAAAATGCGGTGAAACATAGTTTTGATAGTGAGCATTCTTCGTATGTCCATGTCTTTTTTAAGGTGGATGCTCACCGACTGGATTTCCGGTGTGAGAATTCTAAACCGGCTGTTGCAGTCCAGCAGGGTAAAGTCGGTGGAATCGGACTTGCCAATATCCAGCGTAGGTTAGGATTACTGTATCCTGAACATTATAAGTTGGAACAAAGAGAAGATGAAAATCTCTATTCTGTAATTTTAAGTATAACATTATGAATTGTATCATTGTAGATGATGAACCCTTGGCACGTGAGGCATGAAGTTATTGATAGAAGAATCCGATAACCTCCAGTTGATAGGCAGTTTTAACAGTGCTGCAACTGCTTCCGACTTTATGGAGCAACAGGGAGTCGATCTGGTTTTTCTGGATATTGAAATGAATAGCACCAGCGGGCTGGACATCGCTCATGCGCTGCCTCCCGAAAGTTGCTTGATTTTCACAACAGCTCATGCACAATATGCTCTGAATGGTTTTGAACTTGATGCAGTAGATTTTCTGCATAAACC
>ENA-OQDE01000032-OQDE01000032.1-human-gut-metagenome-genome-assembly--contig:-NODE-32-length-74998-cov-7.524769_pt1 | contig 74998 bp, 91 predicted proteins | sample MGYA00242768_ERZ504595 | MGnify/ENA primary metagenome ERZ504595 (study PRJEB26092, sample SAMD00036307) | human gut metagenome | host: Homo sapiens | study: EMG produced TPA metagenomics assembly of...
TCCACTCCCCCATTTCGACCTGGAACACGTTGGCTCCGTACGGCCTCATATTGCCGCGTGGCGTCAGAATCTTGACGCCGGCACGGGTGCCGAGGCGGAACGGCTCGGTGGAGTCGGCCACACCCTCACGCTGAGCGAACAAGGTGATGGCGCGTGTACCGTTGCCGCACATCTCCGCCAACGATCCATCCGCATTGCGATAGTCCATGAACCATTTCGTGCCCCCGGCCAGTACGTCCGAAAGCTGATCATCGCTTAAATCAGACACGAAATCAGGCCGTGTCAGGCGAATCAGGCCGTCACCGCCAATGCCGAAGTGACGGTCGCACAGGAATCGGACCTCATCGGCGGTAGGCTCGAATTTGCCGGACTTGTCGAGGTATACCACGAAATCATTGCCGGTTGCGTGTGTCTTGGTTACTCGTTGCGGAAGACTCATGGCTTTCAGAGTACTCTAGGGAGCGAAACAACACCGCAAAACAATCGGCTTTGTGATCGGTCGCGGCAACATACGGTTGCAGGCATGGCTATAGGGAGGATTCAGGCATGAGCTCTTCGGCTCCAATCGGCGTATTCGATTCGGGTCTTGGCGGTATTTCCGTGGCTCGCCAAATCGCCAAGGATATGCCGGCCGAGCATGTGCTGTATTTTGGTGATTCGGCCAACGCACCGTACGGCATCAAGACGCCTGAACAAGTGAGGGCCCTGAGTTTCGATATTGTCGAACGGTTCGTGCGTCAAGGCGTCAAGGCCGTGGTCATCGCATGCAACACCGCCACTTCCGCCGCGGTGAACGATTTGCGCGAACACTACGATATTCCGATCATCGGCATGGAGCCGGCCCTGAAAGTGGCGTGCGACCGTGGTGACGTGCCTTCCGACCCGCATCATATTCCCCAGAGGGTGATTGTGGCGGCCACTCCCCTGACCTTGCGTGAGCGGAAGTTCGCCAAACTGATGGATCGATTCGATTCCAACAACACGATTTTCAAGGAGCCTTGCCCCGACTTGGTGGAGATCGTGGAATCCGGGCGGCTCGGCGACCATGACCTGGTGATGCGCACGCTGCACGGCTACTTCGACCAGTACGACATGGAGCATATCGACTCGGTGGTGCTGGGCTGCACGCATTTCGTGTTCTACCGCGACTACTTCCGCGAGCTGCTGCCCGAACGGGCTGCTGTCATCGACGGCAATGAGGGTACCGTGCGCCATCTGGGCGTGGTGTTGGAGTCCCTGGGCAAACTGGCACCCGAAGACGCGACCGGCGGCGTGGAGCTCGCCAATTCCGATCCGTCCGAACGGATTGCCGAGTTGTCACGCAAATTGCTGAACGTATGAGCCGTTCTTGCTCCCCTCTCTGAGGGAAGCCAAGGAAGAACCAGACAAATTCACAGCACACTGCCCATATCGTTGTCCGTGCAGCACGCGTAAGCTCATACCAGATTCAAGTGAACAGGGGGTTGGTATGACAAAGACGGCGATGATTGATGTCGGCGGCGGGTTCCGCGCGATTTTCGGCTGTGGTGTTATGGACCGCATGCTGGAGGACGGCATCGACGTGGATATGTGCTACGGCGTTTCCGCCGGCGCGGCCAATATGACCTCATTCATCGCACGCCAGCACGGCCGCAACCACACCTTCTACACCAAGTACGCCTTCCGCAAGGAGTACGCGAGTGCGGAAAGCTTCTTCAAGAACCACAACTTTGCCAACCTCGACTACATCTACGGCACGCTGAGCAATCACGATGGCGAGAATCCGTTGGATTTCGCGGCGTTCGAGGCCAATGAGACCGGGTTCACCGTGGTGGCCTGCAATGCCGAGGACGGCTCGACCAAGTACTTCGACAAATCGCGCGTGCGTTTTGATGATTTCGACATCATCAAGGCTTCGTCCGCCGTGCCGGTGGCCTGCGAGCCGTATGTGGTGGATGGCGTGCCGTATTTCGATGGCGGCATCGCTGATCCGGTGCCGGTGCAGAAGGCGCTGGAGGACGGCTACGATCGCGTGATTCTGATTCTGTCCCGCTTGCGTAACGAAGTGCGCAAGCAGCAGAAGGATTTGGCTCCGGCCCGCATCCTCGAACGCTCCCACCCCGCCGCGGCCGAGAAGCTGCGCATGCGCTACAAGACCTACAACGACGAACTCGAACTCGCCAAGCATTACGAGGCGGAAGGCAAAGTGCTGATCCTCGCACCCGAAGACCTGTATGGTCTCAACACCCTGAAGAAGAACTTCGAGGGCCTGGAAATGATGTATCGCAAGGGATACGCGGCGGCCGAGGCCATTCCGGCATTCCTTCAGGCATAGCGATAGTGAAGTCCCTCGCTTGGAGGGGCTTCACTATCGATGGATGGGGATTCGCAAACGGGGTGATTACTTCGTCTCGGAAGCGGTGAGCATGGCCTTGGTGACCTGCTCGTAGAGATCCTGATAACCGCCGGGCGTGGAGGCGGGCAGCACCACGGTCTTGGTGTTGTTCGATTCGGACAGCGAGCGCATCACGTCGAGGTACTGGTTGAACAGCACCACGTTGTTCACGTCGTTGATGTTCATGCCCACAGCCTGCAGACTCTTGATCTGGTCGACGATACCGTTGGCGATCTCGCGGCGGTAATTGGCCTGGCCCTCACCCTGCAAGCGAGTCTTCTCCGCATCGGCGGCGGCTTGGGTCTCGATCTGGATACGCTGGGCCTCGGCACGCTGACGGGTGGCTTCCTTTTCACGCTGGGCGGCATTGATGGAGTCCATCGCGTTCTTGACCTGTGGGCTCGGGTCGATGGCGGTGATCAGCGTCTTGACCACGGTGAAGCCGAAACGGCTCATTTCGGCGCCCACGGTCTTCTGCACGTCGAACGCCACATCGTCCTTGCGGGCAAAGGCATCGTCCAAAGACAGTGCGGGGATAGCGGAACGCAGCGCGTCCTCCATGTAGGAGCGCAGCTGACCGGCCGGGTCACGCAGCTCGTAGTAGGCGGTGGCCACATCGTTCGGGTTCACGCGGAACTGGGTGGAGGCCACCACGGTGACGAACACGTTGTCGAGCGTCTTGGTTTCCAGCTGCACGTTAAGCTGGTTGACGCGCATGTTCGTTTTCATGGCGATGCGGTCCACAAACGGAATGCGGATATGGATGCCGGCGAACTGCACCTTAAGGAACTTGCCGAAGCGTTCGATGATGTACGCCTGCTGCTGCGGCACGACGAAGAGTGCGGCAGACAGCAGAACAATGAGTAGCACGATGATAATCAGCGGACCAGCAAAGAATACGGCCATGATGTTTTCCCTTCACCCACGTCGAAACCGCCCTCGGCCTCGACTCGTGATTTCCATCGTATCAGCGTTCAAAACAAAGCGGTAGACATCGTACGCATATGTGTACAACTGTTCACTATGTGTGCATGCTGGCTTCTTATAAAAAAGTGCGGCATCCAATCAGTATGCTGCGGCCATGCCTGAGCCGACAGCCACGGCGCCGATACCGTCCTCCAGCGCGGCAAGCCGCTTTTCCAGTGCATCGACAGTGGGATTGGCCACACGGGAGTACTCGAAGCCGTCGATGTCACCGCCCGCGAGCGCATCGCCGCGCGCCGCGTCACCCAGGTCGAATGCGGCCGAGGCATAGATTGGCGGCACAGCGGCACGGCCGTTATCCAGCGGCTCGTAGCCGGCGTGGATGGCTTGCGTTCGGAAATCAACGCCCATTAATCCTTCTTCCTCATGCCGCTCTATTGTGGCGGGCTCGACTCTATTCCCGAACTTAGCAAGTCATGGTACGCGACACCGGCACATCGGTATCGCAATTGTCAATGCGCGCTTATAAGCAATGGCTATAGAATATCCGCCGAATGCCGGAACACACCAAGCTGCCTAGCCCTCTTTCAGCACCTCGGCCGCAATATTACGCTGCCTCAAATAATTCAAAGCCGCGTCAATCCGTACCGGTTCATCATCGAAAATGGCCACGATGCCCTCTACCGGAGTATCCGCGACGATGTCGATATCTCCAAAGATTATGTTGACATCGATGCCGAACCCTTTAGTAATTTGCGACACCAACGCTTCAGAAACTTCCTTGGACACATATTGCATCCGGACCAATCGTTGGCCTTCAGACAATCTCATCAAAAGGGAGTCATGGTTCTCTTTTCATATCTGGCGATAACGCATATCAAATCAGCAATCAGCGCAAAGACGCTCGGTCGCTCCATCCGGATAACAACTTTGCCGTTTCGCCTAAGGTGTCGATGACATGGTCAACCGGTGCGTCAAAAAGAGCTTCAGCATAGTTCTCGATGCGATAGTCGAAATAACGATCGGCGCCCAGCGCGCTGCTCTCCGAAAGCACCGGGACGAACGCCGTCAGCATTCGTAACGCCTTGGGAGCGCTCAAACGCGCGGGGCTCATCACAGTGGCACGCGGAACCGGCGGTGCCGAACTTGCCCGCCCCCCAAGGAAATCACTCTGCTCGATATCTATCAGGCAGTGGAATCCACGAACCTCGATGATGTGATCGGCATCCACGAGAGAGGAAATCACACATGCCCCGTGGCTCGGAATATCCACGACGTTCTCAAAGATGCGTATGCTCCAGTGGCCAAAGCCATGTCGGATTCCATGAGGGAAGTTACGCTTGCCAATATGCTTGCCGACTACCGAAATCGCATTGGGGTCAAAGCCCGGCAACTGGAACAGTAGTGGGCACCGAAGCGTAAGCCCCCTACTCTCTGATCCGCATAAACAGATAAGACGTGCGCCATCAAGACCGATCGATGACGCACGCCTTATGCAGCTCAGACCACGGATTCCTAGTCAGCCAGCAGCCCCAGCTCCTGCAGCTTGTTCCTGATATCCACTGCAGAGGGTTCCACTTGGAACGAGCCGTCATCGTACCGCACCACCGGAATGTGCATCTGGCCGCTGATCGCCACGGCACGGTCGGCGGCACCTTCCTCTTCCTCGATGTTGTGCCAAGTGTATGCCGCGCCCAGTTTGTCGAGAGTGTTCTTTGCCTGGCGGCAGTCGCCACACCATGTGGCACCGTAGACGTCGATGGTCATATCGGGTCCTTTCTTTGTTCCGCCGCGCTTGACTTTTACGCGGTGCACTATCAAACCGTATTCATCGTAACGGGGATGCTGTGATATCGCGGTTGGCATAATGCGGGCGGTCCGCTTAACCACCCCAGTCGGCTACGCCGACAGCCCTCTGCCAGCGGAGGCGGAACCAGAGCATAAAAAAGCGGCTCCGGTGTGGCACAACCGACGCCGCTCCCCAGGAGTAGAAAAATAGGCAGAAAAGAATTAGATCAGGCAAACACCCCCCGAAGTCAGCTGTTGGAACACGTCGAAGTCGGCATGCCGATCGATGTAACGGGCGTAAGCGATATCGAACGCCTGGCCGAGATCTTCGATCAGATCGTTGGCGTCCTCGATGCCAACGGCGAGACGCACCAATTCATCGGTGATGCCGATCTTCAGACGCTCCTCGCGAGGCAGTTCGAAATGCGTCATACGACACGGCAGCTCGGCAAGAGACTCCACCGCACCCAACGACACAGCAAGACGGAACAGGTGCAGGTTGTTGAGCACGTCAGCCGGATCAACGCCAGGCACGACCTCGAAGCTCAACACGCCACCGGCCCCCTTGAGACCTTTGGCAGCCAGACGCTGGTCGCCTGCGCCGGGCAGACCGGGTAATGCACCGCCTTAACCAGCGGATGCACCAGCAGGTAGCGGGCGATGGCATTGGCATTCTCCTGCTGACGATCCATGCGAAGGGCCAGCGTCTGAATGCCGCGGCGCACCGCGTCGCACTCAGCAGGAGCCAACACACCACCCAAACGGTTCTGCGCGAAGTACACGCGGCTCGCCAGATCCTCACCGGAAACGACCACCAGACCGGCGTTCACATCAGAATGACCGGCCAGATACTTGGTGGCGGAGTGAATCACCACATCGGCACCCAAAGCAAGCGGCTTCTGCAGATACGGGGTCACGAACGTGTTATCCACAATCGAAAGCGCCCCGAAACGGTGGGCCACCGTGGAGATGGCGCGCACGTCGTTCACCTTGAGTAGAGGATTGGTCAGGGTTTCAAAGTAGACGGCTTGGGCAGGCACGATGCCGTTCGCGCGGTCGCCCTTGACGGCGGCCTCCAATGCTGCGATGTCCTGAGTGTCGACGGCCTCGACGAGGATTCCCCAGCGAGTGAAGAACTCATTGAGCTGGGAATACGATCCGCCATAAATATTGTCACCGACCACGATGCGGTCGCCGGGCTTGAAAATGCTCAGCACCGCGTGAATCGCCGCGAGACCGGAGGCGAACGCAAAACCACGCGTTCCTGCTCGAGCTGGGCGATCTGCTGTTCCAGGAAGTCACGTGTGGGATTGCCGCTTCGTGCGTAGTCATAGCGGGGCATCGCGTCAACCTTCTCGAAGGCATATGTCGTTGAGTTGTAGATCGGCGGGTTCACGGCTCCGGTGTTGTTGTCTCCAACCGGCAGTCCGTGGACGAGCTGAGTGTTGAACCTGGTCATTGCGCACCCCCTTAAAGTGTTGCGTCATCTGCGCGAAGCCGTTCCCCGCGCGGCACGATTACGACCTTAACGCAAAACGCCGGCCCGAAGGCCGGCGTTGCTATATGTGTTGGTTATGGACGGGTATAATCAGACCTCTCCGTCCTGCAAGAATGGACGGCCTGACGACCGGCCCAACACACCTCGCCGCTGCCGCGGCTCGGCGTCGCCTACGGACAGTCCACCGGACTGTCCGTCAGACGGCTCCGCCTTCTACCACGATGTCATCGGGGTTGACTTCGTTGCCGTAGACCGGCTCCAGAGTCTCCTGGTAATCCTTGTGGAAGAAGTTGTCTTTGCCGAGCTTGACGATCTCGTCGTTCACGAAGTTCAGCAGTTCGGTGTTGCCCTTCTGCACGGCGGGCGCGATGGTGTCGTCGTCACCAAGGTGGGTGATGCCAACCTTGAAGCCTTGTTGGACTTGGCCCAGGCGAGCACCTCGGTGTTGTCGGTGGAGAAGGCGTCACCACGGCCGTCCAGCAGCGCGTTGTAGGCATCGGCGTACTGGTCGTACTTCTGCAGCTTGACGTTCGGCGCGTTCTTCTCGAACCAGGTTTCGGCGGTGGTGCCCTTAGCGATGATCAGGGTCTTGCCGTCGAGCTGACTGACATCGGTGATCTGGGCGCTCTCCGGGGAGACCACACCAAGCGCCACCTTCATGTACGGCTTGGCGAAGTCGACCTTCTCCTTGCGCTCATCGGTGACGGTGAAATTGGCGAGCACCAGATCGACCTTGTTGGAGGTGAGCACGTCCACACGGGCAGCCGGGTCAACCGACGTGTATTCCGGCTCCACACCCAGATCCTTGGCCAGCTGTTCGGCGAAGTAGACGTCATAGCCCTGGTACTTGCCGTCCTTGTCCACGTAGCCGAATGGCGCCTTGTCGGAGAAGACGGCAATCTTGATCTTGCCGCTCTTCTTGATCTCGTCGAGGCTGCGGGCCTTGGCATTGGCGCTGGAGCTGGTGCCCGTGTCAGAGGACTTCGCTTCGCTCGGGGTGCCTGCCGACGGACCGCATGCGGCCATGGACGCCGCCATTACCAATGCCGCGCCTGCGGCAATCAGTGCTTTGAATGATTTCCCAACCTTGATACTCATTGGGTTCTCCTTCTCTTGTTGTTATTGATATTTCTTCTCAAATACGTCGATATGGCACAATCGAATCACTCGAATTCGAAGGTGTGCAGGAACTGCTGCGCACGTTCGGTTTGCGGGTGTTCGAAGAACGCCTGCGCATCATACGATTCCTCGACGATGCGCCCGCCGCCCAGCAAGATGATGTGGTCGGCGATGGCTCGCGCGAACTGCATTTCGTGGGTGACGATAAGCATCGTCTGCCCGGACTTGGCCAGTTCGAGCACCACGTCGAGCACTTCACGCACCATTTCGGGGTCGAGAGCCGCCGTAATCTCATCGAGCAGCAGTACTTCCGGGTGCAGAATCAGCGCACGACAAATGGCCACACGCTGGCGCTGACCGCCGGACAATTCGTGCGGCCAAGAGTCCTTGCGATCGGCAAGTCCACGCGGCCAAGCAACCGGATCGCTTCAGCCTCCACCTCGGACTTATCGCGTTTCTGCACGAGCACCGGCGCCATGGTGATGTTGCCGAGCACCGTTTTGTTCGGGAACAAATCGTAGCTTTGGAACACCATGCCGATACGCGTGCGCAGTTCACTGGACCGGTCGGATCGTCCGGCTCGTTCCGTGCCAGGCTTGCCGGCATCGATCACCTGATCGTTGATGGAAATCGTGCCGCCCTGAATCGGTTCCAGACCGGCGATGGTGCGCAGCAGCGTCGACTTGCCCGAGCCGGAAGGACCCAGCACCACGAGCACCGAACCATGCTCCACCTTGAAGGAGATGTCATCCAGCACCGGCTTGTCGGCATTCGCATACTGTTTGACCAGATGATTCACCTCGAAACCCTTGCAGGTCGTTTCGGGTTCAGTCATTCGACCACCTCTTTTCCAGTCGGCGGGCCACAATGGACAGCGGCCAGCACACGATGAAGTACATAAAGAAAATCACGCCATAAATCCACAAGGTTCCAGTCGGGAACTGGAATCGGTTCGCGTCGATAATCTGATGGCCGACCTTGATGACCTCGACCACACCGAGCAGCACGGCCAATGATGTCGTTTTGACGATACGTGTCGCCAAGTTTACGGATGCCGGCAGCATACGGCGAACAGCCTGCGGCAGAATCACCCGGGAGAAGGTCTGCCACGGGCTCAACCCCAGTACGTAGCTCGATTCGTACTGCACTTTGGGAATCGACTGCAATGCGCCACGCACCAGATCGCCCAGCTCGGCGCCTCCCCACAGGATGAACACCAGCACGCAGGCACCGGTGGCATCGAGATTCCAACCGAACCATCGAGCAAAACCGTAGTAGGCAAGGAACAGCAACGCCAGCTGAGGCATAATGCGGATGAAGTCGAGGTAGATGCGCATCGCGGCCCGGATCACGGGATTCTTCAGCGTCATCAACCAGCCCACCAACAGGCCGACCGGGATGGACGCGCCTACGGATACGCCGGCTATCCACACGGTGACCCACAGGCCTTGCAACAGACGTGGGAATACGCCCGGCTGGAGCAGTATTTCAGCGCCGCTCATAATCGAACCTCCGCTCCAACCATGTGCCGAAGATGGAAATCGGCAGCAGAATCACCAGATAGGCCACGACCAGCATGAACAACGACTCATAGGTGCTGTAATACATGCCGATCAGATCCTTGGCCATGTACATCACGTCGGCGAGCGCAATGGCGGAGACGACGCTCGATTCCTTAAACAGGAAGATCACATTGGCCACTACGCCGGGAATGGCGGTGGACACTGCTTGCGGCAGAATGACTCGGGTGATGGTTTGCGTGGAAGTCAGTCCCAGCACGTACGCGGTTTCGCGCTGCACGTTGGCACCGCTTCCAATCCGCCGCGCATTGCCTCGGCCATGTAGGAACCGCCCAAGAATCCAAGGCCGACTATCGCGCAGGTTTCGGCGGACCATACTACGCCGAGTTTGGGCAGGCCGAAGTACAGAAAGTACAGCTGTACCAGCAATGGCGTATTGCGGCTGAGTTCGATGTAGATTCTCACGATTTGCCGGGCGACCGGGATACGCGCGATTTCCACGCCAGCGCAGACCAGACCCACCGCGATGGCAAGCAATATGCCAAACACGGATATGAATAAGGTCATCAATGTGCCGTTGACGAAGAAAGGCGCGTAACGCTGCACGAACGACCAATCGAATGTCATTGGGCGCGCTCCTTCCTTTGCTTCTCGTTTCTTCTCCTGCGCATAAACGGTCTTAGCCACCCATGTACGATTTCGGGGGCCGAACATACCTGTCCCCCTGCCGTGTCATCGTAGAGTATCAGAACACGTGGCACGGCCGCTGCGCTATACGCATTACTTATGGGACGTTACTCGATGGGCGAACATCAGGCATTATTGTCGCCCAGACGGTGGATACACTGAGGCTATGAAGATCACCAAAGCTCTGACCCGTTTGACCGGTCCCGAAACCGCTCCGGTGTTCGTGCTGTTGCACGGCTGGGGTTCCAATGAATACGATTTGCCCGATCTGCTGAACTATTGCGGTGCCGGTTCGCTGATTATGCCAGTTTGCAGGCACCCATCGCCTATGGCATGGGATATACATGGTTCGGTGCGTGGGCGCATGAAGGTGTGCCGGAGGGCGAATCATTAGACAAGCAGGCGACTGAAGCCGCCCAAGCCATTGATGCATGGGTTGCGGAGCATATTCCCGCCACTCGGCCGGTGGTTGCCATGGGATTCTCGCAGGGCGGCCTCTTGGCCGCGCATCTGCTGCGTTTCAATCCGAAGCGATATGCCGCAGCCGTCTCCTGCTCTGGATGGCTGGCACCGGGGTCCGTTGCGGGCGATGCCGAATTGGCTTCGTTGAAGCCGCCGGTGTTCTATGGGCATGGTGCTGCAGACGACATCTTCCCGAAAGCCGATGTGACGGCGATGGGTGAGTTCTGGCACGAGCACGGCACGTTGACCGAACAAGTGTATCCGGGCATGGCCCATTCCATTAATATGCCGGAAATGCGCGATATTCAACGGTTCTTGGAGACCAACGGATTCATTCGGCCGCAGATTTGGTAGTCACCACCTCACATGGCGTAGTCGACGTGGGCGAATTCGGGGACTTTATACCATTTGACGGGGTAGCCGGCACCGTGGGCGCAGAAGACCGAGTCGGGGGTGTTGTCCAGATCTGCTTCGGGATCGTAAGCGGCGGCTGCGATGACCTGTTCGGCGTCATGGCATGGCTTGTAGCCGCCGAAAGTGGCGGAGAAACGGCCATGGCCGTGCGTGTACTGGTTCACATCCATCGCATAGTCGCGCATCTCGGACACCGGCGCCTCGCCTTCGATCACGGCGTATTCGCCATCGGTGACCGGGGATTCGAAGGTGCCGGCCATGCGCTGGATGTCGCTCATGGCACGGCCGATCATGTCTGCTGGCACTTCGAGCCGGAACCGATACCACGGTTCCAGCAGTCGGCAGTTGCCCTCCCCTGCGGTGTCCGGACGGCTCTCGACCGGCGTCTCGGGCCGGCCACTGACTCCAGCTCTGGCTTCCATAAGCCCCTGACGAATCGCACGATAGGTGGCTTGGCGGAAGTCGCCGCCTTCGGTATGCTTCAGATGCGCGCGGCCAGCCACCAAAGTCATCTTGATATCGGTGAGCGGCGCGCCAACGAGCACACCGAGATGCTCACGCTCGGTCAGATGGGTCAGAATCAGCCGTTGCCAATTGCGGTCCAAATCGTTTTCGGACAGGGCCGAGGCCACAGTGACTCCGCTGCCCGGCTCCCCTGGTTCCAGCAGGATATGTGCTTCGGCATAATGACGGAGCGGCTCGAAATGACCTGCGCTCCGTTCGAGTCGGCGCAGTGACGGTCTCACGGTACAGGATGGAGCCGGGGCCAAACGACACATCCAGACCGAACCGGTCGTGCAGGGTCTGCTGGATGATCTCCAGCTGGACCGCGCCCATCAATTGCACATGAATCTCGGCCAACCGCTCCACCCAGACCACATGCAACAACGGGTCTTCGTCTTCCAGCTCACGCAATGCGGTGATGACCTTATGCAAGGTCAGATCATCGAACTGGGGACGGGCCGGCGAGCTATTGTCCGCCGCGGTCTGGCCGGCGGTGTCGTTCTCCTCATTGCGGCCGGTTCCCGACTTGGCGGCATCATGCTCGGCATCGTCCTGATTCACGTTGTTATGGCCGGCGTCACCGCGTTTGGCCGCTCCCGAGGTGCCGGCCGTATCGGATTCCGCTCCGGCGGGCAACACCGTGTAGGTCAACACGGGTTGCAGCGACGGTGATTCGGCGTCCGGTTCCGCTCCCAGCCTTCGCCGGGGAAGGTCCGCGTCAGTCCGGTCACCGCACACACCGATCCGGCAGGCACCTCGGTGACCGTCTCGAATTTGGCGCCATTGTAGACGCGCACCTGATCGACTTTCTCGGACCATACCGTGCCATCATCCCCCTGTACCGGCGACGGTGCTGATGACGCCGCAGCGCACGAGATGAAGAGACGATCTCCTTGGCTTTGAGCGCACCACCGGTGACGCGCAGCCACGTCATACGGTTGTGCTGGCCGTCGTGGGCGATTTTGAACACGCGTGCGGCGAAGGCGGCCGGCCATTCACGTTCGCGGGTGAACGTCTCCAGCCCGTCCAGGAATTCCTCGACCCCTTCGAGTTTCAATGCCGAGCCGAAATATACGGGGAACAGTTCGCGTACGGCGATCATCGCTCGCAATCTGCCCACGGACAGCGCGCCATGTTCCAGATAGTCGTTCATCGCCTCCTCGTCCAGGGTGGCAATGTCTTCGGCGAACGCGTCCAACGGTACCGCGCTGCCTCAGTGGACTGCTCCATTGCCGGCAGCGGATATATCGCATCGCTCAGGCGTTTGCGCAACTGTGCCAGAATGGCTCGCGGTCGAATCCGGCGGCGTCGCACTTGTTGACGAAGATGAACGTCGGCACACCGTATCTGGCCAGCAGACGCCATAGTGTCTCGGTATGGCCTTGCACGCCATCCGTGCCGGAGACCACAAGAATCGCGTAATCAAGCACACGCAGCACACGTTCGGTTTCGGCTGCGAAGTCCACGTGCCCCGGCGTATCCAGCAAGGTCAGGCGCAGGTCGCCGTGTTCCACCAATGCCTGGTGCGCGAAAATCGTGATGCCTCGCGCCTTCTCCAAGGAATTGGTGTCCAGAAACGCATCGCCGTGATCCACTCGCCCCAATTTGCGGATCTCACCGGTACGGTAGAGCAGAGCCTCGGACAGCGTGGTCTTGCCCGCGTCACATGCGCCACGATGCCTGCCACTATCTGTTTCATCAGCTGTGCTCCCTTCCCGATGCGCCGCGCAATTGCCGGCCGCCTAACCAATATATCCGAGAAAATCCGGGAGGGAAAAATTGTACCGACAGACCGGGCTGCCGGTACAATAAGTCACCGAACACCGACTGATATGAGGAGCCTCCGTGACCACTTCCGGCATTACCGTTTTCGGCCAACCATCCCAGCCCAATCATGGTGCCGGCGGGCGAATCGCCATGGACGATGCCGTCTTCCCCACCGATTATGTGGCGCTGGATTTGGAGACCACCGGCTTTTACCCGAACAGTTGCGCCATCACGGAAATCGGTGCCGTGCGCGTGCGGGAGGGGCATATCGTCGATCAATTCCAGCAGCTGGTGAATCCCTTGCGGCCGATTCCGCGTCAGATCACCACGCTGACCGGCATCACCGATGCGATGGTGGCCGATCTCGATCCGATTGACGAGGTGCTTCCCCGATTCATCGCATGGCTCGCTACCCCGGCTGCCGGTCCCGCCGTTGAGCCGATTGTCGGCCATAACGTCAGCTTCGATCTGCGATTCCTGGATTACAACACCCGGCATATCGCCGGCTGCGGCTTTGCCTGCGCGGATTATGACACGATGCAGATCAGCCGCGCCCTGTTCCCCGCGCAGCGGCATCACCGTCTGGCCGACCTGATCGTACGCTTCGGCATCGCGGACAATGAGGAGCACCGCGCATTAAGCGATGCCATCCAAACCCAGCAGTGCTTCGAATGGATGCGGCATTACGTCACCGAGCATCACGAAACCGAAGCAATCCGCTGGAAGCAGGCGCCGGCCAAAAACAGCGCCGAAATCCTCCACCAGCAGTTGGTGGTAAAGAGGTAGTTTACAGCCCGTATTCCTTGGCGATGACGGACCAGAGGTCGGCAGCGGCCTGATCGACGGTTTCGTTGACGATGGTGACGTCGAATTCGCTTTCGGCGGCGAGCTCCACCTTGGCGGTCTCCAAGCGACGGGCCTGCTGTTCGGCGGTTTCGGTGCCGCGGCCGATCAGGCGGCGCTCGAGCTCTTCGAAGCTTGGCGGCGCGATGAACACGTACACCACTTCGAGGTCGAGCTCGGCGGCGCGCTGCTTGACGCGGCGGGCACCCTGCAGGTCGATTTCCAGAATCGTGGGCACACCGGCGGCCAGATGTTCCTCCACAGGCTTCAACAAGGTGCCATAATGGGCCATGCCGTGCACCACTGCAGTTTCCAGGAACTCACCGGCCGCCTCACGGGCCAGGAACTCGTCTTCAGTGAGGAACCAATAGTTGACGCCATCAACCTCGCCCGGGCGCGGAGCGCGTGTGGTGGCGGAGACGGACACCCACACTTCGGGGTGGTCGGCGCGCAGCTTGGCTTCCACGGTGCCCTTACCTACTGCGGTGGGGCCAGTCAGGACGATTAGACGGCCAGCATGGGTGTTTTCAGTCATGGGTTCCTCCGGAGATGATGTGGTGTGCAGCGATTATGAATCCAACGTGGTAACGGCTCACCGGCGAGATGACCGGTAACTGCTACAGCCCCGACGAACAGGGAAGAATATGAATCGTGATGCGACGTACGCGATGAGATAGACACGTACGCATGCCGCGACATCTGATTCCGTTCTGATTACTGGTTTTCCGAGCCTTCGACAGTGGCTTCCATCAGCGCCTGACGTACGTCAAGCGCAATCGACTCGGTGGCTTGGCTCAGTGCGGCGATATCCGGCCCATGCGAGGCGATAAAGCGGGACACGGTGACCAGCACGTTGCCGCGCGTACCGCGGAACACGGTTTTCAGATCCTTGGCCTCGGCACCCTGCCAACCGTAACCGGGGGAAAGAATCGGACCGGTGAACTTGGAGGGGTCCACGCCGGAATCCTGCATCCATTGGCCGATGGTGGCACCGATGATCAGACCCACCGAGCCCATGCCTTCGATATCCACGTTATGCTTCTGCGCGGTGGAGGCGATGCCGTAGGCCACGGTACGTCCCTTGTAATCGCCGCTCTGGCGCAACGCGGTCTGCAGACTCATGCCTTCCGGGTTGGAGGTCAGGGAGGCGATGAACACGCCGCGTCCGTTTTCCAGCGCTTCGGTAATCAGGCCGTTCAACGAACGCGCGCCATAGTACGGCAGCAGCGTGATGGCGTCGGTCAGCAACGGTGCACCGGGCTTGAAATAGGCGTCTGCGATGGCGGAAATCGTGGTGGACAGGCCGCCGCGCAGGCAATCGACGATGGTGATGACGCCCATTTGTCGTGCCGCGTAGAGCACGCGCTCGAGCGCTTCGAAACCTTTGGCTCCGTAGCGCTCGAACATCGGCGTCTGGAATTTGACTGCTGCGGCGCGCCCGTTGGCGGCCTGCAGCATACGCATGGAGAAGAGTTCGGCGCCTTCGGCGTCGACGTTGTATCCCCAGTCGGTGAGGAGCTTGCGATGCGGGTCAATGCCCACACACAGCGGCCCGTATTTGGCCATTGAATTGCTTAATCGCAGACCGAAATCCGAACGTTGTGCCTGCAATTCCTCACTGCTGAGTGTAGTCATCAGAACTCCCGTCGCTCCAATTCGAACAGCTGCTTCGAATGCTCCTGAATGCTCATGATCTGATAATCATTATGCTTCACGGCCTCGATAGCGAGCAGTGCGGCCTGGAACTCGGTGATGGTGGTGAACTGCGGCAGATCGGCGGCAATGGCGGCGGCACGGATGGAGTAGCCGTCGGAACGGGAGCCGCGCGAGTTCGGCGTGTTGAGGATCATGTCGATCTTGCCTTCCTCGATGAGCTGAACCACGTTCTTGCCCACGGATCCGGCAGCGTGATGCACCTCGACCGGGGCTTCCGGATCGGTGTCCACGCGGGTGCTGATCTTGTCCACGATGTTCGACTCGATGCCGTAACGGCGAAGCACGGAGGCGGTGCCCTCGGTGGCCCAGAGCTTGAATCCAAGCTCCTCGAGACGAACGGCGATCAACGGCAGCTGACGCTTGTCGGTGTCGTTCACGGAGATGAACACGTTGCCGTGGGTCGGCAGGCCACCGTCGTAGGCGGCGAGCTGGCTCTTGGCGAAGGCGTGCGGGAAGTCACGGTCGAAGCCCATGACCTCACCGGTGGAACGCATCTCAGGTCCGAGCAGGATGTCGACGGTCTTGCCCACCGGGGTGCGGAAGCGCTTGAACGGCAGCACGGATTCCTTAACCGCGACCTGCTGGCCGGGGTGGATGTCGCCGCCGTCGCCCTTAGGCAGCAGCAGACCGTTGGCACGCTGATCGGCGATGGTTTCGCCGGCCATGATGCGGGCAGCAGCCTTGGCCAGTGCCACGCCGGTGGCCTTGGAGGCGAACGGCACGGTACGGGAGGCGCGCGGGTTGGCTTCGATCACGTACAGCGTGTTGGCATGAAGGCGTACTGCACGTTGATCAGGCCCTGCACATGGCAGCCCTTGGCGATGGCGTAGGTGCCTTCACGCAGGCGACGAATCTGGTCGTCGGACAGGGTGGACGGAGGCAGGGTGCAGGCGGCGTCACCGGAGTGGACACCGGCCTCCTCGACGTGCTCCATAATGCCGCCGATGTATAGTTCCTCGCCGTCGAACAGTGCGTCGACATCGATTTCGATGGCGTCTTGCAGGAACTTGTCGATGAGCAGCGGGGAGGGCAGGCGGCCGGAGACCACGGTATCGGCCTTGGCCTCGGCAAGTGCGCGGTCCACGTACTTGTTGAGCTGCTTGTCATCGTAGACGATTTCCATGCCACGACCGCCGAGCACGTAGCTCGGGCGCACGAGCACCGGGTAACCGATGCGGTGGGCGGCTTCCTTGGCCTCTTCGAGGCTCAGGGCGGTGCCGTAACGCGGGGCGTTCATCTCCGCCTTCTTGAGTACTTCGCCGAACAGCTCACGGTTCTCGGCCAAGTCGATGGATTCCGGGGTGGTGCGAGAATCGGCACGCCGGCGGCCTTCAGACGCGCGGCCAGGGACAGCGGGGTCTGGCCGCCGAGCTGGACGATGACGCCCTTGACCGGGCCCATCTTCTTCTCGGCCTCGTAGATCTCGAGCACGTCTTCGAAGGTGAGCGGCTCGAAGTAGAGGCGGTCGGACATGTCGTAATCGGTGGACACGGTCTCCGGGTTGCAGTTGACCATGATGGTGTCATAGTCCTTGCCAAGCTCCTGCACGGCGTGCACGCACGTGTAGTCGAACTCGATGCCCTGACCGATGCGGTTCGGGCCGGAGCCGAGGATGATCACAGCCTCGCGTTCGCGCGGGCGCAGCTCGGTTTCGTCGGCGTAGCAGCTGTAGTAGTACGGCGTGGCGGCGTCGAACTCGGCGGCGCAGGTGTCGACGGTCTTGTAGACCGGGCGCAGACCGTAGGTCCAGCGCAGTTCGCGGATGGTGTTCTCGCTTCATCGCCCAAACCACGCAGGTGGGCCACCTGCACGTCGGACAGACCGGCGAGCTTGGCCTTCTTGAGCAGCTTCGGGGTGAGGGTTTCGGCCTCGCGCACCGTCATGGCGGTCTCATTGATGAGGAAGATCTGCTTCAGGAACCACGGTCGATCTTGGTGGCCGCGAACACCTGCTCCAGCGTGGCACCGCCCCAGATGGCGCGCATGAGCTGCAGGTAACGGTGTTCGGTCGGGGTGTGGATGGCCTCAAGCAGTTCGGCCACTTCTTCGGCGGACGCTTCTCGCCATCCCAATTGAAGCCCATGTGGCGCTTGTCGATGGAGCGCATGGCCTTGCCGAGGGACTCCTGGAAGTTGCCGGCCAGGGCCATGGCCTCGCCCACGGACTTCATGGAGGTGGTCAGGGTGGGGTCGGCGCCCGGGAACTTCTCGAAAGCGAAGCGCGGCACCTTGGTGACCACGTAGTCGATGGTCGGCTCGAAGGAGGCCGGCGTGGACTGGGTGATGTCGTTGCGAATCTCGTCGAGCGTGTAGCCGAGGGCCAGCTTGGTGGCGATCTTGGCGATCGGGAAGCCGGTGGCCTTGGAGGCCAGTGCGGAGGAACGGGAGACGCGCGGGTTCATCTCGATGACGATGATGCGGCCGGTGTCCGGATGAACAGCGAACTGGATGTTGCAGCCGCCGGTGTCCACGCCCACGCCACGGATGATGGCGATGCCGATGTCACGCAGCTTCTGGTATTCGCGGTCGGTCAGGGTGAAGCAGGGGGCCACGGTGATGGAGTCACCGGTGTGCACGCCGACCGGGTCGACGTTCTCGATCGGGCAGACGACCACGACGTTGTCGTTGCGGTCGCGCATGAGCTCGAGCTCGAATTCCTTCCAACCCTCGATGCCCTCTTCGATCAGGACTTCGTCGGTGGGCGAGTATGGATGCCGGCGCGGCGATGCGGTGCAGCTCCTCCTCGTTGTGGGCGATGCCGGAGCCCAGGCCGCCCATGGTGAAGCTCGGGCGCACGACCAGCGGGTAGCCGAACTTCTCGGCGATCTTGTCGACTTCCTCGATGCTGTGGGCGATGTCGGAGCGGGCGGATTCGGCGCCGGCCTCGTCAACGACCTTCTTGAACAGTTCACGGTCCTCGCCACGGTCGATGGCTTCCAGGGAAGCACCGATCAGTTCGACGTTGTACTTCTCCAGGACGCCGGCCTCGCCCAGCGCCATGGCGGCGTTGAGTGCGGTCTGGCCGCCCAAGGTGGGCAGGAGCGCGTCGGGGCGTTCCTTGGCGATGATCTGCTCGAGGATCGGGGTGGCGATCGGCTCGATGTAGGTGCGTCAGCCATCTCCGGGTCGGTCATGATGGTGGCCGGGTTGGAGTTGACGAGGATGACGCGGATGCCTTCCTCACGAAGGACGCGGCATGCCTGGGTGCCCGAGTAATCGAACTCCGCAGCCTGACCGATCACGATCGGGCCGGAGCCGATGACCATCACGGATTTGATGTCGGTGCGCTTCGGCATATCACTTACCTTCCTTGGAGTTGTTCTTCATAAGTTCGCAGAAACGGTCGACAGGTAGGCCGCATCGTGCGGGCCTGCTGCGGCCTCCGGGTGGTACTGCACGGAGAATGCGGGGATGTCCACGCACTGCAGGCCTTCGACCACGTCGTCGTTCAGATCGATGTGGGAGACGAACACCTTGCCGTACTTGCCGTTTTCAAACGGCGCGTCGACCTGCTTGCCGATCGGGGCGTCGACCGCGAAGCCGTGGTTGTGGGCGGTGACCTCGACCTTGCCGGTGGTCAGATCCTTGACCGGCTGGTTGATGCCGCGGTGGCCGAATTTGAGCTTGTAGGTGCCGAAGCCGAGTGCGCGGCCGAGCAGCTGGTTGCCAAAGCAGATGCCGAAGAACGGGTAGCCGGCGTCAAGTACCTGGCGCAGCAGCTCGATTTCGGGACCGGCCTGTTCCGGGTCGCCCGGGCCGTTGGAAAAGAAGACGCGTCCGGGTTCAGGTTCTCGATTTCGGCGAAGGTGATGGTGGAGGGCACCACGTGCACGCGGCAGCCACGTTCGGCCATGCGGTGCGGGGTCATGCCCTTGATGCCGAGGTCCACAGCGGCCACGGTGTACAGCGGCTCCTTGCCTTCGTACTCGCCGCACGGTTCGATGGTGTAGGTCTCCTTGGTGGACACCTCGTCGTACAGGCTCAGACCCTGCATCTGCGGGGTGTTCTTGACGTCTTCGAGCAGCTGCTCGATGGTCTTGAGCGCGCCGGTGGCTGATCGGTCAGGGCGTCGCCGGAGAAGATGCCGGCGCGCATCACGCCTGCGGAACGCAGGTGACGCACCAGCTTGCGGGTGTCGATGTGGCTCAGGCCGACGATGCCGTTCTTGGCGAGGTCGTCGTCCAGGCTGCCTCGGCACGCCAGTTGCTCACGTTCGGAGAGGGATCACGCACGATGTATCCGGCAACCCAGATGCGGGAGGACTCAGGGTCTTCGCTGTTGACGCCGGTATCGCCGATGTGCGGGAACGTCTGCACAACGATCTGGCGATCGTAGCTCGGATCGGTGAGCGTCTCTTGGTATCCGGTCATACCGGTGGCGAAGACGATCTCACCGGTCGTCTCGCCAAGGGCGCCGTATGGCTCCCCACATATACCTGTCCGTCTTCCAAAACGAGGACTGCATCGTCCTTGTCATACATCGGAATTGCGATGGTCCCGGACTCGTTCTGGCTCACCAAAACCCCCTTATGTTTTTCGGGTATTCGTACCAAGGTTAACGGCCAGCGCAGACTCACACGCCGTTGGGCGCAAAGTCTCACCCCGCTGGCGGGGCTGTCGGCAAGGTGCCGACTTGAGAATGTACGGCGGCACAAGTGTCCGCCCATGAAAAAGCCTCCCGAATGGGGAGGCTGAACAACAAATGACTAATCGACCGTCGGCTGAATCTCAGCGGACGGGGCAGCAGGCTCGTCGGATGCACCGGACGAATCGGGCGAATCGGAAACATCGCCCTCATCGGTCGGCTCGGATGCGGCGGCATCGGAATCGGACGATTCCTCATCGGCCTCTTCTGCCACGGACTCCGGTGCCGGTGCTGCGTTCTTGGCGGTGCACACTGCAGACAGCAGGCCATGGATGAAAGCGGGCGAATCGTCATCGCACAGGGTCTTGGCCAATGCCAGAGCCTCGTCGATGGCGACCTTGTCCGGCACATCATCGTTGAACAGAATCTCCCAAGCGGCGATACGCAGAATGTTGCGATCGACCACGCCCATACGGCGGACCTTCCAACCCGTGGAGTGTTCGTCCAGGGTCATGTCGATCTGACGACGGTGCTCGGCCACGCCCTTGACGATTTCAATGGCATAGTCGGGAAGCGGGGTCTGGGCACCGGGATGTGCGATGCGCTCGTCAAGCAGGGAGAGAATATCCTGACTTTTTTCGTCGGCTTCGTACAGGGTGTTCAGAGCCCTTTTGCGCGCGGTGGAACGTGCCATACTGCTGCTGTCCTAGTCCTTTATACGGTCGGTCGTCTGTTGAGGATGCGGAGATCAGTTGTTCTCGCGGCCGGTGTAGGAACCGTCCTCGGTGTTGATCTTGACGCGGTCGCCCTCATTGATGAACAGCGGGACCTGAATCTCGGCACCGGTCTCAACGGTGGCCGGCTTGGTGCCGGCGTTGGAACGGTTGCCCTGCAGGCCCGGCTCGGTGTGGGTGATGGTCAGGACCACGGAGCCCGGCAGATCGACGCTCAGCGGGGTGCCGTCGTGGAAGGAGACTAGGCAGTCAGTGCCTTCGAGCAAGAACTTGGCCTTGTCGCCCACGAGGGTCTTCGGAACCATGATCTGATCGTAGGTGGTCATGTCCATGAACACGAAGTTGTCACCGTCCTCGTAGGAGTACTGGAGAGTGCGGTTGTCCACGGTCTCGAATTCCATCTTCATGCCCGCGTTGAAGGTCTTGTCGACGATCTTGCCGGAGAGCACGTTCTTGATGGTGGTGCGCACGAAGGCGGGGCCCTTGCCCGGCTTGACGTGCTGGAACTTCATGACGGTCCACAGCTGCCCGTCGAGGTTCAGGACGGATCCGTTCTTGATGTCGTTAGTAGTCTGTGCCACGTTATTCACCTATTTCAAATTCAAACTAGCTTAGGCAAAGCCCAAAAATTGCCTCGGCTATTATGCCACACCGGGTATACAGGAAGTGAACGCTGGGGTTTCCCACGTGACCCCCCCGACTAGACTGGATGAATATGCGATCCTTCTTCGAAGCCATATCCGTGTCCTGCGTCGTCCCCGCGCAACCGCAGGCAGGCGGCGAACGCACTGTGTTCGAGAACCTGTCCTTTGCCGTGGAGCGCGGCGAGATCGTCGATCTGGTGGGACCGTCCGGCTCCGGCAAGTCGAGTCTGTTGACCGCGTGCGCCCGGCTCAACCCGCATGCGCACGGCACGTTCGCCCTTGAAGGCAAGGGCAGCGGCGAGTTCACGCCGCAGCAGTGGCGGCGGGATGTCGCCTACCTGCCGCAGAAGCCGATTCTGACGGGCAAGAACGTGGCCGAGGCGATCCGCCTGCCCTGGACGCTCGCGATTCGCAGCAAGGGCGGCAAGGCCGAGCAGCTGCTGCCCGACGAGCGCATCCGCACGACGTTGGACGCGATGGGCTGCGAGGACATCGATCTGGAGCGCGCCCCGCACGACCTGTCCGGCGGCCAGACGGCCCGCGTGGCCCTGGCCCGCACACTGCTCACCGATCCGAAGGTGCTGCTGGCCGACGAGGTAGATGCCGGTCTCGACGACGACAACGCAGCCAAGGTGGCTACGATCATGGCGGATGCCGCCACACGCGGCATGGCGATCATCCGCATCCGCCACCGTCCGCCGGACGGACGGGCCACCCGCACGCTGACGCTGGACAAGGGGCGGCTGACCGAACGCGAGATGACGGATTCGGCGGCGCAGGACGCGAACGCGGTGCCTGACGGCGCCGATGAAAATGAGGAGACGCAGGCATGAGCGGCGATCTGGCAATTCCTACAACATCGATATCTGGGGTCTGCTCATCGCGCTGGGCATGGTGGCCGTGGCGGCCATCATCAGCGAACTGATGCACATGGGCATCGGCAAGACCCTGATGTGGTCGTCGTGCCGCGCATTGGTGCAGCTGTGCGCCATGGGCTTCATCATCGGCTACGTGATCCGGTCGAACAACGTGTGGATGGTGTTCTCCCTGATGGCGGTCATGCTGGTGGCGGCCGTGCAGATCGTGATGTCCCGCGCACGCGGCATCCCCAAGGGCCTTGCCGGGCCGATCTTCCTGAGCCTGGTCATCACCATGCTGCTGATGCTGACGCTGGTCACCGAGCTCATCGTGCGCCCGCACCCGTGGTACGCGCCCCAGCTGGTGGTGCCCCTGACCGGCATGCTGCTGGGCAACACCGTAACCGCCTTGGCGGTGGGATTGAGCCGTTTCTACGAGAGCATGGAGGAGCGGCGTGACGAGGTGGATATGATGCTGGCGCTGGGAGCGACCCCGTGGGAGTCGGCCCGCCCGTCCATCGTCTCGTCGATTCGCTTGGGCCTGCTGCCCACCACCGCCTCGCTGGCGTCCAGCGGCATCGTGACGATCCCGGGCATGATGCCGGTCAGGTGATCGCCGGCGGCGACCCGCTCAACGCCGCCAAGTACCAGTCGTGGTCCTCGACGCCATCGCCGCGCTGACCCTGCTGGCCGACGGCCTGATCATGGTCATGATCTACCGCACCTGCTTCACCGCCGACGACCAATACCGCCCGCCCGAAGCGCGCTAATCAGCTAAGCTCCCTCTGATAAGCTCCCTCTGACGAGGGAGCTGTCGAGCGCAACGAGACTGAGGGAGAGACCACCCTACGCGATGGTGACCAGCGTGCCGTCCGGCACCTGATCATAGAACCATTGCGCGTCGCCACGGCCAGGCGCACGCAGCCGTGCGAGGCGGGCTGGCCGAGTTTGGCACCCTCCTCCGGCAGATAGTCGCCGAAGGCCTCGCCGGTCGGCACCGAGTGGAACAGGTACGAACCGTAGAACTGCACCCAATAGTCGGCGCCCATGCCTTCTTCGGCATTGTAGAAGTGTTCACCGCGCGTATCGATGGTGTACGAGCCGTGCGGGGTGGCGTCGTCGACGCCGGTACTGGCGATCATCGTATAAATGGTCTGGCCACCGGACTTGACGTACACCCGTTGTTTGGCGAGACTGACCTCCACGCTCAGGTCGGAGTACTGGGATAGGTCGGGCTGTTTGCCGGTCGGTCCCTTCCAGTCCACGCTTTGCGCGGCTTTGTCATCGCCGTTCTGCGTGTTCTGCGTCTTCCGCGACCCGCCCTGTTTGCCGCTATCGGGAACCTGCTTGCGGGTAACGGCCGTGGGCTCGTTCGCCGCTGCGGTTGCGGCGGCGGTTGCGGTGTCGGCTCGCGGCCAGCTGCGCTGCGCCGCCGCGGTCTCGACTCCGGCGCCGATCAGGCAGAACAGGATACAGCAGGCGACCACTCCGCGCCGAATCACGTAGACCCGATCGCGACTCCAATTCACGTTCAACGTCGGCAGCCTCACCATATGCCTCTTCTCACCACAAAGACCATTCGGGTCGATTGTAAACAGGCATTGCGACGCCCTACGCCTCGGTTTCAGCCGTGATCTCGACTGCAGGAACGGCATCGTCCGGGGAATCTTCGCCCGACGCCGGCACCGTCCAGCGCCGCCGCAGCAGCATCCACAGGCCGATGAAGCACAGGAGCCCACCGGTACGGTGGTAGACACTCATCTCCTGAGTGAGTCGCTGCACGCGGTCGGCAATCTGGCGCGTACGGGTATGCGATTTGACGATGGAGAAACGTGAGACGCACAGCATCACGTAGTACACGGCGCTCACGATGAACAGCACGGACATCGTCCACAATCCCATCGCCAGTTTGACGATGGCCATAATGCCGCCGAGCGTTGTGGAGAAGGCGACGGCCAGTGCGACTTTGTCGTTGTTTTCCATGGCGCCCAGGATGTTCAGCGTGGTGGATTTGCCGGCGCCGGATGCGCCGAGGAGACTGCCTGGCCATTCCTGCAACCGGTCCTGTTCCCCGGCGAGCCGGATATCGACTCCATCGCCGATCCGGCCGAACGCAAACGCCGCATCCTTCTGAAGCAGTTCTACGTTTCCGGCATCATCGGCACATTCCGTGCAGCGCTAAGCGGCTCGATCATGACCACCCCCACCGAGATCGGGCACTTTGTCTCCGAAGAACTGCTCCCCCGCATCGCGCCGCATATGCAAATGCCATCGCAATCGGAAACAGCGCAGCAGCCAGCGGCATCACCGCAAGCCAGTAGCGAGGTCAACCCACAGCTGGCGGCGCGGGAAACAGGTCGCGCCGCCCAGTACGCGAATCCGGCGAGCTTCTACCGAGTCGCGAGGAAGAAGAAACGTGGGAAGGGGAAGATGATGCTGCCGTCCGACTGTGTGGGGTATTCCTCGCGGACTTGGGCGAACACTTCGGCCTCGAACTTCTTGCGCCCGGCGTCGTCAAGCGCTTGCAGATACGGCCTCATGCCGGTGCCACGATACCAGTCCATAATCGCCTCATGCGAGGGCAGCGTGTGCATGTACGTGACCTTCCACATGCGGAAGGCGCTGGCATGCGCATGCAGCAGCTCCCAGTATTCGGGCGGCGTGAGGTTGTAGAACTCGCGTTGCTGCGGCAGCTTGTCCGCGAACGCGGGCGAGTGCACGATACCACCGATGATGCGGTGAATCGGCTCCTCATAGTTCATCGGCGTCTGCACAGCCAGCACTCCCCGACCCTGAGCCGGGCGAGCAGTCCGGGAATCAGATGCGGATGGTCCGGCACCCATTGGATGCAGGCATTGGAGAAGACCACGTCGAAGTCGGCCGGCAGCTCGTCCAGCCGCGCGGACACGTCGCACAGCTGGAAATCGATGTCGGGATAGGTTTTGCGCGCTGTCTCGATCATGACCGGCGAGCTGTCGACGCCGAGAATCTTGGCATGGGGATAGCGCTCGCGCAGCACGGCCGTGCTGTTGCCCGGCCCGCAGCCAATATCCAGCACGCGCGTGACGCTGCCGTCGTCCGGCGGCAGCTGCATCGCCAGATCACGCGCCGGCTGCGTGCGCTCCCGTTTGAATCGCAGATACTGTTCCGAATCCCAGGTAACCATGCTCCCCACGCTAATCAGCCATTCACATATCGGCCGATATTATCTCACAATTCAGCCGAGCAGGGCGTCGCGGCGGGCGATGAGCCCGTCAATCGCGGCCTCGCCTTCGATGACGGTGAAGGTCAGGGACTTGCGTTCGCTGGCCTGCGGGGCGATGGCGTGCAGGTCGCCGCGCTGCTCGTGCCAGCCTCGGCCGTGGACGCTGGAGTTCGAGGGTTCGAGGCCGACCACGTAGTCGCCCGCACCCGTCGACTTCCATTCCATGAAGTATGGGAAGAGGCTGGCGTCGAAGTCGATGACGACTCCGAGTCCGAGCTTGCGGTTGACCACGGCGGCGAAGCTGCGGCCGTTCTCGTCGGCGGCGAGCTCGTGCAGGTACACGCTTTCGGGACTGATCGTCGCGGAAGGATTCGTTGGTCACCTCATCCTCGACCGTGATCGACAGCCGGCCGTACACGCTGGTGATTGTGCGACGCAGTACGAGGTTCTCGCCGCGGTATTCGAACTGGCAGACGTCGAGGGCGCGGTCGGCCATGGACACGAAACGCAACGGACCGTTCTTCACCTCGATGGCCTTGAGGCCGTGGGCTCGGCCTTCCTAGTATTCGATCGGGCGCACGTAGGCGGCCTGCTGAAGGCTGCCCATATGGGCCAGCATGTCGGCTCGCGTGCTGTGTTCTGTGGACGTCATCGTCGTCACCGATCCTTGATATTTATGCCTCACGCCTGCGCAGCGGCGGCATCCGCGGCGTCGTTCTTCAGCGCGCGCAGCAGGGCCTTGTTGCGGGATTCGATGATGCGCTTGCCGTCCTCGCCCTGCCAGGAGAAGAAGCCCTGGCCGGTTTTGGCGCCGAGATTGCCTTCCCTGACCTTCTCGGCGAGCAGCGGGCTCGGGCCGGTGCCGTTGTCCATATCGTCGAACAGGTAAGTGCTGATGTTATAGAACACATCGAGCCGCCGAGGTCGATGCTGGCGAGGGGGCCGACCAGATTCCAGCGACGGCCGAGACTGTACTTCATCACGTCGTCCACGGTGGCCGCGTCCGCGATGCCCTGCTGGACGATGTAGAACGCCTCGCGCAGCACGGCCAGTTGCAGGCGGTTGCCCACAAAGCCCAGCGATTCCTTCTTGATCTTCGCCGGCTTCTTGCCGATCTTGGCCATGAGGTCGAAGGTGATGTCCACCACCTTCGGATCGGTCTTCTCACCCGGCACCACTTCGACCAGCGGCATCAACTGCGCGGGGTTCCAGAAGTGCGCCACCACGAAGCGTTCGGGCTTCTTCAGCACCGACTGCAGCGCGGTGGGGCTCAGGCCGGAGGTGTTCGTGGACAGAATCGCGTCCTTGGGGGCGGCGTGCTCCACTTCGGCCCAGACGGACTTCTTGATGTCAAGGTTCTCGGCCACGGATTCGATGACGAAGTCCACGTCCGCCACGCCGCTCGCATAGTCGCGTAACCGGTGATGCGGGCCAGCACCGCGTCCAAGGTGTCGCCATCCTTGAGTAGTCCGGCTTCGGCAAAGTCCTCGGCATCCGAACGAATCGCCTTCATCGCCTTCTCCAGCGAGGCCTCGCCGCGGCCGACCAGATGCACCGGATATCCGGACAACGCGAACTGCAACGTGATCGCGTGGCCCATGGTTCCCGTGCCGACGTTCGCAATCGTCTTGATATCGTCCACTGTCTCAATCACGGAGACCCCTTCTTTCCGGCGGTTCGTCTGGCGTTGGTGTACGCATGAACAGCACCGTGCCGTTATGCGTTTGCTCGCATTCTATGCCGATTTCGCTACGTGAACATTTACTGAACATTTCGCGGATTCGACTAGTACAAATCCCCATATCAGCACAAAAGCGTGGTGCCGCAACACCGAAGTGTTCCAGCACCACGCTGAAATGTTCATGTCGTTACGCTGCTATCGCGCACCCACAGCGGAATCGATAGGAAACCTCACCGGAGTAGGTGAACACGGGGGCGACCAGCATGGACGGACCGAACATATACTGACGGTCCAGCGTGCGGCATGCCGGGTCATCGGGGAACTCCACGAACATGGAACGCATGACCGGAGTACCGTTCACATGAGCTGCAGGCCAAGCTGGTAGACATACGGCATGAGTTCAAGCTTGAGCTTGGTGAACTCGCGCACCACATCCACGGCGGTCTGGCCGGGCACCAATGCGACGCCGTTCTTCTCGTCCTCCTCGTCGAACAGCCACGGCACACGGTACACGGTGGAACCGTGCAGTCGCGAGTGGGAGCCGAGCATGCCGAACGCCACCCAACGCTTGTAGACGGCCGGATCCGGGAACGCACCTTCGAAGCCACCGATGTCGTGACTCCAGAAGCCGAAGCCGGAGGAGGTCAGCGACAGGCCGGCACGCAAGGACTGGGCCATGCCATTGAAGGTGGACTCGCAGTCACCGCCCCAATGCACGGGCTGCTGCTGGCCGCCGACGGTGGCGGAGCGCGCATACAGGCAGGCGTTGCCCTTGCCGTAGGTTTCTTCGATGGCTTCGAACACGGCCTGGTTGTACAGCTGGGTGTACCAGTTGTGCATGGAGAGCTTCGGAGAGCCGTCATACCAGACGACGTCGCGCGGGATACGCTCGCCGAAATCGGTCTTGATGGCGTCCACGCCTGATTCAGCAACGCCTTGACCTTGTCCTTGAACCATTCACGGGCGGCCGGGTTGGTGAAGTCCACCAAGCCCATGCCGGCCTGCCAGAAGTCGGTCTGCCAGACTTCGCCATTGGGCTTGCGCACCAGATAGCCCTTGTCTTCGTGCAGGCGCTTCAGCGTGGATTCGATGTCGCCGAAGAAACGCTTGTCCCACTCGAAATCGCACCAATGGAACTCGCGCATCCAGTAGCAGTCGTAGTGGAAGGCGGCCAGCGGAATATCACGCTCGGCCATACCGTCGATGAAGGAGTTGATGGTGGCCTCGGTGTTCTCGGAACCGATCTCAAAGGAGACATGGCCGCGGTTGTTGACCAGTACGCCATACCCATTGGAGGTCATGTAGAACGGGATGTCCTTGTAGCCCTGCTCGGAAGCAGTGCCGCCATCCTCATTCCAGATGTCGACGCTCTGACCATTCTTCACGTAAGCGCCGAAGCGTTCGCCCAAGCCGTATACGTCTTCGCCAACCGACAGATGCAGCTGGATGGCAATGAACACGTCGGATTCATCACGGGCGGAACCGTCCATGGTCACACCGAATTCGCCGACCGGCTGGGCGGTGACGTTCGATTCGGCACCGAGCTTGAATCGGCCCAGCGACTTGCCTGCGGACTCAGTGAGCACCTTGCCGTCCTCGCCGATGAAGGTCAGGTTCCAGGGGGCGCCCTTGACGACCTTCGCGGTAAGTCCGCCAGTGGTCAGCGTGACGTCCGCGCCATTGACGCCGACTTCGCCATCACCATTGCCGTTCGCCTGAACGGTCACGTAATCACGGTTGCCGGGTTCGTCGGCATTGAGCGGGAATCCGGGGTATTCGGTGGCGCCTTGCCAGTGTTCGGCACGCACACGAATCACGCCTTCTGCCGGCGTGGTGATGTCCACATTGAATGTGGGCAGGTTCAGGGTATCGTATCGGCCGCGCACCACGGAGGTCGGGGCGAGGACGTTGAGGCTTTCGGTGGTGGCATCCGCCGCCAGTTCGTAGGCTTCACGAGCGTAGAGGCGTCGACGCCGTCACGAATCATCCAGTAGCCGTTGGTGAACTTCATTGTTGCTGTGCTCCTTGTGGGAGAGGCGGTTCCGGCCGGCAGGGAACAAGGCGGCCGAAACCAAAATCAATATGTGCTGCTTGTTGATTGAATTGCCTGTTGTACGAATGACCTTACTTCACCGCGCCGGTGGTGATGCCGTACCAGTCGCCGGAGCCCATCACGCCTTGCTCATCGTACTTGCCGGTGTCGGCCAAGGAACCGGTGATAATCTTGTCCCAGCCATATTCGGACACGTAATCGTTGAGGTTGGTGAGCAGGCCTTGGCTGGCGAGCAGGCCGGACGTGGCGTTGCCCTTGTTGTATTCCGTAACGTCCGGAGCGTCGTCGGAGTTGAGGACCTGGGAGCGTTCTGGCGAATCTGTTCGAAGGCCTTCTTCTCGAATTCGACCTTGACGCCGGTCTCACACATTTTCATGCTTTATGCAAAAATGTGAGGCATACGCACATTTCCCATCAAACGCACAGGTGCAAGAATGGCAGCAATTCGCCATTTTTGAAATCACCATGTGCGTTTGACGGCGCGTAAGCCTCACATTGTTCTCAGCAGGACCGAATTTCTGCGAGCCCCCCTATAGCGCTCCCCTACGCAATATGTCCGCAAACGACCACACCACATGGGCGATACGCGCCAATTCGGCGTAACGGCCGATGGACAGCCACTGCACACGGTACCGTTCGAACCACAACTCCAAATCGGCGGCAAGACGGGCGCGGCGCGAGGCATCCAGCGCACGGCCGGTCACATCCTTGGTGCCACAGGCGTCCTCGCCGCCAGCCAATACCAGCAGTTCCTCACCCAGTCTATTGAACAACCGCTGCCCATCCAGCATCACCCACAGCAGCTCCGGGTTCAATCCTCCTCGTGCCGAGCCATCGAGCACCGCGACAACCGCACTGCCGCAATCAATCAACGCCCGGTCGCAATCCCGGCGTCGTTCGAGACGGGCATGGTTCCGCAGGAGCAATCGGCGGCGCGCGTCGGCGCATCCCAGCGCACGGTCAAACATGAGCTCTCCCCCGCACGACCGTTCCACATATGATGCCACATCCGTATTCAGCATGCCGGTGCCGGAACCGTATTCCAGTTCCAGCACTTGCACGGCGAGGTCCCAGGGGAACGACACTCCATCGGAGTCGATGCGAGCGAGTGAATCCATAAGCCAACCGGATTCGTCGCCATACGCCAGATTAGAAATCCGATGGTTCATTTCGCATGCGTCAATTGCAACCGGGTTCCACGCGTTTTGCGCACCGTAGCACAGTCCCGGCACGCTCAACCGCGGATCATTGACATGCCCATAGTCACCCCAATCGGTGACCACCATGCCTTCCGCACCATATTTGAGCCCAGCCACCGCCATGCGGTACGTGTTCAGCCAGGCACCGTCATAGTCGGGGAAGAACCGGCTCCACGCACGCACGGCAGGGCACACGAATTGGCGGCGGCCTTGTGATGCGATGGTCTGGATCTTGCTTTCGTCGATATCCGGCTCATACATCCAGTTGAGCATCGTGATGTCGCCGGGCAGCAAGTCCATGGTGTGCGGATTCTCGAGCGCGATATCCGCCCACAGCATCGGTTGTAGACCACGATGGGCAAGCGTGCTGCATAGGTCTTTGACGAAATCGGCATACAGCTCATCGCGACTGGCGCCCGGCGAGTCCTGTACGGACCGGCCACGGCCCAAGTCGAAAGTCTCATCGCCACCAATATTGAAGGACCGCGAGCGGAACAGCGGCGCGTATTCCTCGATTAGGCGCGAGGCGAAATCGTGCGACTTGGGGTTGGCTGCGTTCAGTGTGTGGTGTTCCATTCGTTCGATGAAACTGAACGGACGGTCGGCGTCTTCGGGGAACTCTCCCAGTCCACGATGTTCACGGGTGCGCAGGTTCATATACATGTGCCCGAAAGTGGCCAAGGACGGCACCAGTTCGATGCCGTGGTGTGCGCAGTATTCGTCCAGGAACATGATGTCGTCGGCCGTGAGCGGGTCAGTGCCGCGCCACGCTTCGCTGAGCTCGCCGAAAGCGAAGGCATGTTCCACGTACAGCTGGAATTGGTTGTACTTATACAACGCCAGCTGGTCGATGAACCAGGTGAGGAACGCCATCGTCGGCACACGCCCGCGCGTCACGTCAAGACTGTAGGCGCGCACCGCGAACGCAGGCTTGTCTTGGATATGCAGGCAGGGCAAGGTCCGCGAGGTTTGCCTGATCATCTGCCGCAGTGTCTGCATGCCGTACCGCAATCCGCTTTCGCTGCCACCACGCACGGCGATGGTATCTGAGGCGAACACATCCAGCGTGTATTCGTCATGCGCCAATCGCGCATCCACACACAGCAATATGACGGTGCCGTTCATCGCTGCCGGCGCACCCGCGCCCGCACCCGCACCCACGCCCGCATCTCGCGCTTTTTCGGCGGCATTGGCACCGGCGTCGGCTTCATCTGTGGCTGTGAGTACTCGGCGCGTACGGACGGCGACGCCGCAGTAACGCTCGAGTTCGCTGGACAGCTGCTCGATTGGCAGCGTTTCCCAGGTCTCATCGGCATCTTCGGTGACGGCATATTCGGGAATTCGTTTCTCGATCGTCACCAAGGACCCGATCATAGCCGTGCCATGCGTGTATTCCAATGTCACCGGAGCGGGAATCAGGGTGAGACACGGCGTTGCGGCATCAGCCTTATATTCGAATGTGGGCACAGCTGTTCCTTTCATACTGTTTTTATTATCGTTCATCCGCTGACGGCAGGCGACACGCGGTCACGCCGCCATCAGCGGACGAATCGTTTGGTGAGGTACGGCGGCATACGCTATTTCACGGCACCGGTCGTCACACCCTTCATGATGTTGCGCTGGATGAGCATGAAGAACACCACCACCGGCAACGAGAAGGTCACCGAAGCGGCCATCTGCCCGCCGAAATCGGTGCCCATGGTGGGTGTCGAGAAGGACGACAGCCATACCGGCAGCGTGTACTTCGACTGGTCCTTCATGAACGTATGGGCGATCATGTAGTCGTTCCAGGCGTTGATGAACGCGAACACCGAGGTCGAGACGATGCCGGGCGCGGCCAGCGGAAGGTGATCTTCCACAGGATCTGCCAGTCGTTCGCGCCTTCCACGGCCGCGGATTCGAAGATGTCCTTCGGGATGTTCAGGAAGAACCCGCGCATGTTCCAGATCGCGAACGGCAGCACCATGGCGATGTACGCAGGATCAGGCCGCTGTATTTGTTGAGCAGGCCGAGCTGGTTGTAGATGATGATCTGCGGGATGATGCCGCCAGAGGTCATCTGGATGGCCAGCACGAACACCATGATCGGCTTGCGCCCGCGGAAGCGGTACAGGGTCAGGGCCGTGCACGCGAAGAACGCGACAATAATCGACAGGACGATCGAGAGGTGCATGGGCCAGAACACGGGGGTCGTGGTCATGATCTCATCGCGCGGCTTTACGGCGGTGATAATCATCCAGTAGACCGGGAAGAACCATACGACGCAGAACAGCAGGGCGAGGATAGTGGTGCCGGCGCGGCGCGCGATCTTGCCGGGGTTGGTTCGGCGGCGGGCGGTGCAGACTGCGCTGCGCCATGCGATACGGCCCGTGGATTCTCAACACATTTCATAAGGACGACCCGCTATTTCAGGGATTCGCCAATATCAGCGTGCCAGTCGCCATTTCCGGCGTCGGCTATGGCAGCGCCACCCCTTCCCCACCGTCGACATCGACAACCGACTCGCTTCACGCAAGCTCACCGAGCATATGTTGGGGCGCGGGTATCGACGAATCGCCTATATCATCGGACCGTCGTACTTGCCGACGTCGACGCCGACGCCAGCGTGCCCGCAGCTGACCACCGTGCGCCAGCCAATGGACGCATTCGGCGTCAGCTTGGCTACCCTAGTGCTTGACCAGATCGAGGACCGGCCGTTCCAGCGCACGGGGCTCCTGCCCACCGAGGTCGTAGCCAGATAGGCGCGCAGAGAACGGTTCTCAATAATGTCTGTGCACACTTCTCTACGCCCGAAGCACACATGGAATATGCTAATCACTGCCATGTCGCCATTTGCGATGATGTGAGATTGTTATGTTCTTGTTCATTTGAGCGCACAGATACTACTGAGAACCGTTCTCTGCGCAAATAGACAATGTGGATAACTCCATAAGCTGGAACCACATTGCCCTGCCTGGCTTGCATTCAAGTCCAAATCAGCTTTACGGTCGCACCATGAGCTCTTTTATGCATGAGGATATTGTCGGCCGACGCCGAGCAGAACGTGAACGCTGCAATGATGCTGCGCGCCGTTCGAAAGGTCCATTGCTGGTGGGATACATCAATGCGGCCAACTACTACGGCGCGCCCATCCCCCGACATTGCACGCTATCTGTTGATGCCGTGCACGCCTGTGTTTCCAGTGCCAACAAACGCAGACGAATCAAAGGCGTGGTCTTCCATGTGTTTAAGGGAAAACTGGATATCCGCAAAAAGGATTATGAACAGTTCTGGATTGCCTCGCCGGTCATGATGTGGGCTCAGATGGCCCAATACTCTACATTGGAGGAACTTGCGGCCATTGGAGCCTCTTTGATGAGCCGCGATAAACGGCGCAGAATGGCCACTCGCAAGGATTTCGATACTTACTTGGAAATCAGTCCGCGGTTCATAGGTCGTAACAAATGCCACGAGGCACTGCCCTACATGACAGAGAACACGGATTCTCCGCCGGAAAACACGCTGTTTGGGATGCTGAAGGATTCAGGCTTGGGATGCCCCACCGCCAACTATCGCGTGAATATCGGCAACTCATACGTCATATTGGATATGGCATATCCGGACTGCCGCGTCGCGTTCGAATATCAGGGAGCCTATCACGCCGATCCGGCACAAATGCGAATCGACGCGGCAAAGCGAAACGCATTGCAACTGCTCGGCTGGATCGTCATTCTCGTCACTGCGGATGACCTGAGAACAGCCGACACGCGGCATCGTTTTATCGAGATGGCCCATGTCGTGGTGTCCCGGCAACGCAATCTCGCCGATTGGAACCGCTCATGGGCCATTACCTCTTAGCATCGCACCGACAATGCGCTATGCCGTTATTTACTGCGAGGCACCCGCCAGATATCGGCTCAACGTAGATCTCCCATTCATACCAAGGCAGCGCGGCACGGCGTCCTCGTCCATGTGAATGGCCTGCAGGTTAATGAGCCTATCCACGCCGGCAGTGCGCTCCATTGCCTCGACCACCAGGTCGCAGGTGCTGTGGTCAAGCGATTCGCCCACCAGCAGCGAACCGGACTTAAACGCCAGCGCCGCCTACAAAAGTGTGAGGCTGCGCAGGCTCACACTGCCAACAGCCGTTCAGCCAACCCTCGGAAGGTCTGGCCAATGCCATCCGTACGCAAAGCGCCGTCGGCGTCCAGCACCGCCGGCCGGCCGGCCTCGCCGGTCTCGCGCACTTCGGGTTCCAGCGGCAGCTGGGCCATCAGCGGCACGTCATAGCCCAGCGCCTGAGTGAGCTGTTCAGACACGCGCTGACCGCCGCCGGCACCGAAAATCTCCAGCTTCTCGCCCTTGTGCTCGTAGTAGCTCATGTTCTCCACCACGCCACGCACCTTCATCGGCACCTGCAGGGCCACGAGTCCGGAGCGCACGGCGATGTCAGAGGCGGAGGGCTGCGGGGTGGTGACCACCACAAGTTCGGCGTTGGGCAGCGCCTGGGCCACGGAAATCGCCATGTCGCCGGTGCCGGGAGCCAAGTCGAGCAAGAGGACGTCCGGCTCGCCCCACCATACGTCAGACAGGAACTGTTCCAAGGAGCGCTGCAGTCGCGGCCCACGCCACAGAATCGCCCGGTCAGCACCGGCGAACATGCCGATGGAGATCAGTTTCACGCCCCACGCGGTGACCGGCATGAGCATGCCATTCAGATTGGTGGGCTGTGTATGCACGCCGAACAGGCGCGGCAGTGAGAAGCCATAAATGTCCGCGTCGATGGCGGCCGTGTCGAAGCCGAGGGCCGCAAACGTGGCGGCCAGGTTCGCGGTAACCGAGGACTTGCCGACGCCGCCCTTACCGGAGGCGATGGCGAAGATGCGGGTCTTGACACCCGGTTTGCTGAAGGGGTTCTGCTTGCGTTCGGCCTTGAGGTCGGCGACCAGATCGGCCAGCTTGTCACGGCTCATCGAACCGACTTCGATATGAGGCAGCAGCTGTGCGCCCGGATAGGAGCTGACCGCGCCATTGATCTGGCTGGTGATGGTCTCGCTCAGTGGGCATCCGGGAACCGTCAGCTCAACGTGCACGGTGACGTCGTAAGTGCGGCGTCCGACGATGCGGGCGCGGCTTCGATGGCGGCAATCATGCCGAGGTCGGTGACCGAACGACCGAGCTCGGGGTCGATGACCTTGCTCAGGCGTTCGTAGATGTCGGCTTCGATCTGACGTGCGTCGCTCATAAATCCGTATCCTCCTTTAGGGCCTGTTCTACCCTAGCGTGTGATGCGGCGGCATGCCAGAGGGAGTGGAGTAAGTCACACTGGGGCGGGATTCGCTTTTTCTCTCCCCCAGTCAGCCTAAAGGCTGACAGCCCCCTCATCAGAGGGGGTTAATGAAGCGTCTGAGGGGGCTATTTTAGATGGTGCCGGTGGCTAGGAGCTGGGCGAATTGGGTTTCGCTCAGCATGGGGATGCCGAGTTCCTCGGCCTTGGCGGCCTTGGAGCCGGCGTTTGCGCCAATCACCACGTAATCGGTCTTCTTGCTCACCGAACCGGCCGCCTTGCCGCCGCGCTCGATAATCGCCTCTTTGGCGGAATCACGCGAATAGCCCTCCAATGAACCGGTGACCACCACGGTTTTGCCGGCCAGCGTCTGCGGCAACGAACTGGTCTCGGCCTCGTCGACGCCCACGCCGGCGGCCTGCCAAGCACGCAAAGTCGCGCCGCGCCAGTCGCCGGGTTCGCGGGTGGCGGCGAACCAGTTCACCACCGATTCGGCGATTTCCGGGCCCACCCCGTCGATGGCCGTCAGATCTTCAATCGTGGCGTTTTCGATGGCTGCCAGCGAGCCCATCGCCGAGGCAATCAGGCGTGCGGTAGGCGGACCGAGCCGGCGAATCGACAACGCGACCAGCACACGCCACAGGTCGGCGTGACGGGCCTTGTCCATTTCGTCGAACATCTTGCGCGTGTTTTCGCCGGGCCGAATGATCACCGGTACATCCGTGACGCCAGTGCGCGTGGTCTTGTGATCCACGCGCACGATAACCGCGTCGGCCGGCATGTCATACTCAGGATAGGAGGCTGCGGCAAAGCCCGGCATAGTACCAAGTGGCGCCTCAGCCCGGTAGGTGCGCCGGTCGTCTCGCTGGCGGTACCTCCCTGTGTTTCGGCAGATTCGATTGCGGCCTCCCCTTGTGCGCGTTCGGCCAGCTGCTTGGCCGTGAGCTTTTTGGCCGGCGTGGGCGCGGTCCAGAAAGCAGGCACCTGATGCCACAGGCCAGAGCCGCCGACACGCTTACGCACCTTTTTCTTCTTACCGTTCGCACCGACCGTCTCATGCACCTCGACGATTGCGGCCTCACGCCACACGCGCACGTCGCGCAGATCGGCGGCGGTCAGGTTGAACAACCCGGATTCGTTAGACAACACCGGCTTCTGCGCGGCCGGCAATTCCAGCCCTTCCACCGGCTCGTACGGGTCAGGCTCTTCGCCGGGGGCGACCAGAACCTCGGTGATGTTCGGCGCGTAGGTCGCCACCGAATCAGGCCGGTTCTCCTCCGGGTTGGTCAGAGCGATGGCCGATTGTTCGCCCAAGTGCTCGATGTCGAACGCCTTGCGTGAGGCCAGCGAAATCACGCGCTCGGTCAACTGGGCCGGGCAGCTCTCCACATTCGGGCAGCGAATGTCCTTGTCACCCTCCTTGGCGGGTGACAGTTTCGCGCCGCATGAAGGGCAGAACTCGGGCATGACGAATTCGCGCAGCTGGTCCTCACGCCCTTTGCGCCGTTCAAGCACCGGGCCGACCAGTTCGGGAATCACATCGCCGGCCTTGCGCACCACCACGGTGTCGCCGATCAGAATGCCCTTGCGTTTGACTTCAAATCCATTGTGCAGCGTGGTACGAGCCACGGTGGAGCCGGCCACGTAGACAGGTTTGAGCACGGCGACCGGCGTCACACGGCCGGTACGCCCCACCTGCACGGTGATGTTGAGCAGTTCGGTGTTGACCTCTTCGGGCGGGTATTTGTAGGCGATGGCCCAGCGCGGCGCGCGCGAAGTGGCGCCGAGGGTACGCTGCAGGCCCAGGTCATCGACCTTGACGACGATGCCGTCAAGTGCATGCTCGATGTCGCCACGATGCTCGCCGTAGTACTCGATCATGTCCAGGATCTCCTGGAATGAGGTCACCGCACGATTGTGCGGGGAGACCGGCACGCCCCACTTGGTGTATAGATCGTAGGCCTGCGACTGGTCGGCGACCACGTCATGGGTGCCGCGCGGATGGTCCGGCCCCCAAGTGAGCTGCCCCAGACCATGCGCATAGAAGCTCAGGCGACGGGTGGCGGTGATGCGAGGGTCTTTTTGACGCAGCGAGCCGGCAGCCGCGTTGCGTGGGTTGGCGAAGGGCGCTCGTCCGGCGTCCTCCTGCTCGTTGTTCAGGGTGTGGAAATCATCCCAACGCATGAACACTTCGCCTCGGATTTCCACGAAGTCCGGAACGTCTTCCTTGGGGCCGCCGAGGTTTGCGGGAATGGAGCCGATGGTTCGCACATTCAGGGTGATGTCTTCGCCGGTAACGCCATCGCCGCGCGTCAGGCCCTGTTCAAGCACGCCGTTGCGATAGATGAGGTTCAGGGCGAGGCCGTCGATTTTGACCTCGCAGCTCATGGGCAGGGGCTTGGATTCAGGCCAATCGAGGTCGCGAATCACCGAGTCGTACCAATCCTTGAGTTCTTCGATGGAGAAGACGTCGTCAAGGCTCATCATGCGGCTGGGGTGGCGCACGGAGCGAAGTCGTTGGAGAAGGAACCGCCGACGCGATGGGTGGGCGACTGCGGATTGTCCAGTGAGGGGAACGCCGCTTCGAGTCGTTCGAGGCAACGCATGCGCGCATCGTAAGCGGCGTCGGAGCTGACGGGTGAGTCGTCGATGTAGTAGGCGATCTGATCGGATTCCACCCATGCGGCCACGCGAGCCCACAGGCGGGCGGCGGCCTCAGCGGTCATCGTGTTCACGTCGAAACGGTCGAGGCGTATCGCGTCGTCGTCAGTGGGCTGCAGTGCGGCTATCCATTGTTCGGAGCCAGGGGCAAAACGTGCAATACCGGTATCAGGCCGGACCTCGGCCACATCCCCATCGTCGAAATCCCATGCCAGTTGTTCGTTCGTGCTCATGGTTGTCTATCCTAGCGGGCTCGGCTCCCCTCGGCCGGCTATACCGTCAACTCCCCTCAGGCGGCTACGCGGATAGCGAGCGCAGGAACTGGGCTTGGATGATGTCGATGTTATCGCCTTCGCCGTCATTCATGCGGGCCACAGCCACCGAGAGCGTGCGGGCCGGCACGAACATGTCCTCATCCACGCACACGCGAGCGGCGTCACGCACGATGTCAGCCACTTCGATATGCGGCCAGACCGGCAGATCATGCGTGGCAAGCACATGGGCGGCGGCCTCCACCGATTCAGGCACCGGTATGCACTGCGAGTCCGCACGGGAAACCAGTTCCTGCAGTTCGCTTTCCAGCGAACCAATGCCCCGGGAGCGATGTGATCGCTCATAATGTAGGCTGCGGCGGCTGTGTCGAACCGGTCAAGCATCCATTCGGCGTACGCGAACCGGTAATAGGCGAACGCGGCATCGTCGCGGTCCAAGGCCACGCGCAGAGCATTCAGGCAGGCGGCGCGTGCCGAATCCCAATCCTCATTGCGGGCCAGTTGAATGGCGAGCTTCAGATGTGAGAGCGGGTAGGCGGGCGCGTACGCCACCATACGGTTGAGATGCGGGATGGCCGCCTCGGCACCCTTGATCTGACTCAACACGTCAGCCAGCTCCATGTGCGCGTAGAACAGATTGTCCGGGATAAGCACCGTACGCTCGTCCAATGTGGCGAACAGCCGGTTGTAGACCACGCGCTCGGCATAGGAGTTGAAGTATCGAGGTACGCCATGGCCTGCCGCATACACCTGGTCCAAATGGGCCACGGCCGCTTCGGCCGCTTCGATGGCCTGATCGGCTTGGCCCGAGAACAGCATATCTCGGGCGCGCAGACGCTCCTTGTCAAGATCGTCGGCAAGCGTGAACGTGAAGTCCGGCGTGTCCTTGCCATCGATCAACGCACTGGTGACCTGAGAGGCCAAACCGGTCAGTTCGGGATCGCATATCGATTCGATGACCTGCATGGCTCGCTGGGCCTTTTCCACGGAGCCGAGCGACGTGTTCCTGGCGATATCGTGGAATTCGTTGACGCCATGCTGCAGCAGGTCCACTCGCTGGATAGCCAGTCCGGCACTATTCTGTGCGCCCAGCACGTGAGCGGTCGCCGGACTGAATTGACGGTCGGCCAGTTCGGGCTCCTCCTGGGATCCGGTGGGAGAGAACCGGCTGTCCGCCAAGTCGAAGTCGGCGCTGATGGGTTTCAGACCACCTTCGCCGTCCACGTCCATCACGGCACCGAACATGCGGTAGGTTTCCTCGGGATTGTCAAGCCCAGCGGTGTCCAGTCGCTTGAGGAAGGCATCACGGGTGAAGGTGACGGTGACCATATTGCGCACGGTGGGATTGCGGCGCAGCACACTCATCGGATCATCGTCCATGCCGGCGGCCCCATCAGCACCGTCAGTGCCGACGCCCTCGCCGCCGATACCGCCCAGGTCGTCGCCTGCGCCGGTATCGTCCGGCATGCCGAACGCCATTTCGTCGATATCGATGCCCTTCATCAGGTCTTCGAACTGCGAATCGATGGACGCAGCGCCATCGGCGTCAGCGGATTCGGCCGCGGCTGATCCGTAGCATCCGCAGACGGTCCGGTACCGTTGCCTGCTCCCCCGGCCGTGCCGCGTTCGTCACCGGACGCCGTCTGCCCGAACGTCTCCTCATGGGTGATGGGGCGGGTCGGGTCGCCATGGAAATCACCATCTTTGGGGTCGGCTTTGGAACCCACACGCCCCAAATCGCCACTGCGTAGATGTTCGAAGGCGCTTAGGGCCTCGCTCATCATCGCCTCGATGGCGGAATCCTGTTCGGCAATCGCCTCTTCAAGACCAATGGAATCGATGTGCAACGACACCTGGCGCACGGATTCGCTGGTGCCGAAACTTAGCGCGGCCATCATCAGGCCGACACGCAGGTTGTAGCGGCGCTCATTGACGCGCGTTCGGCGCTACTCAGCGCACGCCACGTACGTCGAGTGGTGTCATACCGGCTATCGGGCATCATCGAGGTGCCGGCGGTGGTGAAGCCAATGGCCACTTCACCCGAATCCAAGCGCGACCGGAACTCCACGTCAAACCGATACGGCAACCGTAACCGGCGCAACAGTGAAGAGAGGGTCTGACGATACACCCATTCGTCGCTCCTCGCCGGCGAATACGAAGGACGAGCGGCTTGAGTGTTGGTGTCGCTCTTATCGGTCCGTTCTACAGCGCCCTCAGCACTCTCAGTACTTTCAGCGCTCGCAGCATTCGTCACACCCGAATCCGGCACGTTCTGCTGGGTCAGCACATCTCGAGGATCGGGGAATTCACTGCGAATCTGTCCAGCCGTGCGTGCGGCGATATCGACCAGGCTCAGCACGGCCCGACGCTCCTGCTCGCCATCATACGGGTCAAGCGCCATAATCGCAGGTTCTCAATGAGTTTCATGTCGATTTGCGCGGCCTCGGCACGGGTCACCGTATCTTCCGTAGGGTTGCGCCCCAAGGAAGCGTTGCGCTCCAGCCAAGCGCTCACCGCAGCGAATCGGTTGAGGTTGCCTTCGATCTTCAAGGATTTCAGCGCCTGCCCGAATGCCAAGGACTTATCCCACGTAAAGAAATAGCCGCTCGAATACGTCGAGGTGTACAGGTGCAACGGTTCGGCGCCATGCACCGCTTCCAGTCCCGGCGTGGTGTCGAGGGCGCCGGCTTCGCGCATCAGATCGGCGAAGTGATCCTCCAGACCGGAGGCCCGCATGCCGTGGGCTCGTGCCGCCAAAGTGTCACGCACCGAACGGCGAATCGCACCGATTGGCGCCTCACGGTTGAGACGGCGGAAGATATTGCCGGAACCGAATCCGATGAGCAGACCATTGATCTGCGGCAACATATACGTGGCGAAGAACGCGATGGTAATGGCATCGCGGTATTCCAAATCATGACGCATCACAGGCGGCAGATTGGCACGCATCTGCTCAAGCGTGTACCGGTTGCCGGCCTTGAGCCATGAGGCGAGCCACGTCATGCGTCCGGTGTCGTCACGCCCCACCACGCCACCGGTAATGGCCTTCACGCCGTCAGCACCATGACCAAGGCCACGCCCCAAACCACGCCCATGATGCAGCGCACTTCCCAGGCCATGGCCTGCACGGGAGAAACCGGAACGTGAACGCGGCTCGTCGCTTTCGCCCAGCCGCTCACCGTCCGGCAGAGTCACTTCCTTTTCCTTGCCGAACATGAATCGCGCCTGCATATCCTGCACGTCCATGTTGGGGTCGGTGCCCACGAATACGCGGCCATGCGTATCGGCGAACGCCACCTGCGCAAAATGATCGCGGTCGGGGAAAATGCCAAGCGAAAAGCCACGGCCTCTGGTGGAGGGCAGCTGCGCCCATCCAAGCACCAGCCCTTCCGGCACGTTCTCCAATTCGGGGAAGGTGCGCCGCTTGATTACAGGACTCAGCGCCACTGCATGGCGAGTCAGTTCGTCGATAATGCCGCCTTTACGCTCACTGGTCTCCCGCAAGGCATCGCCGAACGGATTCGTATCGTGCTTCTTCGGCTTGGACAGTCCCAGATCGGCCGCGAGCGCGTTCATCGAATCCTTCAGCCCGCCCAGCAGTGGCGTGCGGTTGTGCTTCCCATGGTCCGATGTACGTTTTGGCATGATTCACATTGTCTCTTGTTTGCCCGACATCAAGCCCGAATAAAGCCTATAGAATAAATGCGTGCATTCCATAGACCACACTCGCGCAGACCGTCCGATGCCGTCGAATCATGAACGGCACCTGCCCAGCCGCCCGGATACCCGGCACCGGCTGCGTTTGGTGCGCCTGCTGATCGCCTTGCTGGCCGCCGTCGCCGCCATCGCCGCCATGGAGTGCATCGTGTTCAACCTGCCGTTCTGGCGTACGCTCGGAGCGAGCACGGATACGAACGCCGTGCATAACACGCTGGGTTCGGGTCTCACGCGCCGGAATGATGGCATGTTGACCGTCACCGATCCGACCAAGGCCTATCTTGAACTGACCGCGGACGCACGTCGGATTACCTACGCATCGATACCGAGAGCAGCAAGGTCATCGATAAGGCCCGCGAGCAGGCCGAGGCCGAATCCAAAGCGAACGACGATAAGGAAGTCTTCAAACCGCTGGCGACCATTCATGTGCGCGCGGATGTCGATGGCATCACCGGCAAGGCCCAGTCGATGAATCCCGACGCTATTCGCAGCCATTATGTCAAGGCGCCGGTGCCGGCATCGTGCGTATTTGGATTCAGGAAGAGCGCGGCGCGATCGTACCGGTCACCGACGCCCGCGCCAACGTGCGCGTACCGTTCGTCATCAATTGGATGCGCGTGCTCGCCATGGCCTTGGTGTTGCTGATGATTGCGTCTGGAGGCCGGGATCGCGCCTGTGGCGTATCACGCTTGACCCGTCCAGCACTCGGCAACGACTTGCTTTCGTGGGGCTTCTGGCGATTCCTACCCTGCTTATCGGCGTATCCATCATCCACGAACTGTGGTACACGTCTTCGCTCGTCTTCCACGTTTCCGGCGATTACACCTATGATTTCGACCAGTATGGGCATGTGGCCGATGCGCTGGTCGCCGGCCGGCCCTGGCTCGACTTGCCGGTTCCCGAACAGCTGGCCGCCACCGAGCACCCCTATGACGTAGCCACACGTGCCCAGCTACTCGCCAATGGAGCCAGTCCGCTCTACTGGGATTACGCGTATTATGACGGTCACTGGTATTCCTATTTTGGCGTGTTGCCCGCAGTGCTGCTGTTCGTCCCCTATCGTCTGCTGGCCGGTCATAATCTGCCGACATCCGCCGCCGAGTATATTCTCGTGCTGCTGTTCATCATCTTCTTCTCCTTGCTGGTGCTGCGCGTCATCCATCGTGTGATGCCGAAGACTTCGGTGGCGGCCGCGTCGTTAGTAGTGGTCTCATCGTTGGTGAGCGCGCAAATGGGGTATTTGCTGTATCGCACGAACTTCTATCAGATACCGTTCGCCGCATCGCTGACGTTGACGTCGCTGGGACTATGGCTATGGCTCGGCGCGGACACGTCCCGCCGTCCGCTGAGACCATCGGACCGATGGCAGGCGGGCGATGCCAAGCTCTCTCCCTGCCACGACTGGCCTTGGGCGCCTTGTGCATTGCGGCGAATTTCGGATGCCGACCGACGTTCACCTTGGCCGCATTGCTTGCGTTCCCCCTGTTCTGGCCGCAGATTCGCGCGCTGGGCACCGGTCTGCGCACACGCCGCATCAAGCCGTTGCAGGCGTTGCGCGCGCCGCTGGCGGTAATCATTCCCGCCATTCTCGTCGTGACGCCTCTGATGGCGTGGAACATGGTTCGGTTCGATTCCCCGTTCAATTTCGGCAATGCGTATCAGTTCTCCATATCCGATATGACCCGGTATACCACCCCGTCCGCGGATATGCCCGCCAACATCTGGTATTACCTGTTCCTGCCGCTGCGCTTCATGGATCGTTTCCCGTGGCTGGCGGGCTCTCCCGCCCCGATGCCGCAATGGGGTTATTACGAGGTGATGGTCGGCGCGATTTTCACGGCCACGCCACTGACCTTGATGGCTTTGGCGCTGCCCCTGCTGCGCAGATTGGAAACACACGGCATGCGGCCATGGCTGATGTCTTGCTTGGCCGTGGCGGCGGTGCTGGTCGTATTCGACAGCCGCGTCGGCGGTTTGGGATGGCGGTATTCCGCCGATTTCGGCTGGCTGATCTCGCTGGCGTCCATACCGGGGCTACTGTGGCTGGTCAATGGGCGCGAACCGAGCCGCTCATTGGCGGGGGCCAACGACGCCGCTTCAGGCGATGGCATCGCCCGCGTCACTCCGTGGCGTTGGCTGATGCGCTGGGTCGTGATGCTGGCCGTATTGTGGGCGCTGGGCATAGCATACTAAGTTGCTTCGTGCAGTCGCGCAGCGATTCGATGATCGCCAACAATCCGACGCTCTGGCATCAGGTTCAGTCTTGGTTCACCCTGCTATAGGACCGGACCGCTCGGCGACCCGCCAAGCTTCAGTATTCTCCCAGCATTCCGGCCGGTGTTTTCCAAGACCTGCGGCATAATGTATGTGACGTAATTCACTAATCGTTTACCCATACTGTCGTGAGGGTTTCCCCGTGTCCACTGCCGTCCGTAGTCGCGTCTTCAAAATATCCGCAGCAGCCGTCACCGCAGCATCGCCATTGGTCTGTGCCTGTTCTCACAGGACGACGTCAGCGCCTCCATCAAGGAACGCCGCGTGGAGCGCTCAACGCCCAGATCGAGAACGTCTATACCGACGAATACCAGCAGATGATGGACACCGAGATCGCCGACGAGCGCGACGCCAAAGAACGCACAGTCGACAGCATCTACACCAAGGTGAACCCGTACGGCACCAACACCACGTCCATGTACGTGTACTTCACCACCGATCAGGCCTCCACCGTCAGCTACACCGTTTCCGCTGAGGGGTACCCGGATTACACGGCCAACGCCATCACCAGCGATGAGGCGGCCGCCGCATACCGTGAGGCCGCCGCCGGCGACGCCGACGGTTCCGGCAATGTCGGCGGTACCAGCACGGCGAGTCAGACGACCACGGTATCGAGCAATGACATCGCCTCCACCGAGCACGAGTTTCTGGTGTTGGGACTGATCCCCAAGGTCAAGAACACCATTACCCTGACCATCACCGACACCGACGGCAACGCCACCACGCGCACCATCGAGCAGACCGGCCCGAAACTGCTCGGCGAGGAGGAAGTACGGCTCGAACAGGCCGTCGCCCCCGACGAATCCACGGTCACCACGCTCGGCAATGGCCTGTACGCGATTCTCGGCAATGATTCCAACGAGCAGGATTTCATGTACTACTATGACGCGAACGGTGTGATTCGCGGCGAAATCCCGGTGCTCTACTACCGCTCGCACCGTCTGCTGTTCGACAATGACGGCATCATGTGGTTCTCCGCCTCCACCAAGCATTTCGTCGGCATGAACCGCCTAGGCAAGCTGGTCAAGATCATCAATCTGGGCGACCAGTACATCCTGCACCATGATTACGCGCTGGATTCCGACGGCAATATCGTCTCTCTGGCCACCGATCTGAAACATTCGGACCATGCCGTGCAGGATCAGGTCATCAAGGTGGACACCGACTCCGGCGAGGTGAGCCTGCTGGTGGATTTCGGCGACCTGTTCCCCGATTACAAGCAATCCACCGATCATTCCGGCATCGACGAATCCGATCCGACCGCACGAACCGTTGGGACTGGATCCACTTCAACACCATCCAGCTCATGGATGATGGCTCCGCGTTGCTGTCCGCACGTGAGACCTCCACGATGATCAAGATCAATGACATCGAAGGCACGCCGTCGCTCGACTACATGATCGGCGAGCCGAGCGTATGGAATGGCATGGATGCGCAGCCCTCCTTCCTGACCAAGGTGGGTGATTCCGGCGACACCGGCGGCCAGCACTCAATCACTGTGCAGTACGATTCCTCGCTGGAGGACGGCCAGTACTACATCTACATGTTCGATAACGACTTCGGTTATGCCATGACCCGTCCTGATTTCGATTGGACCATGATCGATGGCATTTCGACCGCGCAGAGCTCCAAGGATGAGAACTCGAACTCCCAGTTCCGCAAGTACCTGGTCGACGAGAACGCCGGAACCTACACCGAAGTGCAGGACTTCGATGTGCCGTATTCGCCGTATGTCTCCTCCGCACAGGAACTGTCCGATGACCTGAACCTGGTGGACATCGGCATGCAGGGCCTGTTCGGCGTCTACGATGACGACGGCAACCTCAAGGCACAGTACAAGATGGTGCTCAGTTCGGGATACATCTACCGCGTCTACCAGTACGGCTTCCGCGGCTTCTACTTCGCGTGAGGATTGGCATCGACCTCACGGCCGATGCCAATCCTCCAACGGCCGATTCCTATCTGCTACCGCTTCGCAGCCTCATACTTGCGGCGAATCAGATCCTCATAAAACGCCACAGCCTCAGCCGGCGCTCCGTCAAACGCGACCGCGTGCTCGTCCAGCACCAGTACGCGGTCGATGGCGTATTCGGGCCGGCGGATCATATCCGTGTCATGCGTGGCGAAAATCACCTGCTTGTTGTAGCTGAACAACGCCTTGGCACATGCGCGGCGCCAATCTCATCCAATCCCTTGCTCGGCTCATCCGCCACAATCGCACTCGGCTCAAAGCTCAGCGCGGCCGCAATAGCCAGCAGGTGCCGTTTCTCGGAGTCCAGTTCGCTGGCCTTGGCCTTGGAGACCTGCGCCAAATCAAAATGCGCGAACAGATTGCCGATGCGCGCATGACGTTCTGACTCGGGCACCTTGTGCTTTTTCAGCGCTTCGGAAACAGCCTCGGAAATATTCGCCGCTTGGTAAAAGCTGTTCGGAATCTCCTCGCGGCGAACTTTGCCGACCAGATTATCGATGCGCTTCGCGTCCTTCTTCACAGCCGGGTCAAGACGTTCCTCACCGCCCGCAATGGTCACCGTGCCGGCGTTGGCCTTCAACGAACCGTCCAGCAGACCCAGCAATGTGGATTTGCCTGCGCCGTTCAGTCCGATCACAGCCACCCGCAGCTCGCTGATGGTGATGTCCGTGGGAGCAAGTCCCACGTGCCCATCATCATACGTATGCCCGGCCTGATCCAAAGTGAACGTCAGCGACGCCGGGCGTGGCAGTTCTTTCGGTCTAAACAAGAATCCCATGCCGCTATTGTACGTGGAGTACAGGCGTGGTGCCGGCAAACACCGGCCTATCGCAGCAAAGCGGCGACGGTATTGAGCACGGCGCGGATGCCACGCTCGAATTCGTCCGGTTCGGGTAGCAGGGAAACGGCCAGGTATCCATTGGAAGTCATGTCGAAGAAGTAGCCGGGCTGTCCGGTCAGTTTGTGCTCGTCAATCAACCGCAGCACCAGCTCGTTCTCATCGATGACTGAAGGCACTCGTAGCAGCACGTTCCAGCCGCCTTCGGCCCGTAGCACGCTGACCAGCCCGTTGGGATCGGCGTCAAGCAACTCGTGCAACTTGGCCAGGTTATTGCGCACGCGCTCCCCCACCCGTCTGGTCTGTGCGGGCGCGGCGTTCAATAATGCGGGAATCCGTTCGGCGATGATGTCACTCATCGGCAGATAATCATCGGCGATGACGTCCAGTCGACGCTGTGCCTCGGCAACGTCCTCGGCAGGTCCGGACACCTGAATCCACCCGACTTTGGCGTGCGGCGCGGCCAGCATTTTGGAGAATCCGTCTAGGGCGAAGGTGAGCACGCCGCGCTCCCCTGCGAGCCGTGCGTTGCCGGGGAAAGGTTCGAGAGAGTAATCGAAGAACACTTCATCGGCGATAAGGGCGATGCCATGCTCACGGCACAATGTCACGATACGTGCACGCTCGGTTGGTTTTACGTACGAACCGGTCGGATTGTTCGGGTTGATGAGCACCAATGCTCTGATGCGTTCGCCACCGGGCTCGCTGAGCAGCCGCTCGAGTTCGGCGATGTCGATGAACCAGGAGCCGTCGAATTGCAACTGGTATTCGACCGTGTCAACGCATTCAAGCCGTGCAATCGACTCAATCAGCGGATAGCCGGGTTTGGGTGCCAGCACCGCGTCGCCGGCATCGCAAAGTAACTTAATCAGCCACGAATACGCCTCGGACGTGGAGCTCAGCAAGTACAGGGCGTCCGGGTCAACGCCCTCGATGGCGGTATTCGCATTGTTGAAAGCGGCATGGCGCTCGTTCCCGCCCTCGCTGGCGGCGGGCGAAGTCGACTGAGGGCTGCTTGCGTCTACCGCCTTTGCCGTATTGAGGAATGCGGCCAATGCTTCTCGCGCCGCACGCGGTCCACGCGGGTCGGCCGTATACACGCTCGGCACCAATTCAGGTGCAGCCCGTGGCGGGTCGGATTGGAATCGTTGAGTTTGCTGAGTGCGATGCCGTTTGCCTTGGCTGCCGCCTCGCCGCCGCAATGGGATTCGGCGCAGAAATATCCACACGAGAAGAGAAATGCACGCTCATACCCTCCCACGATAGAGCGTGGTGCCCCCTGCCCCGCTCTCAAACGCGCAACATTCCCGGAAATGCGTCGCTCTGGACCCGAATCACACCCTCAAACGCGACACATTCCCGGGAACGCGTCGCCACAGACCTCCATACACACGCCCACTTTGCGCAACATTCCCGGGAACGCGTCGCATACCTTTCCTATGCAATGCAAAAGGCCGCCCGACTAGTCGGACGGCCTGAAGCATATTCGCGGGTCAGCGCTGCACACCCACGCTCACTGGCTCACTGCTGCTTGGTGCTGGCATAGTAGGCGGCACCGACGATGCCGGCCTGGTTACGCAGCTTGGCGGGCACGATCGGGGTCTTGATATCCACGTACGGCAGGAACTTTTCGCTCTGACGGCTCACGCCGCCGCCGACGGTGAACAGGTCCGGGTTGAAGTACTTCTCCATAAGGCCGTAGTACTTGGTCAGACGCTTGGCCCACTTCTTGTAGCCCAGTTCCTCATTCTCGCGAATCGCGGAGGAGGCATACTTCTCGGCGTCCAGATGCTTGGCGCTCAGATGATGTGTCCGAGTTCGGTGTTCGGGATGAGCACGCCGTTGTAAATCAAGGCGGTGCCGATGCCGGTGCCCAGTGTGGTGGCGATGACCAGACCATCCTGGCCCTTGGCGGCACCGAACTGGACTTCGGCCAGGCCGGCGGCGTCGGCGTCGTTTACCACGACGACCGGGCGGCCGCAGGCTTCGGAGAACACTTCAGTAACGTCCACGCCAATCCAAGACTGGTCAAGGTTGGCCATGAAGTCGAGCTTCTGGCCGGGCTTGATCGGCGCGGGGAAAGCGATGCCAACGGGTGCGGATTCAGGCACTTCGAAGTGGTCGAGCTGCTGCTTGACGATTTTGGCCACGGCCTGAGGAGTGGAGACCTCGGGAGTGAGAATCTTCAATCGTGGCTCGCGAAATCGCCCTTGGTCAGATCGACAGGTGCGGCCTTGATGCCGGAACCGCCAATGTCAACACCGAAAGCCTGTGCAGTTTCAATCATCGTTGACCTTCCTTTCCATACGTTTTCATCAGTTCGTAAGGTTGCGCCCAGTTTAACGCGAATTACGCTCAACACGAAACCATTACACACCAATTGTGCAAACGTGTGCATCGTCGCCGGTCACTACGTACCTATTCGTATCGTTTTTCAAGCCTGACAATGGGCAATGCATGCGATTTCGCATACTAGGAAAAATCGGCGTCTATGGTGGCCTGACTCTGTGTCGCGCGCGATAATGGGAGGTATGGCAGAACATACCCAACTTATTGATGCAATTAACATCCGCACCGCCGTACGCGCCTACGATGATGAGCCGATCGACGACGATACGGCCCGCCAGCTCGAGATGCGCTTCAGCCGATCAACTTACTCGGCGATCTCAACATTCAGCTGGTGCGCGACCAGCCCAAGGTGTTCGCCGAAGCCAATGCTTCAGGTCATCTGACCAATGCGGCGAATTATCTGGCCATCGTCGGCCCCGCGAACGATGAGGAAGCCAAAGAGCGTGCCGGCTTCTATGCCGAACGCATGGTGCTCACGGCCACGTTGCGCGGCCTCGGCACCTTATGGGTCGCCGGCTCATGGGACAAGGCGGAGGCGGCCAAGCATTGCCGCGTCACCTCTGGCCAGGAGCTGTATCTCGGTGTGGTGATCGGGCATCCGAAGAATCATCTGGATTATCAGGCGAAATCCTATGAGGAGCTATGCGAAGCGCAACGCACGCACCGCGCCACCAAGACCTATGAGCAGTTCACCGCCACAATGAGCGATGAGGGGCGCGAGGCCGCTCCGGATTGGTTCAAGTCCGGCGTCGAGGCTGCGATGAAGGCGCCGAGCGCGATGAACCGTCAGCCAATCACCTTCTCGTATAATCCGGCCGACGATACCGCCGCCGCGCATATCGATCAGAGTGCGGAAGATGAGCATCACGCGTTCAATGACATGGGCATCGCCAAGCTGCACTTCCAGATCGGTGCCGGCCAAGGCCAGTGGGCTTGGGGCGACGGTGGCCTGTTCATCCATAAGTAACCTGTAGTGACCCCCCTCATAGAGGGGAGCCACTACTACGGCTACTTCAGCGACGGCATGAGCTTCCAGGTGGGGTCGTGCATCAGCTTGCGCGAGTCCCACCAGCCCTTGGCAATCTGTACCAAACCGGTCTTGAGGTGCTCGCGATCCACCATCACCAGGCGAATGACTTCCTTGGCCGCGGTGAGCACGGTACCCAGTCCAAACACCAGCGGACGGAAGTCACCATAGGTCATGAAGTACCGGGCCATGTATCCGCGGTTGCGCATGATGTGATACCGGTTCATGTCGGATGTGGAGTTGAGCTGGCGCACGCCGGCGATATCCCAATTGCCGATTTCGCGCGTACGGCGCAGGATCACGTCGGGCACCACAATCGGGTTGGTGACCTTGCTGGCGCGGTAGCCATACATCGTGTCATCCCAGTAGATGAAGAAGCGCGGGTCCGGCAGACCGATTTCCGTAACCACACGGCGGTTGAACAGGCCGCCTTCGAAGCACAGCGTGTCCATCACTCGGTATCCGGCCGGGCCGAATGCGGCGGGCGCAATCGGGTTCGGGATGCCCAGCGGCACAATGAAGTCGTACTGCCAGTAGAACGGGCCGCCATCGTAGTCGAATCGGGAGCCCTGAATCACCTCGTGCTTGTCGGTCCACTTGGACAGCTTGGCAATGGCGTCCGGCAGCACGGCCACATCGTCATCCATCACCCAGAACCATGCGGCACCCAGCTCGTAGGCTTTGGCCACGCCGGCGGAGAAACCGCCCGCACCACCCAGGTTCTCGGTCTGCGGCGCATAGACCACACGTTCTTCGTTACCGGACTGGTCGGCCACGGTGGTGCCCCATTGGCCGGTCACCTTGCCGGCAAACGCAGCGACCATGTCCGCCGTCTGATCGGACTGCTCATTGTCCACGATGACAATGCGCCACGGTGCCTGTTCAAGCGCCAGAATCGAATCGAACAGTGTCTCAAGCAACTGCTGACGTTTGTAGGTGGTGACGATCAGGGCAAGCTTGTCGATGGTGTTGTTGGGTTTCTTCACTTCAGCCATGGCTCCCATTGTTGCACTTGACCGGCACAAGACGAATTTCTGCACAGTGAAACGCGGGTTGCATACGTCCGGCGCATGGCGTATGAATAAGCCTGTCAGTTTCAGGGAAGGTGCAATTCCTTACTGGCGGTAACCTGCACCCCGGGTTTCATAACGGGGATGGCAGGAAGCCCGCGACCCGCGCAAGCGGCTGATCCGGTGAGATTCCGGAGCCAACGGTATAGTCCGGATGGAAGAAACGAGGGCTCATTATGAGTGTATCTTCGCGTATTCGCATGCAAGTTGTTCGTTCTGTGGCACCCGAGGCCGAGGGTTCGGCCAGCACGTCCACCGCCAGCACCAGCGCCAAACTTGGCTCACACACCACTGGTGTGGCCGATTCTGGCCGCTGGTCCACGCGCCGTATCGCCATGTATGCACTGTTCGTGGCGCTGGCGATGGTCACCAGCTTCATTGAATTCCCGATTACGCCGGTCACTTGGCTGAAGTACGACCCGTCCGGCATCGTCTGCCTGATTGCCGGCTTTGCGTATGGCCCGGCCGCCGCCGCAATCGTGTCTGTGCTCGGCTTTGTGCCGCACATGTTCGCCAATCCGTGGGGTTCGCTGATGGCTGTGCTGGTGGCGCTGTTCCTGTCTGTGCCGGCCGCGTTCATCTACCGTAAGATCCGTACGCGCAAGGGTGCCGCCATCGGCATTCTGGTGGGTGCGGTGCTGGCCATCGTGGTGGCGCTGGTGAGCAACCTGATTGTCACGCCGATTTACGCGCACATGACCTACCAAGCTGTGGCCGCGATGATTCTGCCGATTCTGCTGCCGTTCAACGTGGCTAAGATGGCGATTCACGCCGTGATCACCTTCCTGATCTACAAGCCGATCTCCAACCTGCTGTCCAAGCAGCAGTGACTGGCCTGAGACGGGCCGATACCCGCCACGACTAACGACCACTCAAAGACCACTCAAAGAACCAGAACGCAGAATCCCGGCACGGGCCGGGATTCTGCGTTTTCGCCTATCAGTTACGGATTGCTGTTTCATGACCGTTGCACCCCATTCCTTCGACGCCGACGAGTTCCACGATTCTGCCGAACCTCACGCTTCCGCCGAGCCTGCCTCCCCCGCCGCCGTGCTCAAGGACATTCGTTTCAGCTATGACCGCGGCACCTCATGGGCTTTGGATGGCGTTTCACTCACGGTCCATGCCGGCGAGCGCCTATGCTTGGTCGGTCCGAACGGGTCGGGCAAATCCACGTTAGCCCGTCTGATTGCGGGATTGACCGCGCCGGACGGTGGTGAAGTGACGTTACTGGGGCAACGCGTGTACGCAGCCGGCCCGAATGCCGATGCCTATCGTGCTGCCCGCCACGGCATCGGTATGGTGTTCCAGAATCCCGAGGATCAGCTGGTCACCACCGTGTTGGAGGATGACGTGGCCTTTGGCCCGGAGAATCTCGGGCTGGAGCGCGAGCTCATCGGCGAGCGTATCGTTGATTCATTGCAGGCCGTGGGGTTGGCGAACTTACGCCAGTCCGACCCGACCCGTATGAGCGGCGGGCAGCAGCAACGCGCCTCCATCGCCGGCATGCTGGCCATGAACCCGGCAATGCTGGTATTGGATGAGCCGACCGCCATGCTGGACGAATCCGCACGCGCCGAAGTTATGCGCATTTTGGATGATTTGCAGGCGCGCGGCACCACTATTGTGCATGTCACGCATCATCCAGATGAAACCGTTCATGCCGATCGCATCGTGCACATGGAGGCCGGGCGAATCATTGGTATCACTGCAGCCGTCGATAATCGATCCCCGCTAGCGGAGGCTGTCTCGCAAAGCGAGACTGAGGGTAGTATCGGCACAGAAGCCGCCCCAGTCGCCCTACGAACGACAGCCCCCGCCAGCGGGAGCGCGAAGACGGCTCCGAACTGCCGCTGCTCTCCGATGCATCGGTGATATGACGAACCCCATTATTCGCGTCTCGCATCTGACCTATCGCTATCCTTCGGCCAAACGGGCGGTTATCGATGACCTGTCGTTCACCATCGCGCGCGGTGAAACCGTGGCACTGATGGGCGTGAATGGTTCGGGCAAGTCGACGCTGGTGCGCATGTTGTGCGCACTGACTGCGCCGACCGCCGGCAGCATCGAAGTGGCCGGTGTTCCGGTGGCCTCGACCGGCAAGCGCGGTCGCAACGTGCGCCCGAAGTCGGCGAATCGCAAGCAATTAGCGCAATTGCGCCGGCATGTGGGTTACGTGATGCAGCATCCAGAGCATCAGCTGTTCGCTGACACGGTAGCCGAGGACGTGGCGTACGGCCCACGCAACCAAGGGCTTGGCGAGACCGAGGTAGCCGACCGCGTGCGCGAATCACTGGAACTGCTGCATATCGGGCATCTTGCCGACCGCTCCCCCTTCGACCTGTCCGGCGGGCAACAACGATTGGCAGCCATTGCCGGCGTGCTGGCTTGCAATCCTGACGTGCTCATCATGGACGAGCCGACCGCGAGTCTGGACGCCCAAGCCAAGAAGCGTATCCATGAGCTGTTGCGCACGCTCAAATCGCGTGGCGTGACCGTGCTCATCATCACCCATGACCGGGAGGAGGCCGAGCAAATCGCCGACCGCGTGGTCCGTATGCCGATTGCCGCCCCCGCATCCGGCGGCCCCGTCACGGCCACCGTCACCGAGCCGGCCGTATCCTCCAACGGCCCTGCGCACTCAGTGATACACCGACTTGACCCGCGCGTGAAGATGGTGGGCTTCCTGGCCGCCATGTTCACGATGTTCGCGGTGAACACGCCAACCCAGCTCGCGCTGGGCATCGCCATCACCCTGGCCGTTATCGCGGCGGCACGCCTGAACCCGTTACGGTGCTTGAATCCATTCATCCGATTCTGATCCTGCTGGTGCTGATGGGCGTGGTCAATCTGTTTGTGGTACGCACCGGCACGCCGGTGGTGGCGCTTGGCCCGCTAAGCATCACCGATCAGGGCGTGACCATAGCCGTGCTGTACGCCTGCCGTTTCGCATTGGTAATCATTCTGGGCGCGGTGTTCCTCACTACCACCACGCCTACCGCCATGACCGACGCCTTCGCCACCTTGATCAGTCCGCTCAACCGGCTCGGTATCCATGCCCAAGAAATCGCGCTGGTCATGAGTCTGGCATTGCGATTCATTCCAACGCTGACCGACGAAACCCGCGCCATCGTCGACGCCCAATCCGCGCGTGGCGGTTCCATCGAAACCGGTTCACTGGCCCAGCGCATCAAGGCGATGAGCGCGATTATCGTGCCGATTTTCGCCGGCACGTTGCGTCACGCGGACAACCTGAGCCTCGCACTTGACGCCCGCTGCTACGAGGAGGCATCCGCCGCACCCACTGGCGTGCCCTGACCATCGCCGCGCGAGATCTCATATTCGCCGCTGCCGTCATCATCTACATCGCGGCCATCATCGCGCTGTAGGGCGGCAAACAGCGCAGACAGCACCGGTTGCTATGCTGGTGTGGTTATACGAAAGATGTAAGGAAATTCCCATGGCATTGACCAAGAAGCAAATCAAGCAGCTGCGCGCGATGGCGAACTCGCTGAAGCCCCTGTTCTATGTGGGCAAGAACGATTTGACCGAGTCGGCCGTCAATCAGGCCGATGAGACCATTGAGAAGCACGAGCTCATCAAGTGCGCCGTGCAGGACGGTTCTGGCCTGACCGCCAAGGAAGCCGCCGCCGAGCTTGCCGAGCAGCTGAACGCCGAAGTGGTGCAGTCCATCGGCAATCGTTTCGTGCTGTTCCGTCGCTCCCGGCGCGACGATGTGGAGCATATCCGCTTGGTGCGCGAGTAATGTTCGCCCCGCTCGATCCCGTAGCTTGATATGAGTAATGGCGGTTGGAATCAGTCCGATTCAACGCCATTACTCATATTCGCCCAGCGAGCACCGTCACTGATCCAAGATGGACCCGACGATTCCCGCAACAATGGTCAGGACCAAGGACCCCAGTACCGACCACCAGAAACCGTGTACGAAGACGCCCACGCCGAACAGACTGACCGCCAGCCAGCTGGCGAGTCGCATGAACAGCCAATTGATAATCAAGGTGACCAGCCCGAGAGACAGAATCGCAAACGGCAGTGCGATCAGATGCACAATCGGCTTGATTGACGCATTAATCAGCGCCATGAACAAAGCGAACGCGGCGATGCCGAGAATCGGAGGCTCCCCCACCGGGTCATGCCGGGAGTCACCGCGACCATGACGGCGGCGGCGATAGTCATAATCAACCAGCTGGTCAGGAAACTTCTCATGGCCCAATCGTAGCGCGGCAGGTTTTACTATTGGGCAAAACATGAGATGATGTTGTGCAGAAACGGTAAGAAGGTATTGCCGTTCCCGATTGAGAGGGGACTGACCCGCATGACTGATAATCAACAACAACCGTACGGTTCGGACAGTGTTCCGCAGCCGGCACAGCCCGCACAGCCGGCACAACCGTCTTACGGCCAAGATGCCGCACAGCAGCCGCAGGGCTATGGCGCCCCACAGCCCGCCGCATACGCTCAACCCGCCGCCGGAAGCTACGGCCAGCAGCAACCGCAATACGGCCAGCCCGCCGGCGCATACGCTCAGCCTCAGTACGGCCAGCCGCAGTACGGCCAGCCGCAGTACGGCCAGCCCGCACAGCCCGCAGCGGGCTACGGCCAGCAGCCCGGCTATGGACAGGCTTACCAGCAGCCGAACGCCTACGCGCAGCCGCAATACACCGCCGCTCCGTATGCCGCCGCCCCGGTGGGGCAATCGTCCAAGTCCAAGCTGGCTGCCGGCCTGTTGGGCATCTTCCTCGGCGGACTTGGTGTGCACAACTTCTATCTCGGCAACACCGGCAAGGCCGTGGCCCAGCTGCTGCTGACGCTTGTCGGCTGGATTCTGCTCGGACTTGGCCCAATCGCAGCCGCCATCTGGGGCTTTGTTGAAGGCATCATCATTCTGTGCAGCAAGCCCGGCTCACCGTGGCATAAAGACGCCAACGGCTACGAACTATCAGACTGAAACTAACCTCGGGCCACGTTCATTGGGCCCTGATCAACCACGCCTCTGCAGGTATCATCTCGATGCCGCAGTCGCAGCGGGATGCGACACGCCGGCCGTGTACATGAGTTCATGTACACGGCCGTTTTCTTTGTTGCTTTCACCCTCAAAACAAACATTTATCATGTTCACTTTTGCAAGATATGAACATCAGACATCACAGACTACCATAACTTCCCAATTGCATTACCAATAGATTAATAACCGGCAAAACGGCTTATATCCGCCATTTTTCATGCTAGGCTTTGAAACCAGCACATCAACAAAGTGCACAATCCTTTTCTACAGAGAAGGTAACATGTTGTTCAATTCATATGTGAATCGAACAATGCCAGTACTTCCCTAGGTGCTTGCTTGGGGAACGCCATGCTGAAAGGAACACATTATGGCGGAGGGAAAAGTCATCATCGTCAACCCGGATATGTTCGGCAAGGACCCGGATTCGAAAACAACCAAGGCCAATGAAGTGGCCAAGAGCTTCGGCCTGAGCGACGCGGCGTTGGCCGAGGTCGAGGACTTCAAGGCACAACTCACCAAACACAACGCCTGGGATCTGCCGTTCATGGGATACGTCAACGAGGATGGCTACGGTTACGCTACGTGCCCGGTGCCGCCGTGGTGTACGACCCGTACTGGGACGCCCACCAAGCATTCCTGGCGCTGCCTAAGGACGTGCAGACCGCATTCGCCATTCGTATGCTGTTCACGCACCGTCCGGTCGACCGCTATGGCGCCAGCATGTTCCTGCATTACCAGCGTGGCTTCAACGTGAAGTTCGAGGGTATCGGCGCGAACCAGTACTGATTGGTACTGACTATCAACCATCTTTTTCGGATTGCCCGATAAGGGCGTATAACAACGGTGTTATACGCCCCTTATCTGTATTCAGTGTCAGGCGATGGCCGCCCGCCGCCCGACACAGGCGAATCAGTATCGCACGAGATTCAACAGTTCCTGCTGTTTGGCATAGCGGGAAACGTTGGTCAGGGCGATGCGGATGATGTGTTCGGAAGTCTTTTCCAAATGATTGCCGCCGGCCACATGCGGGGTGATCAGGCAATGCGGCTCATCCCACAACGGACTTCCGCCGGCAACGGCTCAGGCTCGGTGACGTCCAATCCGGCACCGTGGAGCCGTCCATTGTGCAAGGCGTCAGCCAAGGCCTCGGGATCGATGGCGTCGCCACGCCCGGCATTAATCACGATGGCTGTGGATTTCAGACGACCCAGACGATCCGCATTCAGCAGATGATGGGTCTGCGGCGAGCGCGGCACCGCCATCGCCACCACGTCTGCCAATGGCAACAGCGTCTCCAGCCGCTCGAAGCCATACATCTTTTCAATGCCCTTGGCCGGCACGTCCGCATGACGGCGCACGCCGAAAGTACGCATACCTACGGATTGGGCAAGCTGAGCGAAATGCGACCCGATGTCACCGACGCCGATAATCAGCGCGATGCCACCTTCCGGGCTCAATACCGGTCCTTCATCCTGCCACTGATGATCACGCTGATTGGAGGCATACCGGTTGAGGTTCTTCATCAATGCCCACATGGTGGCGAACATGTGTTCCGACACGCTTTGGCCATACGCGCCGCTCGCATTGGTGACCATGGTGCCGCGAGGCAGCACACCCGGGCAGATGTACGCATCCACACCGGCGCTGAAGGTCTGCAACCATTCAAGACGGGTGTATTGGGAAGCCTGCGAGACCGGAAAGTTGCCGATGACTGCGGTAGCTCGGGAGCGAAGCTCCTCGGGAACAGCGGCCGACCATACCATGTCGCCGCGGTGCGCTTCGACGCCCACGAATTCCTGCGGCACATCGCGAGCCGCCTTGGCGAAAGCCCGCCGTTCTCCTTCGTTGAGAGGCAGGCAGTTGACAATCAGCTTATGCGTGTTCTCAATACCCATGGTTCACCAAACTAGGCGGCAGGGCAGATATTATCGCGGTTTCCTCATGCTGAACCAATGCCGAACTGCTACCGGACCAATGCCGAATCCGCCCCATCAAACCCCACCAAACCAAGGGACAACCCATTGCGCATCGACCGTAGCGTCCGCCCCGAACCGTACACTCACAGGTGGTTTTGTGATTCCATAGCGTGCAGCCAAGGCAGTACGATTGCCGGTTTATCCGCACGCACAGGTACCTACGCCGGTTGGTAAACCTTACATTCCATACCTTGCAACCGAACGTTTAGGAGCATGTATGCCTGAGCAGCATATTGATAACGAGAAGATTCCCACACGTCTTATCGGCGCGATTGTGGCTGTCGGCTCACTTGCCTTCATTGGCATTCTGACCGAAACCGTGATGACCGTGCTTTTCCCCGCACTGATGCGCGAATTCCATGTCGACACGGCCACTGTGCAATGGATTACCACGATTTATCTGTTGGCGGTGGCCGCTACCATGCCCATCAGCTCGTTTTTGAAGCGCCGATTCGCGCTGAAAACCATTTTTCTTGCGGCTGTGATTCTGGCCATCGTTGGCTCGCTGATCATGATCGTCGCCCAAGCCTTCCCGCTGCTGATTGTCGCCCGCATTATTCAGGGCATTGGCTCAGGCGTGGCCACGCCGTTGATGATCAACATCATCCTGGAGCAGTCTCCTCGTTCGAAAATCGGCCGATTGATGGGCGTAGGATCGCTGGTCATTACCGTGGCTCCGGCCATCGGCCCGACCGTCGGCGGCGCGGTGACCACAGTGCTGCGTGGCGCGCGATTTTCGTCATCGCCATTCCGCTGGTGCTAATCGCAGCATGCATCGGCATGAAGTGCATTGAGCAGAAGACACCGACCGAGGCTGCCTATCTTGACCCGATTCAGCTTGGGTCCATTGTTGTCGCGTTGGTCGGTCTGGTGCTGGCGCTCAACCAAGGTGGCGTGGCCATCAGTGCGGCGGTGTCCGGCAAGTCAGCCACACGCTCCGGCATTATCGCCATTGTCAGTCTGATTGCGGGCCTCGCCTTGTTGATCGTGTTCGCCATGAGTTCCAAGCGTGCCTTCTCCCGCTGCTGCGCTTGCATTCTCAAGGATCCCGCCGTACTGTTACACGCCTGCGCATATCTGCTGCTGCCATTGGTCGCCATCGGCTACGGCTATGTCATCACCAATGTGGCACAGCTCTCGCTCGGTACCACGGCATTTGTGGCCGGCTCTCTGGTACTGCCCGGAGCACTGGTCGGCGCTGTCTGTGCCCCGCTTGGCGGCTGGTTCTACGATAAGTTCGGCGCGGTCAAGCCGATTCTGATTCCGATCGGCATCGCTATTTTGGGCCCAGTGCTTATGCTGGTGTTCTCGATGCAGCTTACGCCCTTGCTGCTCGCCGGATTCTATTTCATTTTCGGTCTGTTCTATTCCATCGGCAATGCGAATGTGATGACCAGTGGCCTGTCGGAGGTCTCTCCCGAGTTCAAGCCGGACGGCAACGCCATTTTCAACACGTGTCTTCAGTTTGGCGGCGCTGCCGGTACCGCACTGTTCTCCACGATTCTTTCCGTGGCTCAGGCCGGCGCAGGAGAAGAAGGCACCGCTGAGTTTGCTCACGCCACTGCCGTCGCGGCACATGGACGTTTGCCACGATGACGGTTATCTGCCTGATTGGCTGGTGCTGTCTGGCCACCGCGTTCCGCATTCGCGCGGCACGTAAGCGTGCATAAATCCGATCATCAATAGAGTCCCAGCTTTCCAAACACGTGTGGGGCGTGCCCCGGGAGAACCCAGGGGCACGCCCCACACGCTAATGAAAGGAAGAAAAGGAGAAAGAAAGCTTTGGCGGGCAGTGCCGGCTGCTGTGACCTTGCCATCACAGCAGCCGGGCTGATCCCGCCTATTCAGTTATGGTGTGTGTCGTATTCGGTGCGGAGACCGAGCGGGCAAGCCCGCTATTTTTTATCTCCGCCGACCGCCATCACCGCGCGCTGAAGCACAACGAAGACGAGGATCATGAGACCGATAACGATGGTGGTCCATTCGGCCGGCACACCGAAGTCAGAGGTGAGCGGATCGAGGATGGAGCGGACCAGAGAGCCGAGCACGGAGCCGAGCACGTAGCCGAAGCCACCGGTGATGATCGTACCGCCGATGACCACGGAGGCAACGGCGTCGAGCTCCCAGCCAACACCCACAGTGTTCTTGGCAGAGCCGATGTTTGCGGTGTACACGATCGAGGCCAGGGCGGCGAGAGTCGCAGAGGTCAAGTAGATGATGTACTGCGTGCGCTTGACCGGCAGACCCATGAGTTCCGCGGAGGAACGGGAGCCGCCGATGGCGTAGATGGTGCGTCCGGTGCGGGTATGGTGCAGGAAGACGTAGCCGAAGACCACAACCACCAGTGCGATGATCACGCCGACGTTGAAGGACAGATCGTTGGAGATCTTCGGATTGTCGATGATCTTGATCACGTTGGAGATGAACGAGAAGTCATTGCCTGCGGGAAGGTCAGCGAGTCGGTGGAGATGATGGAGGCAAGACCACGGGCCAGGAACATCGTCGACAGGGTCGCGATGAACGGCTGCATGTTGAATTCCTCGATCAAGGTGCCGGCCAGCAGGCCGAACACAGCGCCGATGAGCAGCATGATGATCATGACCAGGAAGGCGGGCACGCCGGCGTTCGCCAGCTTCAGGCCGACGACTGCGGTGATGGCCACGATAGCACCGACAGACAAATCGATACCACCGGCAGAATCGGCAGGGTCATGGCCACAGCCAGAATAATCAGGTAGGCGTGGTCAATGAACAGGGAGGAGATGAAGCCCAGTCGAATGTAGGTGCCGAACAACGCCTGACCCATGATGATCATCAGGATGAAGATCACCACGGCCGCGAGGGTCGGGATCATCTGACGATCGAGCTTGAAGCCCTTCTTGGGAGCCTTCACTTTGTTTGCCGTAGCTGTTGTCATGCTGCCACCGCCTTAGCTTGAGCCTTGAGCGCGCGCTTGCGTTTCATATTCGCGCTCAGGTTGTGAATCTTCGGAGCCTGCATCACGCAGATCACAATCACAACGACGGCGAAGAAGGCCGGAGTTGCCTCGGCGTTGACGCCCAGGGTGATGATGGTCTTGCGGATCATGGCGATAATTACAGCACCGACAGCAGAGCCGGCGAGGGAGAACTTACCACCCAGCAGTGAAGTACCGCCGATGACGACTGCCAGAATGGCGTACATTTCGAGGTCCTGACCGGTCTTAACCACGTCGACACGCATCACGGATGCGGTGGCGAACAGACCAGCGATGGCCGCGAGGAAGCCGGAAATCGCGTAGACGAGGAAGAGGATCTTCTTCGGCTTGATACCGGTCATACGGGAGGCTTCCTGGTTGATGCCCACGGCCTCAATCATCATGCCCATAGCGGTCTTGCGGCACAGCAGGCCAACGAGAATCACAATGATAACGGCGATGACGAAGTTGGCGGGAATGCCCAGAATGAAGCCGTTGGCGAACCACTTCAGCGGTTCGTTGCCAGCAACTGCGGAGCGTCGGTGTTCTCACCGGAGGTGATGACCTTGGCCATACCACGGCCGGCGAGCATCATAATCAGGGTGGTGATGAACGCTGTAGGCCCAGGAAGGAAACCAGAGCGCCGTTGACGCAGCCAATGGCCAGACCAACAGCCAAGGCGATGAGGATGGAGAGCCACACGTTCATGCCATTGGACAGGGTCTGCATGGCGGCGGCACCTGCCACTGCCATAACGGAACCGACCGAAAGGTCGATACCGGCGGTGGAGATAACCAAGGTCATACCGGTTGCAATCATCAGGTATCGGGCAGATTCCTGGAGCATGGTGATCAGCGGGCCGGCCAGACCACCGGTGTTGCTGTTCCAGCTCAGAGCCAGGAAGTCATGCTGGAAGATGGTGCAGATGATGACCAGAAGAATGAATGCGACGATCGACCAGGTCAGGTTGCTGCTCAGCAGCTTCTTGACAAAGTTGTTGCCCTCGGCTTTTGCCTTTTCAGCCATCTCATGCCTCCTTTCCGGTGTTTACGTTGGTGTTAGCGATGGTTTCGACGATGGTCGCCTGAGAGACGGTGTCGTCGTTTTCGATTTCTGCGATCTTGTGGCGGTCCTTGAGAACCTCGATGTCGTCGGACAGACGCACGACCTCTTCAAGCTCGGAGGAGATGAAGACAACGCCCATGCCCTGAGAAGCCAGGTCAAGCACGACCTGCTGAATTTCAGCCTTGGCACCGATATCGATACCACGGGTCGGCTCGTCCAGAATCAGCAGCTCGGGGTGCGTGGCCAGCCAACGGCCAATGAGCACCTTCTGCTGGTTGCCGCCGGAGAGATTCTTGACCGGGCGATCCGGGTCGGCGGGACGAACGTTGAGTTCCTTCATGTACTTGTCAACGATGGCGTCCGCTTCCTTCTTGGGAATCGGCTTGAACATACCGCGCGTTGCCTGCAGGGCGATAAGGATGTTCTGGCGGACGGTCAGGTCGCCGATGATGCCTCATCACGACGGTTTTCGGTGGAGTACGCGATTTTGTTCTTCAAAGCCGTGTACGGATCGGAGATGTTGACCTTCTTGCCGTTGAGCGTGTAGGTACCCGAATCCGGCTTGTCGGCACCATACAGGAGTCGACCAAGCTCGGTACGACCGGAGCCCAGCAGGCCAGCGAAGCCAACGACCTCACCCTTGTAGATGTCAACATCAACCGGGTTGATGGTGCCTTCTTGCCGAGGCCCTTGACATCGACGATCGCTTCTCGCCAGGGGTGATTTCACGGCGAGCCTTCTTGGCACCAATCTGGGACAGCTCGGCGGCGGACTTACCAATCATCATGCCGATGAGTTCGTCGCGCGGGGTGTCCTTGGTCATGACCTCCTTGATGAACTGGCCGTTACGCAGAATGGTCAGACGATCGGTAATCTCATAAATCTGATCGAGGAAGTGGGAGACGAAGAGGATGGCCACGCCCGAGTCACGCACCTTGCGCATGATCGCGAACAGGTCCCTGACCTCGTTGGCATCCAGCGAAGAGGTCGGCTCATCGAGAATCAGCACCTTGGCGTTGATAACCATAGCGCGGGCGATGGCGACCAGCTGCTGCATAGCGATGGAGATGGAGCTCAGCGGAGTGTGCGGGTCAATGGATTCGAGGCCCATCTGTGCCAAATACTTCTTGGCGGCCTCGTGGGTCTTCTTCCAGTCGATGCCGAAGGGGCCGCGCTTTTCGTGGCCCAGCATCACGTTCTCACCGACGGAAAGGTTGGTGCACAGGTTCACTTCCTGATACACGGTGGCGATACCGGCGTTTTGTGCGTCGAGGGTGCCGTTGAACTGCTGAGGCTTGCCGTCCACCATAATGGAGCCGGCGTTGATCTTGTACACACCGGTCAGAGCTTAATCATGGTGGACTTGCCTGCACCGTTCTCACCCATCAGGGCGTGAACTTCGCCCGGTAGAGAGTCAAATCAACACCATCCAAGGCCTTGACGCCCGGGAATTCAATCGTAATGCCTTTCATTACGACGATGGGGTTTTTATCTGTCATGTCTTTGCCTTAAACGAGAATGAAGTGTTATCGTTTTGTGATATTTGAGCCACACATGAGTGATGGTGTGGAAGGAACATCCTTCTCACACCATCACATCAATTATTTGGTTCAGTTATCAATGAGTCGCAGCAGACTTATCAGTAGGCGCGGGTGTTGTTGTCCAGAGCTTCCTTGGCGGAGGCGGCGTCGAAGGTCTTGGACTCGATCTCGATGTCCTTCTCAACGGTCTTGCCATCCAGGTAGTCCTTGACGGCCTGAGCGGTTTCCTTGCCGAAAATCGGGTTGTACTCGATCACGTAGGAGAGGTCACCATCAACAAGAGCCTGCAGAGCGTTCTTGGTACCGTCGATGGTGATGATCTTGACCTTGCCCTTGAGGCCGGCGGCGTCAACAGCCTGAGCGGCACCGAGGCCCATCTCGTCGTTCTGAGCGAAGATGAACTGCGGGTTGTCGGACTTGTACTTGTCGAGCAGACCAGCGGTCACGGTCTTGGCCTCATCAGTGGACCAGTTAGCGGACTGGGACTCAAGAACCTTGACGTTGGAGGCAACCTTGTTGCCCCAACCAGTGCCACGATCCTTCACCACGGACAGGCCGGCAGGGCCTTCGAGGATGAAGCCGTTGGCGCCATCCGGGAAGTTCTTGTTCACGAACTCGGCAGCCTGCTCGCCGCACCAGACGTTGGACGGTCCGATGTGAGCAACGATGGCCTTCTTGGCCTCGGCGTCCTTGACGTCCACGTTACGGTCAACGGTGAAGACCGGAATCTCAGCCTCAGCGGCCTTCTTCAGGGAGTCATCCCAACCGGAATCCTCGGTGGAGGACAGGATGATGGCGTCGACTTCGTCGTTAACGAACTTGTTGAACGCCTGAATCTGCTTCTGCTGATCGTTGTTCTGGGTCGGAGAGTAGGTCAGGTCAAAGCCGGCATCCTCGAATGCCTTCTGAATGTCCTTCTCGTTGGCGGTACGGAAGCCGCCCTCAGGACCGACAGCCACGAAGCCAACCGTCTTCTTGCCGGAGTCCGAGCTGCCACCTGCGTTGCTGGAACCGCATGCGGCAACGCTGACAAGCGCAGCAGCAGAAGCAACGAGGGCAATGGCCTTCTTCCAATTCTTCATAAATACTCCTCCTCGAGCAGTGTTTATTTTTTGGATGATCTTTCATCCTGTTTGGTGACTGTTCGTCATCGACAGCCTCTAGTATGACGCTCACAGGCCAAATGTTCAATCGCATGCGATAACAGTTTGATAACAGGTTTATAACAAATTAATAACAGTGGTTCAAAAATGGCGTCGCAACACTGTTTTGCCTTGATAACAGACCAATAATAGTGATTGGTTGCGCAGCGGCAATGCCGCTCGCCAGCCGAGCGACAAAGCCGTTGCCTCATACAACAAGAAAGGTTATTATGAACACCGTTTTTCTTATACCATCTACTGCGCACCGAGGGCAGTGACCTGGCTATCGGCGATGGTCCAGGAACCGTCGAGTGAGCCAGAAACGGAGCGAACAATACCCAAATCGTCCACAATGGCCAGGCGACGGGACAGGCTAATCTGCCCCGATGCCATCGACGTTATGGTTCCATTAGGCAGACGCTGCGCATTGGCCGGGCCTGGTGCCATTTGACGCCATGCCTCTTGTTGTTCGCTGTTTCCCTCAGGAGGTGTGGTGGCGTACACCAGATTCAGATCGTTGTAGAACGTGAGCATGGTGACGTGTCTGAGCACACTCACTTGGGTGGCCGCTTTGCTCAGACCGCTCAGTGTTTTATCACCGTTGCGCGCCACACCGGTCATCATCACGCCGTTCGTGTCCTCGCCCTCGACTGCCAACGCCAATCGGCACCCTTCCGGAGAAACCGCCAATGCCACAATGCTGTCGGCAGCGCCAAGCCAATCAAGCTTCAGATCGGTTTCCTTACCCCCATCTGACACATGCAATTCGCGCCCGTTCTCGGATACAGCCCATACTTCGCCATCCAGACCTTCGGTAATCGATCGCATCGACTCGCCGGAGAACATCACCCCACAGGACGCACCATCAGATTTCAGGCATTCGACGACACCGTCCGCACGCAACACCGCACCGCCGGATGAGGAAAAAACGAAGCCCCGAGCATCGTCATATCCGGGGGCCTCCCCTACACGCAACGGACTGGAGCTGGCCAGGGAAACGATATGCCCACCGGTCAACGTGTATACGCCCGCTGTCGGCTGCTCGGTAGTAAGTTTCACATTTGCGTCGGCATCAGAATAGTCCACTCCGTCGCCGGTAATCTTCAGCGCGTATTCGGCATTGCCGTCGCCCATAGTCAGACGGATGCGATGTACCAGCAGGCCTCGTTCTTCCTCATTCAACGCATTGATACCGCTGTTAAGGTGTATCTCCACCACATTGTTCTTCACCGGCACGCTGTCGACCGCGAGTTTGATGGTAGGCAAGCCGGTGCCTCGCAGCACTCCTTCCAACCAGGAGGGTGCATCCGAGAGTACTTCACCGACTGCTGGGTGCGCCAGTTGCGCCAGCTCAACCAACGAATATCCGGGATAAGTTGCTTGCCGGAAGTACTCACCTGATACACGGATACTTGGCGGAACACCTGTTCAAAATCTGCGGTGGAAATCACCACGCCGCTTTCCAATGACGAGATGCGCCATTGGCCGCTTTTCTTCATCAGCGTATAGGGAAGCCTGCGCGTTTGGGTGCTGTTTGACGGCGTGTATACGCCATGCGAATCCAAGGAACCCACCACCTGAAGTTCCACTTCCACAATCAGTGAGCTTTCCGCACCTTGTGGCGCGCTTATGGTGTTGGCGCGTCGGCGGAAATCAGGGGTGCCGCTGTATACCAGTGCCGCAGAATCTCCATTCCACCCGGCAGAAGCCGAGCCAGTCAGGAATTCGCGAGCCACGCGATAGCCATCGGACTGCACGCCAGCAGGCATAGCGTCATAGAACCCTTTGACAATGGTTTCCGGCTGTGCATCGTCCGCAGGCCCCTGAGGATTGGTGTAAACACGCTGGGTCTGCTGTTCCACCGGTGCCAGAGTCTGCACCGAGCCGCTAATCGGCAAACCGAACGGACTTGAGCATGCCGTCATCGTGATGCAACAGGCTATGGCCGCGCCTGCGGCGGCAATCGTTCTGGTCACTCGTCTCATAGTGGCCTCCCCATCATCGTGTCGCGGCGAACCTCATGATAATCATGTGTGACTTGGCTGGTGGCCACACCAAACCCACCGGTAACACGCAGGTCATCCGGCGTTTCAGAAGCAAAATTCACCGGCAGTTCAGCGTCCGCACCTCACCTTGGTCGGGGTCACGCGGCAGCAATACCAAGAACCAGGTGCCCTCCCCCACTGCCGAACGTACACGGATACTACCGTGGTGCAGCAAGGCATCAGTCATGGCGATGGCCAGGCCCAATCCGGTGCCGCCGGTAACGCGTGAACGTGAAAGGTCGCCTCTCCAGAATCGATCGAATACATGAGCGACTTTGTCTTCGTCGATACCAACGCCATAGTCGCGAACGCTGATGGCCACGGCTTTGCGGTTGGCCGCGACGCGCACTTCGATCGGCCGGTCCTCAGCGAAATCGACGGCATTGGCCAACAGATTTCTGACGATGCGAATCACTCGACGCGAATCGATACGAGTCAAAACCTGCACATTGGGCAAATACGTGTGAATCGGCACCCGTTTGGCTTGGGCTATGCCGTCAACTTGGTCCACTGCCGTTTCAATTGGTTCGCATAAATCGGTTTCCACAAGGTCGAGTGCCGCATAACCGGCATCGTAGCGGGAGATTTCCAACAGATCGGCGAGCATGTCTTGGAATCGACTGATCTGCCGGCCAACAGTTCGACCGTACGCTTGGTGGAGGGGTCGAAGCCGTCTTTTTTCATTTCGAGCAGGTCGGAAGCCATACGCATGGTGGTCACCGGGGTACGCAATTCATGACTGACGTCGGACACAAATCGTTTCTGGAAAACGCTTGCTTCCTCCAGCTCATCGATCTTCTGGTTGAGCGCATCAGCCATCGTATTGAAGGATTGCTGCAGCACACCAAGCTCATCCTTACGATTCACGGTAACGCGCATATCGAGATTGCCGGAGGCCAGTGTTTCCGAGGCCGCTGCCACTCGTTCAATCGGGCGCACGATGCCACGAATCACCAGCCAGATTACTACGCCCACCACGATGGACAGCAACGCACAGATGACCACCAGACTGAGCTGAATCTGCGTCAAGGACTGCTGCTGGAACGTGTACGAATAAATGGCGAAGAATTCGAGGTTGCCGGCCACGCCAAAGTCCAATACGGTGCCGAGCACCGCTGCGGGCGTCCCGCTGCCCGACATGCCGGAATCACCGGGAATTTCGACCGGCTGATAGAACACGCTGTCATCCAAGTCGGAGGCCACGGACGAACGGATGTCATCAGAAATCAGACTTTGATAGCTGGGTTCGGTGGATACGGGATGATGGCACGCGAGTTGGTATCACGACTCCACAAATACACACCTATCAGGTTGGAGGGCCCCTCGGATTGCAACGAGGACGCCAAGTCATTGACCAGCTGCTGGATCTGCACTGTGGCGGAGACATCGGCCGCGTCCAGACTGGTTTGGGCCTGCTGCACCATGTTTGAATAGTCGGCACGCGACTGCGAAGTGATTTGGGTAAGCAGCGAGGCGCGCACTGATACCATCGATACGCCAGAGAAGACGATGGCCACGGCCAGTGTAAGAATCACGGTGAGGGCCACGGTGCGGGCCTGCAGCGAGCGACGAACTTCAGCGCGTCCGTGGCGCAGCAAGCGTTTGAGGCTGAATCGAGGGCGCAGGTTCATTGTTCAGGAGTGACGAACTTGTAGCCGATGCCACGTACGGTCTGCACGATTTGCGGGTTCTCGGGGTCGTCCTCCACTTTGGCCCTAAGGCGTTGAACATGCACATTGACCAGGCGCGTATCGCCGGAATTCTCGTATCCCCAGACATTCTTGAGCAGGCTGGAACGACTGATGGCCTCGCCGGCGGCGGCCGCAAGCATGAACAGCAGCTCGAATTCCATCGGAGTAAGATTCAGGTCCTTGCCATCCTTGGTGGCGGTGTGTTCCAAACGGTCGATGACGATGGATCCGCGTTCCAGATGGTTGACGTTTGCATTGCCACCGCTTGCGCCACCGGTGGCACCGTCTTCGGCGGCCGGCTTGGCGATGCGGAAGCGTGCATGGATACGCGCCAGCAATTCGGCCACTTTGAAGGGCTTGGGCACGTAGTCGTCGGCCCCGGCTTCCAAGCCGGCCACGACGTCAAGTGTGTCTGATTTGGCGGTGAGCATGATAATCGGCACATTAGAGGTAGCTCTGATGCGGCGGGCCACCCCCGTGCCGTCCAGCCCGGGGAGCATAACGTCAAGCAGAATCAAATCGGGCTTGACGATGGGGAACATTTCCACAGCCCTCAGCCGTCCAGGCAGGTCACGGTCTGGAATCCCTCGTTTTCCAAAACAAGACTAAGCATTTCGCCGATGGCCTGATCGTCGTCCACGATGAAGATGGTCGCCATGGTGTTTGTCTTCCCTTTCCCACTGTTATTGTTGCGTTACACTTTACTCCCCTATGTTCATTTCTGTTCGGGTTCCCCGCCATGCAACATCGGGCGAATCTTGGCAAGACGCTGGCTGACTTCGTGTTCATAGCCGCGATCGTTGGGATGGTAGTACTCGGTGCCACGCAGCTCTTCGGGCATATATTCCTGTGGCGCCACGGCACCGGGCCAATCGTGCGCATACTTGTAGCCCTCGTGGTTGCCCCACTCTTTCATAAGCTTGGTGGGGGCGTTCCTCAAATACAGCGGAACAGCGCCGATCTTGCCGGCATCCACGTCCGCGAGCGCCTGGTTAATGGCGTTATAGCTGGCGTTTGATTTGGGCGCGGTGGCCACGGCAATCGTAGCTTCGGCCAAAATAATACGTGCCTCGGGCATGCCGACCAGCGCCACGGCCTGCGCCGCAGCCACGGTGACCTGCAAAATCTGCGGGGCGGCCATGCCGACTTCCTCGCTGGCGGCGATCATGATGCGACGGGCGATGAAGCGCGGATCTTCACCCGCTTTCAGCATGCGTGCCAGATAATGGATGGCGGCATCCGGATCGGAGCCCCGCATGGATTTGATGAATGCGGAAATCACGTCGTAATGGTCATCGCCGTCTTTGTCGTAGCGCACGGTGGCGGTGTCCATTACCGTAGCCACGATTTCGGGGGTGATGATGGGTCGGCGTGCGCCCTTTTTGCGGGCTTCGTCGCCAGTGACCGCGCCAGCCGCGGCCTCCAGAATCGTGAGACTCTTGCGTGCGTCACCACCGGCCATGCGCACGATGTCGGCGATGGCTTCGTCCGTGGCTTTGACCTCGCCCCTGAGACCGCGGTCATCAGTCAGCGCGCGCTGCACCAGTTCGATGAGCTGATCAGGCTCCAATGACTCAAGCTTGACGACCACCGAACGGGAGAGCAACGGTTTGATGATGGAAAAGCTCGGGTTCTCGGTGGTGGCGCCGATAAAGGTCACGTCGCGGTTTTCGACGGCGGGAAGCAGCGCATCCTGCTGGGATTTGGAGAAGCGATGTACCTCGTCGATGAACAGTACGGTTTCCTGGCCGCGTGACACGAGCCGTTCGTGAGCGCGGGTGAGTACGTCGCGCACGTCTTTGACGCCGGATGTCACGGCGGAGAGTTCCTCAAACACGCGGCCGGATTGGCCGGCCACGATGGTGGCGAGCGTGGTTTTGCCGACGCTGGAGGGCCGAACAGGATTACGGAGCTCGGCGCGGTGAGACTGCCTTTGCTGGCCGGATTGGCGAGGCGGCGCAGCGGCGAGCCTGGCCCAACACCTGCGTTTGGCCAATCACCTCGTCCAAAGTGCGTGGACGCATGCGCACCGCCAACGGCCGCGTCATCGACTCCGGCGCATCAGCCGCCCCAAACAAATCGTTCTCACTCATAACGTCCTATAGTACCCCAGTGTTCGAACAGACGTTCGAGCTGCACCCTGGCTTCCCTCAGAGAGGGGAGCCAAGAAAGGAATCAGTTACTCACCTTGTAGTCGTGGAAGACTACTTCGCCGGTGTCTTGGGTGGCGTCGAGGTCCACGATGCCTTCGATGGCCCAATCGTGATCGCCATCGGAATCATCGATAATCTGACGCACCTTCCACGTATGCTCGTCGTTCTCGTGCTTGTCATCCAACATGAACAGTTCGGGCGAGCGCGCTTCGGCGCCGATGCACGTACTCGTGCTCGTCGTAGTAGTCGTCGAGCACATCTTCCCATTCGTGCACACCGTAGCCCCAGTCTTTGTCGAGCGCGCCGAGCTTGTCCGGCTGGTCGAGGTCCATAAGCTGCACACGGCGAACATGGCGTTTCTGATCAGCACGATAAGGCCTCGTCGGTCCTCGACCACCGCGTTCTTCTTGCCCGGCGCCGCCAAGGAGGCCGCCGCCTCGGACTGGTCGGCGGAATCGCCGGCGTTCTCCCATTCATCCACCAGCGAGGAGTCGATGGAGCGCACGAGCACGCGCAGCCAGGAGATGATGTCTTCGAGTTGCTCGTCACGCTTTTCGGGCGGCACGGTACGCGCCAGCGTGCGGTAGGCGTCCGAGAGGTAGCGCAACAGGGTACCTTCGGAGCGGGCGATGTTGTATCGGGTGATGTATCCGGTGAAGTCGGAGGCGGTTTCCACCATGTCGCGCACCACGGATTTCGGCGATAGCCAGTAGTCGTTGGCCCACGGCACATCGTGGCGGTACTGGTCGAACGCGGATTCGAGCATGTCTTCCAGCGGCTTCGGATACGTAATCTCCTGCAGCTTATCCATACGCTCGTCATAGTCGAGTCCGTCAGCCTTCATATCGGCCATCGCCTTGTCTCGGGCCTGACGCTCCTGGGCACGCAGCACCTGCTTGGGGTCTTCGAGCGTGGCCTCGGCCATGGAAATCACGTCCAGCGCATAGGTGTCGGACTCGGGGTCCAGCAGTTCGAGCGCGGCCAGCAGGAACGGGGAGAGCGGCTGGTCGAGGGCGAAGTCGTCCGGCATATCAAGGGTCATGTAGTAGTCCTTGCCGCCGTCCTTGCGGTCCTCGGTTTCGATGACTTCGGTATCGAACAGGGTTTGGAAAATCTCGTCGGCCCGCTGGTGCAGATGCTCCTTTTGGTCGGGGGTCTGCGCGGAATCGTCGATGAGATCGTCGATACGGGCACGGGCGTCGCCGCCCTGCGCCACTTCGTTGAGCACCATCGAATGCGTGATTTTCAGGTGCGGGACCAGGGTTTCCGGTTCGGCGTCGATGAGCTTGTCAAACGTGCTCTGGTTCCAGGTCACAAAACCTTCCGGAGCCTTCTTGCGCTTGACCTTCTTGAGCTTCTTCGGGTCTCCCCCGGCTTGGCGATGGCCTTCTGGTTTTCGATTTCGTATTCGGGAGCCTCGGCGATCACCAGTCCCTCGGTATCGAATCCCATACGACCGGCTCGTCCGGCAATCTGGTGGAATTCACGGGCGCGCAGGCGGCGCATCTTGGTGCCGTCGAACTTGGTCAGGGCCGTGAGCACCACGGAGTGAATCGGCACATTGATGCCGACGCCCAATGTATCGGTGCCGCAAATCACGGGCAGCAGACCCTGCTGGGCGAGCTGCTCGACCAGGCGGCGGTAGCGTGGCAGCATGCCGGCATGATGGATGCCGACACCGGTGCGCAGCAGTCGCTGCAGAATCTTGCCGAAGGCTGTGGTGAATTTGACGCCTTTGATGGCTTCTGCGATGGCTTGGCGCTGTTCCTTGCTGGACACGCCGGTGGAGGCGAGCGCCTGCGCGGTCTCCAGCGCGGCGTCCTGCGAGAAATGGACACATAAATCGGGGTTTCGCCGTTGCGGAAGGCGAGTTCCACGGTTTTTTCCATCGGATCGAGCGTGTATTCGTAGCTTAACGGCACCGGTCGCGGCGCGTCGGCGATTACATCCACGTCCGGGGTGTCGTTCAGATCGGAGAGCTTGTCGGCAATGGCGTCCACATTGCCGAGCGTGGCGCTCATCAGCAGGAACTGGGTCTGCGGCAGCGTGAGCAGTGGCACCTGCCACGCCCAACCGCGCTCCGGATCACCGTAATAATGGAATTCGTCCATCGCCACAAGGCCCACGTCGGCATGGGTGCCTTCGCGCAAAGCCTGATTGGCGAGGATTTCGGCGGTGCAGCAGATGATCGGCGCGTCCGCGTTGATGTGGCTGTCGCCGGTGATCATGCCGACATTGTCGCGGCCGAACACTTCGACCAAGTCGAAGAATTTCTCCGACACCAGCGCTTGATCGGAGCGGTGTAATAGGAGCGGCGGCCAGTGCATAGGGCGGCGAAGTGCATGCCGAGCGCCACCAGCGATTTGCCCGAACCGGTCGGGGTATTCAAAATCACATGGTCGCCGGCCAAGAGGTCCATAATGGCCTCTTCCTGATGCGGCCACGGCTCGATGCCCTTGACGTCTTCCACCCAGCCGAAGAACCGTTCGTAGATGTCGTCGGCCGTAAGATTCCGTTCGCGTCCGTCGCCGTCCCATTCGGGGGCCAGCCGCCCCAGGGATCCGTATTCCTTCTCGTCAGTCATAATGCTCAGTCTACCTAGTGGCCTATTCCGACGGCACGAGCCGCCCTCCGTCGCTATGCGACGCCTCCCGCCAGCGGGCGGAGCCATGCGAAGAGCTGTGCCATGCGCTTGGCTCCGCCAATGGGAGGATCGCTCACGCCAACCGGCGGCGCACCTCGTCGGGGTCCACCTCGGGTTCGAGGGGAGGCCAGGTCATGTTCATGTTCTTCAAGGTGGTGCGCAGCAGTTCGGAGACCACGGCTCGCGAATACCAGCGGTTATCGGCCGGAACGAGGTACCACGGTGCGGCGGCCGTGCTGGTTTTCTCGAACACTTCCTGCCAAGCGAACATGTACTCATCCATCGGTCGCGGGCCTCGAGGTCGGAGATATCGAATTTCCAGAACTTGGTGGGATCATCCAGCCTCCCAAGAAAGTGTTTTTTCTGTTCTTCCTGGCTTACCACGAGGAAGATCTTGAGGATGGCGCATCCGCTGGCGGCCAGTTCACGTTCGAAATCGTTGATCTGGTCGTAGCGGGCACGCCATACGTCTTCGGGATAGGTGCCATAGACGTGCGGCATGACCACATCTTCATAATGGGAGCGGTCGAATACGGCAATCCACCCCGCTTGGGCAATTCACGCTTCACACGCCAGAGGAAGTCGTGGTCGAGATCCTCGGCCGTAGCTTGCCGAAGCCATGGTAATGGATGCCCATCGGGTCGCTTGCTGAACACGTGACGCACAATGCCGCCCTTGCCGGAGGCATCCATGCCTTGCAGCACGATGAGCAGCCGCCGTGTCGAGCCTTTGACGCCATTCGCG
>ENA-OQDE01000033-OQDE01000033.1-human-gut-metagenome-genome-assembly--contig:-NODE-33-length-74684-cov-31.008168_pt1 | contig 74684 bp, 84 predicted proteins | sample MGYA00242768_ERZ504595 | MGnify/ENA primary metagenome ERZ504595 (study PRJEB26092, sample SAMD00036307) | human gut metagenome | host: Homo sapiens | study: EMG produced TPA metagenomics assembly of...
GGGGCCGCCTCTCGGCGGCCTTGCGAAAAACAAATCCAAGTTAGACCATTTCAAATGGTTCGATGTCTGCCCGGATGCGACACTGAATGTGTCCATCCTCGCAGTATCCGGTTCTCAAGGTGCACGCCTGCGCTGGTTCCCGGTTGCACCGGCCGCGCGGCAAGGAGATATATTGCCAGACCGCGAAGCGATGTGGGACGTCAATTCCACTCTTCACAAGTCCTACACAACTTATCGCTTCCTATATAAGTAATAGAAAGGCTGGTGCAGAAATACTGCGCGTATCAGATGATGACCCTTCGGTTAAGAGATATATAAAGATCGGTCACCTGTAAGTGTCTATCTACCCGCGCTTTTGCTATATAAACCAGCGCTTTCGATAAAAAAGAGGGAGTGCCGCGCACAGTGCGACACTCCCCTAGCGATTCAACAGAATCTATTAGGCCTCGAGAGCTTCTTGGCAATGGCAGCCAGCTCGTTGAAGGACTCGATGTCCTCATAAGCCATCTGGGCCAGGACCTTGCGGTCGAGCTCAATGCCGGCAACCTTCAGGCCGTGCATGAACTGAGAGTAAGAGATGTCGTTCAGGCGAGCAGCAGCGTTGATACGGGTGATCCAGAGAGAGCGGATCTCGCGCTTCTTGTTGCGGCGATCACGATACTGATACTGCAGGGAGTGCTGGACCTGCTCTTTAGCATGCTTGTAAGTACGCGAAGCGGCACCGTAGTAACCCTTCGCACGGTGCATAACGGTACGGCGCTTCTTCTTGGCGGCAACAGCGCGCTTAATACGTGCCATGTTCTATCAACTCCTAGACGGTAAAACGAAAAACGGGAACGCAAACTTAGGCGAGACGCGACTTGATGACCTTGCGGTCGGCAGCGGCGATCTCGGTCTCCTGACGGAAGCCACGCTTACGCTTGGTGGACTTCTTGCTCAGGATGTGGCTCTTGAAAGCTTGGCGCGCATAAGCTTGCCGGTACCAGTCTTGCGGAAACGCTTCTTGGTGCCGCTGTGGGACTTCATCTTAGGCATGAAATACTCCTTAATCGGTTACAGAACACTAGTTACTTGGTATCGCTTGCCGCTTTATCCTCATCGAAGGCGCCCTTAATCGGGGCGAGCAGCATAAGCATGTTACGGCCTTCCATCTTAGGCTTGGACTCGACCGTAGCGTAAGGCTTGAGATCCTCGGCGAGACGCTCGAGAACGTTAAGGCCCTGCTCCGGGTGAGCCATCTCACGGCCGCGGAACATGATGGTGATCTTAACGCGTGCGCCCTTCTTGAGGAAACGCAGAACGTGGCCCTTCTTGGTCTCGTAGTCGCCAACGTCGATCTTGGGTCGGAACTTCATTTCCTTGACCTCGACCTTGGACTGGTTCTTACGAGCAGCCTTGGCCTTCATGGCCTGCTGGTACTTGAACTTACCGTAGTCCATGACCTTGCAGACCGGCGGCTCCGCGTTGGGAGCGATCTCGACCAGGTCGAGACCCTGATCGTCGGCGACGCGCTGGGCATCGCGGATGGCGAACAGGCCGAGCTGAGAGCCATCGACGCCAATCAAACGACACGAAGATGCAGTGATCTCGTCGTTGATGCGGGTGTCATCAGACTTAGCTATTTTCCCTACCTCCATTCATAAAAAAATAACCCGGCGCTTCTCAGCAACCAGGTCGTACACATAGACTTCCTCGATTTGAGGAAGGGAATCTAAGTTGTATGACCAGTCAGCTGCTCATTGGCGCCAAAAGGTGGGAACCCTCAGGTTCCTCTTTAGGGCATTGCGGGAACAACGCCTTGCGAATAATAACACGTACAGCGCGTTATCACATTACGTACACGAAAAAGGGACCTTGACCCCCTTGAACGCTCGCTTGCATGTATGGTGCTCGAGGCGAGACTCGAAGGGCCTTCGCTTCGCGAAGCCCCGGGCTTCGGGCGCGTGGCGCCCTCGCCACGCTCCGCTACAAACAGGCCACAGGCCTGTTTGCTTAACGCTTCGCGCGCTCACGCGAGTTCGGCACGAAAAAGGGGGCCGCAACCCCCTTGAACGCTCACTTGCATGTATGGTGCCCGAGGCGAGACTCGAACTCGCACGTTGTTGCCAACGGTGGATTTTGAGTCCACTGCGTCTGCCAATTCCGCCACTCGGGCACGCAATGCGTGAGTTAGTTTATCACAGCTTTCTACCGATTAGTCCGAAAATGGAACTTCGAGCATTTCGATGAGTTCGACCGTGCGGAGCATCTCGCGCCGACGCATCCGCGACCGTCGACCGAAGCCTCACCCATCTGGTTATCGTAAGGGTCCTCGCGCATGCCGTCGAAAGAGGCTCAAACTCTGCCTGGAATCGATTGTTGGCCACCATACGCCACGGGTCGAGATTGCCAAAGTAGTGACGGCGGCGCCACTCCTCCCCCATCCTGCGAGCAGAAGATCCAAATGACACGTCGGCGTTGAGCCATCCGGTCTGCGGCGTATAGAACTCTGCCCAGTCGTGCGACCCCACCGAATCGGGCGCAACATACAGGCCGCTCTGCCAACGGGCAGGCACGCCCGCGATACGGCACATGGTGATAAACGTGAGCGCCATAACGCCGCAATCGCCGCGGAGCGAATGCGCGCAGTCATCGGCAATAGATCCCAAAAGCAAGTACGGCGGCTGATAGCGATAGTCGATGTACTGCGTCAGGTAATCATAGATAGCACGGGCGCGATCGAGCGGATCCTCGAGCCCGTCAATGACACGGGCTGTCAGCTGCTGTAGATACGGCGTGAATGCAATGTGCGGACGGTCCTCGGAGGTGTCCACGGGCAGTGGCGTGTCCATGCAAGGATGCACCGGAAGCGCACCCCCATAGACATCACGATAAGCGGCATCAATTTGATAGCGATAGGTCACCGAGAATGAGCGCTCACTCGAAGAAGACCACGAGGCGGTACGCGCCGAAGCATTCGCGGGGGCAACAGCACCCTCCGGCGTCATATCGAGAACCTCGATATGAGACTGTTGACGACAGGCGGCGGCAACGGGTAGCCACGCGCGAACGGTCTCCCCTTCCAGAGCGCCGGGGACAGACACGGACGCTTTAAGCGTAATGACGCGAGCCAATCCGTTTTGTGACTCCATCTCCTTGAGCATCTCGTTGCGCAGTGCTATTCCGTCCGTAGAATCGGGCCGCATGCCGGGAACCTCTTTGGGATATACGCGAAGCGAATCGAGGAAGTTGTCGAGAACGAACAGTTCGCCATCGATAAAGCGCCAGTCAATACGCTTACGATTAATCAGGTCATCAAACTGCTCTTCGGTAAACTCTGGCCACTCCTCGCGAATCATCGCAATAGCCTGGTCGCGCGACACCGAAAAATGAAGCGGCGTCTCGAGCATGCGATACCGCTCGGCACGAACACAAGCAGCCAGCGAAGGCTCGGAGTTCTGCTCCAAAAGGCGATCGCAGGCAGCAACAGCCTGCGTCAAATACCCGGCATCCATAAGACGAAGAATCTCGGGCGGCAGTCCAACATCGAGATGACGAAAGTCATCACAGCAAACATCAGCAGAGCAACCAACTGGACCCTCGTCAATAACCTTCCCATCCGAAGGCAGCACATTAATAACAGCCATACCAAAACTCCAAGTCACTAGAACGCTTGAAGCCCATTGTAGCGAGATAAAAAGAAAGCCCCAACAAGGGAGCCATCAACACCGCTGAACGGTAACCATATAACTAAAATCAGACCAGTAACCCTGTAGCAAGTTAACAAAGGAGGCCCCGTTTCCCCGGAGCTGATTCCGTCGCGCGACTTCTGGCAAAGCCAGTAGCCATCTTAATTCAGACTCGTAACCCTGCGGCGTTAAACGAAGGAAGCCCCGTCCCCCGGAGCTGTTTTCTTGGCGCGACTTCTGGCAAAGCCAGGTGAGCGCAAAGGAAACAGTGTAGGGGGACGGGGCTTCCGGCGGGAAGTTTAGCGACGCTTACGCCTTGTTGACGGAGCCAAACTCCTCCATGAGCTCCTTGGTGCGGGCAACGATGTTGTCGCGACCAGGCTTGAGGAGCTTGCGGGGGTCAAAGCCCTTGCCCTGCTGATCCTTGCCAGCCTCGATGTACTCGCGGACGCCCTTGGCGAAGACGAGCTGCAGGTCGGTGTTGACGTTGATCTTGGAGATGCCCAGGGAGATGGCCTTCTTGATCTGATCCTCGGGGATGCCGGTGCCACCGTGCAGAACGAGGGGCAGGTCACCGGTCTGGGCCTTAATCTCGCCCAGACGCTCGAAGGAAAGACCAGCCCAGTCGGCGGGGTACACGCCGTGGATGTTGCCGATGCCGCAGGCGAGGAAGTCGACACCCAGGTCAGCGATCTGCTTGCACTCAGCAGGATCAGCGAGCTCGCCGCTGGAGGTCACGCCGTCCTCGGTGCCGCCGATGCCGCCGACCTCGGCCTCGATGGACATGCCCTTGGAGTGAGCAAGCTCAACGAGCTCCTTGGTGCGGTCGAGGTTAAGCTGGAAGGTCTCCTCGTGAGAGCCGTCATACATGATGGACGTGAAGCCGGCCTCGATGCACTTGAAGCAGTCCTCGTAAGAACCGTGATCGAGGTGAAGGGCGACGGGAACGGTAACGCCCGTGGCCTCGACGGCAGCCTTGACCATGTCGGCGCAGACCTTGAAACCGCCCATCCACTTAGCGGCACCAGCGGTGCACTGAAGGATCAGCGGAGACTTGGCCTCCTCGGCGGCCTGGAGAATAGCCAGGGTCCACTCGAGGTTGTTGGTGTTGAAGGCACCAAGACCGTACTTGCCGGCCTCGGCCTTCTTGAGCATGTCTGCTGCGTTGACGAGCATAAAAGAAACCTCCTGTAAGGTTGCTCCGATAACGCCTGAGATTTTACCACGGCGCACCCGAGCATAAACGTTCGTTTGTTCATGAATATCGTCCAAACAGACTTTTTTGACCGTTTGCCCTACGAAATCGACCCGTTGGGGAAAAATAGCTTGACGTTTGGACGCTTCTCGTGCTTCAAAAGCCGACTATTAAGCTAAATCTGCATGAAAGGGTTCTGCATGAGCTCGCGTGCCATGGTGGTCGAATCGCCATGACCGGTTAGGCAAACGGTATCGGGCGGGAGAAGCCGGGCGAGCTTGGAGAGCGAGCGCAGAATCGCCGCCTCGTCTCCTCCAGAAAGATCGGTGCGGCCGTGCCCACCCGGAAACAGGGTGTCGCCCACAAAGGCAATGTTCCCCTGCTCGGTGGCAGCAAACAAGACGATCCCGCCGGCGTATGCCCTGGCGTCTCGATCACCTGCAGGTAGATATCGCCCACCTTGATAGCATCTCCCTCGGCGAGCAGGTGCGTCGGCTCCCCGGGGTCAGGCGTCTCAATGCCCCACATAGCTCGCTGTTCCTCGATGTTCGCATGCGGCACCGCCACATCCTTAGCACACAGCTCATACTGGCAGCCCTCGCCAACGGTGGTTCGCACGCCTGCAACACCACCAACATGATCGGCATGGCCATGAGTGCATACGGCGCCAAACACGCGTACGCCGGGATGCTCGGCTCGAATATGCTCCACCAGGCGTTCGCCTTCCCATGCGGGATCGATAATCACGCACTCATTGTCCGAAATAACAGCATAGCTATTGGTCTGAATGGGACCGTTTACGAGCGTCTCGATCTCGACCGATCCCTTGGGAGTTAAATCCAAGGACACAGCACTCATGTCCCTCTCCTCTCTATAGAACTCGAGGCATCAAACGATGCCTCGAGTGTAGCGAATATCGATAATGTGACACGTTCGTCGCGACTAAACGCGGCGCTTAAGCTGGGCTCCACCCTCACCGGGCATCAGGCGGCGCGCGTCGTAGACCGAGTCAACGCTGCTGATGGAGGCCAGCAGCGGATCCAGACCACTCGCGTCCGAGATCTCGACCATAAAGCGCAGGGTTGCAATACCCTCGCGGTTGGTCGACGTGGCGGCAGAAAGGATATTGCCGCCCGCATCGCCAATGGCAATGGTGACATCCTTGAGCAGGCCCATGCGGTCCAGGCACTCGACCACGATCTCGACCTGGAAGAGGGTGTCGGCAGCGCCGTCCCACTCCACTTCGATCATGCGCTCGGGATGCTCCATAAGACCCTTGACGTTGGGACAGTTGGCGCGATGCACCGAAACGCCACGACCGCGCGTGATGAAGCCGACGATGTCGTCGCCCGTCACGGGGTTGCAGCAATGAGCCAGACGGACCAGTAGGCCGCTGTTGCTCTCGCCCTTGACGATAATGCCGTTACTGGCGCTCTTGCCGCGCTTTTGCGGCTTGCGGTTGGAGCCGCGAGCAGGCTGCTTCACGACCTCGGCGATAGCCTCGGCCTTGGTGAGCTGTTCCTCGGGCTTGGGGTCCAAGATTTGCTCGACCTTATTGCCCACAGCGCGCGGGGCAACCTTGCCGGCGCCGACGGCGGCAAACAGGTCCTCGAGCTGCTTGAAGTTAAACTGCTCCGCCACGGCGTTGAGCGCACGCGTCGAACGCGGCGTAGAAATGCCATAGCCACGCTTACGCAGGTCCTTAGCCAGCATATCGCGACCAGCAGCAGCGTCGTCGTCCTTGGTCGCAGCGGCAAAATAGCGGCGGATCTTTGACTTGGCGGAAGGTGTCTTAACGATCTTGAGCCAATCACGCGACGGCTTGGAACTCTTGTTAGTCAGAATCTCGACACGGTCACCCGTCTTAATCTCGTGCGTGAGCGGAGCCACCGCACCGTTGATTTTGGCGCCGACGCAATGGTTCCCCACCTCGGTGTGAACGGCGTAGGCAAAGTCGAGCGGCGTGGAGCCGGCACGAAGCGCCATGACCTCGCCCTTGGGCGTAAAGACAAAGATCTCCTGATCGAAGAGGTCGACCTTCAGCGAATGCAGGTATTCCTTGGCATCGGTGATCTCGTCGGAAGCCGCCCAATCGAGCGAATGCTTGAGCCAGTTGATCTGGTCGTCCAAACGTTGAGCGTCATTGGTCTTGGAAGCAGACGATCCGCCCGACTTCTTATATAGCCAGTGGGCGGCAATGCCGTACTCGGCCTGCTCATGCATCTCATAGGTTCGAATCTGAATCTCGAGCGGGCGAGCCGTGGGGCCGATGACCGTCGTGTGGAGCGACTGGTAGTTATTGACCTTGGGCATGGCGATATAGTCTTTAAAGCGGCCGGGCATGGGGTGCCACAGCGTGTGCACCGCGCCGAGCGTGGAGTAGCAATCGCGCACCGAATGCGTGATGACGCGCAGTGCCACCAGGTCGTAGATCTCGGAGAATTCCTTGCCCTTGCGCTTCATCTTTTGGTAGATGGACCAATAGTGCTTGGAACGGCCGTTGATCTGGAAGTCTTCCAGGCCAATGCGGTTGAGCTCGTCGGTGAGCGTCTTGATGGTCTCGGCCAGATAGCGCTCACGGACCTCGCGCGACTCCGCCACCATGCGTGCGATGCGCTGGTAGGCATCGGGCTCCAGGTAGAAGAAGGACAGGTCCTCGAGCTCCCATTTAATGGAGCTCATGCCCAGACGGTCGGCCAGGGGCGCATACACGTCCATGGTCTCGCGAGCCTTAAACAGGCGACGGTCCTCACGCAGGGCTGCAAGGGTGCGCATGTTGTGCAGACGGTCGGCAAGCTTAACGATGATGACGCGGATGTCCTTGGACATGGCGAGGAACATCTTTCGCAGCGTGAGCGCCTGTTTCTCGTCCATACTGTCGACTTCGATGTTGGTGAGCTTGGTCACGCCATCGACGAGCTCGGCCACCGTATCGCCAAACAGGCCGGAAACATCGGCAAGCGAGGTCTCGGTATCCTCGACGGTATCGTGCAGCAGCGCGGCGCACACTACATCGCAGTCCATCTTGAGATCGGCCAAAATGATGGCCACCTCGACGGGATGGTTGATGTACATCTCACCCGAGCGGCGCTTTTGGTTGCAGTGCTTCTCGGCAGCAAAGCAATAGGCCTGCTCCACCTTAGAAAAGTCGTCCTCATTCATATATTTGAGGCACAGGCGCTCCAGTTTGTCGTAGCTGTCCGCCATAATCTCGGGCGGCAGCTCATCGGCATGCTTATAGTGCTCCATCTCCGAGAACGGCTGGAGGGTGGAATCATGGGCGGTACGGGCTGCGGCATCCATCGAGGTCCCCTTCCCCTAGGCCCGCGGTACGATCGGGCGGTTAACTTTGGCTAGCATATCAGAAGCGCACGAATCGAGCGCCCAACTCCGGAAAGCCGAGAACTCCATGCGCGAGCGCAAGCCCTCCAAATAGCGAATTGACCTGCTCAATTGCACACGGCCGGGGTTTTCGGCCATCGCGATGCGACGGGTGTCGTCAAACCCCGAAATGCGACAGAAACCAAGCTCTTCGAAGATTCCCAGGCCACTTTCCACCGAGCGCTCGTCGACCGGCGTGCGAGCATCGATGGCAAGGCACATCTGCGCGATGTCGATATCGCTTGCGCAGAATGAATCATCCCCGGTCTTACCGCGTTGGAGCGCCACATGGTCTGCAACGCACGATAGAGTGTGACGAGTTCGTCGCGCTCGGGTGCGTAGCAGTCGAGCAGGCGCTCGTTGATGCGGGCGTCGCGCGACGAATAGAGCAGGTGGATCACGGCGGGCTGTCCGTCACGACCGGCACGCCCGCTCATCTGGTTGAACTCAATGGCGCCAAACGGCATGTGGTACAGCACGACATGGCGGATATCGGGCAGATTGACACCCTCGCCAAAGGCAGAGGTCGAGACGATGCAGCTGAGGCTTCCGTCTCGGAATGCTTCCTCCACGCGGCGGCGATCGGAGCGCGCAAGCCCCGCGTTATAGAACGCGATATGGGTTGCGCAATCGGGCACACGCTTGCGCAACGTCTTGGCGAGCGCCACGGACTGGTCGCGCGAATTGACGTAAATGACGGTCTTCTCCCCCGTCGCCACGATCGACACCAAACGGTTCTCGCGGCTCGCAAGGTCGCGGTCGTCCTCGAGCTGCAGGTTCTCGCGCACCGTCTCGTCGACCACCGTGCGAGTAATCGGCAGCATGCGGGCAAGCTCGGCCACGACCGGAGCCGTCGCGGTGGCCGTCGCAGCCATAACAACCGGGTCGCCCAGGGCTTTGAGGATATCGGGCATGTCGAGATAGGCGCTGCGGTCGCCGCCCTTGGCAAGGCCGGCGTGGTGCGCCTCATCGATAACGACAAAGCCGATGCGGCCCGAACGCGCGAAGCGGTCACGGTGGATAGATAGGAACTCGGGCGTCGTGAGCACGATACCGGTGCGGCCCGAAGCTAGGCCGGCGAACACATCATCGCGTGCGGCCTCCACGGTCTCGCCGGTCAGCACGCCAACGCCAATGCCAAGCGCTGCCATCGTCGACGAGAGGTGATAGGCCTGGTCGGCAACAAGCGCGCGCAGCGGATAGACAAAGATGCTCGCACGTCCGCGAAGGACAGCCTCGCGCGCAGCATGTACATGGAAGATGAGAGACTTGCCGCGGCCCGTTCCCATAACGGCCAAGACGCTCTGGTGGTCGGCCAAGGCATCGAGCGCCTCAACCTGCGCGCGGTGCGGCTGGTTCGATCCGATAAAGCTATGGATAAGCGAGCGCGTGAGCTCGGTATAGGAAAGCTGGGCGAGCGTCTCGCGCTTACGCGACTCCAGGCGCAGGCCGGAATCCGCCGGCTGCACGCCACGACGAAGCTCGCATGCCGGATCATCGACGCTGGGCAGCGTGGTATCGCGAACCAGAACATCCTTGATCATGAGCTTGGGCTTCACACGCCCCTGCCAATGCTCGGCAACGGCCTCGAACACCAAGTCGACAGCGCTATCGCAGTTGATGAGCTTATCGATTTGCGGCACGCGGAACATAATGGCCGGCACACTCGCGCGCCATCGGTCGCCACAAAGCGCATGTGCTCGCCGGTTTTGCCCACCACGGCGCGGTCGCACATCGTCACGCCCTCGGCAGCCAGCAGCGGCACCTTGTTGCCCTGGCCAAACGGCTCAAGACGGGAGATCTGCTCGATGGTCTCGATATTCAGCTCGGAAAGGTCGACGGTGGCGGCGACCTCGTCGGTGTCTTCAAAGTCCTCGGCGGAAAGCTCCGATAGCACGGCGGAAAGGCGGCGGCGGAACTCATCGAGCTTGGATGCCTCGATGGTCACACCCACCGCACCGGCATGTCCGCCGCGACGAATCAGCAGGTCGGAACAACGCTCGACGGCGTCAAACAGGTTAACTTTGCCCACCGAGCGACCAGAGCCGCGCGCGATACCGTCCTCGATCGAGAACAGCAGCGCCGGCACGTGATAGCGATTGGTCAAGCGGCTCGCCACGATGCCTTTGACGCCCTCGTGCCAGCCTCGCCGCCCACGACGATTGCGCGCCCGCCGTCATAAGTCTCCTCGACCTTCGCCATGGCATCGCGCGTGAGCTCCGCCTCGATCTCACGGCGTTGGCGATTGATTTCCTCGAGCTCGGCTGCCAGTGCACTTGCTTCGATAGGATCACGGGCAAGCAGCAGGTCGAGCGCCAGCTTGGGATCAGCCATGCGGCCGGCAGCATTCAGACGAGGGATGAGCGAAAACGACAGGCCGTCGGCCGTAATGGTAGAAAGGTCGGCCTTGGCAAGTGCGGCAAGCGCGATATAGCCGGGACGGGCCGTCACGCGCATCTGCTGGATGCCCTCGGCGACCAGTGCGCGATTCTCGGGCGTGAGCGGCATCATGTCGGACACGGTGCCCAGCGCCGCGACCTCGATCAGCGAACGCCAATACGACGGCTTGCCCAAACGCTCGCCCAGGACCTGCACCAGCTTGAGTGCCACGCCGGCACCGGCAAGCTCGCGCGAGGGGCCCTCGTCCTCGAGCTTGGGGTCGGTCAGGGGCACGCCCTGCGGCACCTGGTCGGAGGGCTCGTGATGGTCCGTGACCACCAAATCAATCCCCAGGCTCTCCAGATAGGAGACTTCTTCCTTGGCGGCAATACCGTTATCGACGGTCACGATCAGCTGAGGGCGAGCGAGCTCGTTAACGCGGTCGAGCGCCGCGCGCGAAAGACCGTAGCCCTCGTCAAAGCGATGCGGAATAAACGGCGTGACATCGGCGCCAAACGTGCGCAGTGCCTCGGTCAACAGGCAGGTCGACGTAATACCGTCAACGTCAAAATCGCCAAAGACCGCAATGTGCTCGTGGTTGCAAATAGCACGCTCGACGCGGTCGGCAACGACCGACATGCCCGGGATAATGAGTGGGTCGGCCCAGTCGCGATCGAGCGAAGGCGTCAAAAACAGCTGACCTTCTTCGATGGATGTAATGCCGTGCGCGACCATGATACGCGCCACCAGCCCGGGAATGCCCAGGCCAGCCGAAAGCTCCTTTTCGAGCTCGGGGTTTTGCTGAGCGACCGCCCAGCGATGCGTCGTCTTAAGCGATGACATAGGCGCCCACCCCCGATAGGGGCAGGTCGCCGCGATACCTCTCACGGTTCATAGCGATGAGTCCTCTGTGTATGCCCGCTTCGGCAGGCAGATCTGTTGAACGGATTTATTATACCGTGCAGAGCAGACGCAAATCGCCGCAGCACGCCGCGGTTTCGGTAAACGATGCCGGTAATAGCCTCGAAATATTCGAGCGTTTCTGACGCACGGAGCATGCGAGCGTCTAGCATATCCATTCAAAACGGGTTCACGGGCAAAGGGAGTCACAAGCGCATATGAAGCAATGGGTTGGACTGGGCAAGTTTCTCGCGGGGCACATGCAGGTCATCGTTCCGATTTGCGTGGCACTCGGCGTGCTCTTTCCCCAACAGATTGGCGTACTCAAGCCCATCGTTCCCACCTTGTTTGCCTTTATGACGTTTCAGGGTGCGCTCAGCAACACCTTTCACCAGGTAACCGAGGTGTTCCGCCGTCCGTTGCACCTAGTCTTGGCGCTGCTCGTCTCGGCGGTGCTTATTCCCATCGCGGCGTATGCATGGGGTCACTCTTCTTTGGCTCCAACCCCAACCTTGTCTGCGGCATTGTGCTCGAATACAGCGTGCCCGTGGCCGTCACCGCTTTTATGTGGATCAGCATGTTCGGCGGCAACGGCCCGCTCGCGCTCACCATCATCCTGACGTCCTCGGTCATCTCACCTGTGACGATTCCGCTTACGCTCAAGCTCCTGCTGGGCGCCACCGTCTCGATCGACGTGCCGAGCATGATGCAGAACATGGCCTTTATGATCGCCATCCCCGCTGTGCTCGGTATTGCCATCAATGAACTCACGCGCGGCTGGGGCCACGAGAAACTCTCTCCCGTGCTCTCGCCCGCCTGCAAGTTCATGATGATGGGCGTCATCGCGTCCAACTCCACCGCTATGAGCGAGTACGTGCTGCACATAAACGCGGTGCGCCTGGAAGTCGCCCTCTTTATTTTGGTCTTCGCCATCAGCGGCTTTGTCGTCGGTTTTCTGGTCGCACGTGCGCTGCATCTGCCATATAGCGAGACGACTACCATGTGCTTTACCTGCGGCATGCGCAACATCTCTTCGGGTGCCGTCATCGCCACGCAGTACTTTCCGGGCGAGGTCGTGTTCCCCGTCATGTGCGGCACGCTGTTTCAGCAGGTGCTGGCCTCGATTATCGGGCATCTCTTTGAGTGCCTAACCTGCGAGGAGCGCACCAAACAGCGCAAGCGGGTCGAAGCCGGCCGCGACGCCATGGCGCGCTAGGCTGTCCGCATTACGCGGGTGTTAGTCTTGCTATACGAGCGTTTCCAGATGCGCACGCAGACGCTCAGCATCGATATCGAGCGTCGTCTCGGCATTGACTTGGGCCAAACGATAGCCGACAAAGTAGGGCGAAACCACCCAACGCGGCAGCGCCTTGGCAATGGTCCGACCGCCCAGGTGATAGAAGAACAAGTTGTACGACTCTGCGCGACCACCGTGGTGCTCGTTTAGGATATAGCGCAGAGCTACCTGGATCGCATCGGCAAAGAGATCCGCCTCGGCTTGGTCTCGTGCGTCATCGCTGGCGGCGATTCCCTGCGGGGCTGAAACGTTGATCTCAAAGAACCCCATGATCGGTTCGGTTGAGATATTGACCGAGATTCTCCCCTGTTGCCAGACATTGATGCCTTCGAAATTGGCGGAAGTCAGCGAAGTGTAGCCGTCTTCCTGCTCCAAACCCACAATCTGCATGTGCGGATGAACGAGACTACCGCCCGAGAGCGGACCCTTGTTCTTGTACATGAGAACGCTGCGATACTGCTGTGAATCGATCATCTGCTGCCAGCAACCCAGGGCAAACCGCATCACATGGTGGAGTTCATCCGGCTCATAGATCACCAGGTCGGCATCGTGATCGGCCGACTCGATCAGCACGGTTTGACGGGTGGCGCGCAGGGTCTTGAACTTATTCTCGAGCCAGATGCAGTCACCATCGCGCCGGATGATATCGGCAAGTTCCTCGGTATCGCAAAAGGGACACGCGGTGCCAGGGCGCCGGTTGTCGTCGGGCTTACCGTTCGCCTGCTGAACGTCAAATACCAGCGCCACGGGTTACGCCTCCAGCGGCACGATCTTGGCCCATGGAGCTCGGAGACGCTCAATGCCGCCGCCACGGTATCGCGGTTGGCCGTAGAAATGCCGCCGCCGGGAAGGATGGTCAGGCGGTCGCCCGCATACTCGACAAGACACGACAGGTGCTCCAGGTTGTCCTCGATCGGCGTTCCGGCAGCACCACCATGCGTCAGGATGCGCGTGATGCCGCAGTCGGCGAGTGTGTCAATGGCGTCCAGCTGAGCCTCGGGCGAGAGCTGGTCAAAGGCCATGTGGAAGGTGATATCGATGGCCCCGCGCTTGCACTCCTCGGTCGCGCAGCCCGTAGCCATCACGAGGGCGCCGAGGGTGAGCTCGTCGAGCGCCCAGCCGCCGGCACAGGGCTTGCAGCAGCCAAAGACCAGGCCGTCAACGCCGGCGCTCACGGCAAGACCCAAGTCCATCTCCATCATGCGCAGCTCGTCCTGGTTGTAGTGAAAGTCACCGCCACGCGGGCGAATCATGCACATCACTCGCGCGTCATGCTCGTGAGCATAGCTGACCGTAGTGCTGATAACGCCGGCCGAGGGCGTGGTACCACCGACGGCAAGGTTGTCGCACAACTCGATGCGCTTAGCACCGGCATCGATAGCCGCCGGCACACGCTCAAAGTTCTCGGCACAAAACTCGTACAGCATAGATAGCCCCCAGGAGACATTTCGATTTCCACACGGCATTGTCGCACGTTAAATAGCAACCCGCACGATGGAACAAAACCTTGACAAGGAGTGTCCCAAAGTGCCGGCACATAAGGAACGTCCCCAGGTGCCACCTTGAGCGATGGTACTCATTTAAGTACGTCCCCAATGAGTACCGCAGGGACAGACAGACCGGACTCCCTATACGACAACTGTTGACATCATATACTATGTGTCATATAGTAGGTGTTACACAGTATACTACGAAAGGAGGTGTGCGGATGGAGGCACAGATGAAGCGCGGCTTCCTCGAGGCCTGCGTGCTCGCGGCCGTCTCGGGCGAGGAATCCTACGGCTATCAGATCGTGAAGGACGTGCCCGCGAGTATGGGGCTCACGGAATCCACGCTCTATCCGTTGCTCAAGCGCCTGGAGAAGGCGGGCTGCATCACCGCGCGCTCCGCCGAGCACAACGGGCGGCTGCGGAGGTACTACCGCATCACGGACGCCGGGCGCGAGCGTATCGCCGAGTTCCTCGCCGAATGGCCATCCGTGCAGGAGATCTACCGTTACGTGGAGGGGGCGCACCATGACGCGCGATGAGTTCTTGAACCGGCTGGGCGAGCTTCTGGCCTGCCTGCCGGCAGATCAGGTAAAGGAAACGCAGGAGTTCTACGCGGAGGCCATCGCCGACCGTATGGAGGACGGCATGACGGAGGCCGAGGCTGTGGCCGCCATGGGCACGCCCGGTGAGGTCGCCGAGGCAACGCTCGACGAACTGCCCGCCGTGCCGCGCGCGATCGCGAGGACCAAGCGCAAGAGCACGGCACTTCTATGGGCGCTCGCCATCGTGGGCTCTCCGGTATGGATTCCGCTGCTGCTCGCGTTCGTCGCCGTTGCCGCTGCAGTCTACATCTGTATTTGGGTTCTTGCGCTCTGCGTGTGGATCGTGGCCGCGGCATTCGGGGGCACGGGCCTGGTATGGCTCCTGTTCGCCGTGGACGGCATCATTATCGGGCATGTTCCGTACGTTTTGGCCTCGATGGGAATGGGATTCGCTTCCATCGGTGTGGCGCTCCTCACGGGAGCCGGCGCCTGGACGGCGTCCAAGCAGATCGCGCGCCTCTCTGCCTTTGGGCGAAGAAAGCCGTTTCGCCCTTCTGGAAAGATCGAGGCAATAAGAGCCGCATGGGCGCCGAAGCGGCGCCGCTCACGGCATAGGAAGGAGTGCAAACATGTCCAGCGTAAAAAGGATTTACCTTGCCGTAGCGGGTGGGCTTGTTGCCACGGGGCTCGTCCTGGCTGCTATCGGATTTGTGGCCTCCGGCTTTAACCTCGCTGTGCTCAACACGCAGATCGACCTGCGCGATGACACCATCATTCTGGGTGGTGTTGAAATAGACGACCCGACAGGGCTTCCACTCATCGAGCAGCTTGCCGAGGTCGGCGAGATCCATATTGGATCTGCAACGACTGGTTCGTCTTCTCCTCGCAAATGATCGAGCTCGTAGCAGCCGTCCCCCCCTTCGGGCGCACCACGACGGGCATGAGCACGCCGCGCTCGGAGCCTTTTTGCGAGACCTTCCGTCACGCTCTTCCTGCGTGGTGAACCGGTCATCGACCGACGAGAGGCTGATGGGAATCTCTCGACTTCGGGCCAATCCCGCTCACCGATCTGGTCTTCCTTCGTGATGCGCACATAAGCGAGCAGACACCGCGCAGTGCTTCAGCGCGGCCGCACTTCCACGTCTATGACGGAGGTGCCCGGCGGCGTCTTGGCAATCCCCTTGTTTGCAGGCGTTAGCGCGTGGGGATCGCCCACTCGGGGGTCGAGGCCGCCGAGGACGGCGGCGAACCTCGCGGTGTCATTCGACATCGCGAGGTTCCCGGACCATGACCACCTGGCCTCGTACCGCGGCATAGCCCCAAGGGTGAGGAGCTTCGGCACGTCGATCAGGCGCCCGCGCAGCGTCGGCCGGTCCGCCGTTCGGCAGAACGGCGGAAGTCCCTAGCCGCCCAGGTAAGCCTTGCGCACGTTGTCGTCGTGCAGGAGCTCTTGGCCGGTGCCGGTCATGGTGATCTTGCCGGTCTCGAGCACGTAGCCGCGCGTGGCGATTGAAAGCGCCATCTGGGCGTTCTGCTCGACCAGAAGCACCGTGGTGCCGGCCTTGTGCAGGTCCTCGACAATCTGGAAGATCTGCTCAATCAGAATCGGCGCCAGACCCATGGAAGGCTCATCGAGCATGAGCAGCTTGGGGTTGCTCATAAGGGCGCGCCCCATAACGAGCATCTGCTGCTCGCCGCCCGAAAGGGTGCCGGCAACCTGGCGACGGCGCTCCTTAAGGCGCGGGAACTGCTCGTAGACGCGCTCAAGGCCCGGAGCCACCGTGGACTTGGGCTGCGTGTAGGCGCCCATCTCCAGGTTCTCCTCGACCGTCATCTGCAAAAAGGCGCGACGGCCCTCGGGAACCTGAGCCAGGCCCTTGCCCACCAGCTTGTCGGCAGGCGTATGGGTAATGTCCTCGCCCATAAACTTGATGGAGCCGGTCTTGGAGCGCAGCAGGCCCGAGACGGTCTTAAGCGTCGTGGACTTGCCGGCGCCGTTCGCGCCGATCAGGGCCACGATCTCGCCCTCGTTGACGTTAAAGGAGATGTCCTTGATGGCGTGGATGGCGCCGTACCAGACGTTAATGTTGTAGACGGAAAGCATCGGCTCTGCCATTTAGTTCTCCCCCTTATCCTGCTTGCCCAGATACGCCTCGATAACGGCATCGTTATTCTGGATCTCCTCTGCCGTGCCCTTGGCGATGACCTTACCAAAGTTGAGCACGCAGATACCCTCGCAGATGTTCATGACGAGCGACATGTCGTGCTCGATAAGCATGATGCGATGCCAAAGGTGTCGCGGATCTTGACGATGTTCTCCATGAGCTCCGCGGTCTCGGACGGGTTCATGCCGGCAGCAGGCTCGTCGAGCAGCAGCAGCTTGGGGTTGGTGGCAAGCGCGCGGACGATCTCCAGACGACGCTGGGCGCCGTAAGGCAGCGAGCCGGCCTGCTCGTTTGCCAGGTGCTCCATATCAAAGATGGACAGCAGCTCCATGGCGCGCTCGTGGGCGGCCTTCTCGTGCTTCCAGTACGTCGGCAGACGCAGCACGCCCTCAAAACCAGAGTAGCGCTCCTGGTTGTGCAGGCCGACCTTAACGTTGTCCTCCACCGTCATGGTGTTGAACAGGCGAATGTTCTGGAACGTACGGGCGATACCCATACGGTTGACCTGGTAGACGGACTTGCCCGAGGTGTCCTCGCCGTCGAGCAGGATAGTACCGTGCGTGGGCTGGTACACCTTGGTGAGCAGGTTGAAGACCGTGGTCTTACCGGCACCGTTGGGACCGATCAGACCGGCGATCTCGGTCTTACCGATGGTCAGGCTAAAGTCGTCGACTGCCTTAAGGCCGCCAAATTCAATGCCCAAGTGGATGCACTCGAGCGCCGGGCGCTGGCCCAGGTCGCGGTCGGGAACGATGGCGCCAGAAGGATACGGGACCATCTTGCCCTTGTTGAACTCAAACTTACTGGGCATCGGCTGCTACCTCCTTCTTGGAAGCAAAGCGGTCCTTAATGCGTGCGAAGAACGCCTTGAGCTGCGGGTTGTTGGTAAAGATCATGACCAGGATCAGCACGATGGCGTAGATGAGCATGCGGTAGTCCGAGAACTGACGGAGCAGCTCGGGAAGCACCGTGAGCAACGCCGCCGCGATGACGGAGCCGCGCATATTGCCCAGACCGCCCAGGACCACGAATACCAGGATGAGGATGGACGTGTTGAAGTCGAACTTGGTGGCGGAAAGCTGCGAGAAGTTACCGCCGAAGAGGGCTCCGGCAGCGCCGGCGAGAGCGGCGGAAACCACGAAGGCGATCATGCGGTACTCGGTGACGGAGATGCCCACGGACTCGGCAGCGATCTTGTTGTCGCGCACGGCCATAATGGCACGGCCGGTACGGCTGCGAACCAGGTTGAGCACGATCACGAGTGCGACCATGACCAGGACGGCACCGGCGAGGAAGGTCGAGTACGTCGACACGCCCGATGCGCCCTGGGCGCCCTTGATGATGGCGGTGCCGTCCTCGAGCAGGTGCAGGTCGTCGATCGTGGAGTTACCTGTAATGTTAAAGATCACATGCAGGCCGCGGGAGTCGACGCCCACGATAAGGCAGGTGACGATCTCTTTGATGATCTCGCCAAAGGCCAGCGTCACGATAGCCAGGTAATCGCCGCTCAGGCGAAGGACCGGGATGCCGATCAAGAAGCCCAGGATGGCGGCAGCGATGGCGCCGACCACGATGCTGATGATAAGGCGCACCGGATCGGAGGGAACGGCGCTCTCCAGCGCGACGGCGGTGACGATTCCCGTATAGGCACCGACACTCATAAAGCCCGCGTGGCCCAGCGACAAGTCGCCCGCGATGCCGACGACGAGGTTAAGGGAGATGGCCATGACGATATAGGCCGTAATGGGAACCAGCTGACCGGCGATCATGCGCGGAATCATGTGGTTGGACTGCATAAAGAACACGATGGCGAACGCCACAAGGCACATGGCGTACGTAACAAAGTCGTGACGCGTCTGCTTGTCTTTAAGAAACTTCATAACGCTCACCTACACCTTCTCGGGGACGTACTTGCAAGAGGCCGGCAGGCTTGACGAGCAGGACGATGATCAGAACACCAAAGACGATGGAGTTGGCAAGGCTCGTGGAAATGTAGGCCTGCGCCATCGCCTCGATGATGCCGATGAGAATGCCACCGACAAAGGCGCCGGGGATGGAGCCGATACCGCCAAAGACGGCGGCGTCGAAGGCCTTGATGCCAGGCATGGCACCCGTCGTGGGCTGCAGCACCGGCGAGTAGGAGCACAGGAGCACGCCGGCGATGGCGGCAAGGGCAGAGCCGATGGCAAACGTCATCGAGATGGTGCGGTTGACGTTGATGCCCATGAGCTGAGCGGCGGCCTTGTCCTCGGACACGGCGCGCATGGCTTTGCCCATCTTGGTCTTACCTGTAAAGAACATCAGGCCGGCATGATAACCAGGCAGGCGACGATGGTGACGAGCGACACGGCGCTCACGTTGAACTTGGCCAAGAACTCCGGCACCGGAAGGTGACGAGCGAAGTGAAGTTCTTGGGCGTGGCGCCCCACAGAAGCTGCGCGGCATTCTGCAGGAAGTAGGACACGCCGATGGCCGTGATCAAAACGGCCAGCGGGCCTGCTTGGCGCAGCGGCTTATAGGCCAGACCCTCAATGAGAACACCGAGAACCGTGCAGACCACGCAAGAGAGAATTACAGATGCCCAGCCCGGGAGGCCGAGATACGACGTGGCGCAGAACGAGACATAGGCACCGACCATGATGACGTCGCCGTGAGCGAAGTTCAGCATCTTGGCGATACCGTAGACCATGGTGTAGCCCAACGCGATGATGGCGTAGACGCTGCCCATGGACAGGCCGTTGACCAGGTATTGGATAAAGACCGTCATGTTCCACATCCCCCTTTCGAATAGGTTTCCAGTTGATGTATGAAACAGGGACGTTACACTGTCCCTAGATACCAAGCAAGCAGGGAAGGCCAAAACCTCCCCTGCTTGGGATCAAAACCGCTCTATGTAAGGCGGTCTATTAGGCCTGTACGTACTTGCCATCGGTGATAACGTACGCCGTGGGGTCCTTCTGGACCTGACCCTTATCGTTCCAGGTGAGCTTGCCGGTCAGACCGTCAACGGTAATCTTGAGCATAGCCTTGGGCAGCTTCTCGGCGACCTCGGTCGGATCGCGTCGACACCAAGACCGGCCTCCTTGAGGGCCTCAGCCACCGCGTGCACGCCATCGTAGGCGTCGGCGGCAAACTGGTCGGGGGTATCGCCGTACTTATCCTTGTAAGCGTTGACGAAGTGGCATTCTTCTCGTCGTCGGCGGAGAACGGGGTCATAAGCAGCAGGCCCTCGGCAAGAGAAGTGTCGAAGCCTCACGCCCAGGATGCCGTCCATGCCGTCGCAGCCCATCATCTTGACGTCGTAGCCCATGTCCTTGGCGTTCTTGAGCAGGACGGACGCCGGCGTGTAGTAGATCGGCGCGAAGATCATGGTGGCGCCGGCCTGCTTGGCCTTGGTCAGCTGGTTGGTAAAGCTCGTGGCAGAGTCGTCCTTAAAGGTCTCCTCGTCAACAATCTCGAGCTTAGACTCAGCGGCCTGGGCCTTAAAGGAATCTGCGATACCCGAAGAATAGGCGTCGCCGGAGTTATAGAACAGTACGAACTTCTCGTCCGCATACTTCTGCGCCAGGAACTTGGCAGCGTTGACGCCCTGGTTGGGGTCGGTAAAGCAAACCTGGAAGACGCAATCCTTGCCGTCGGTGACGTCCTCGGAGGACGCGGACGGGGTGATCATGAACGTCTTGGGGTCGTTACCGCACTCTGCGGCAACGGCAACCGACGCACCCGTGGTGGTCGGGCCGACAAGGGCCTGCATGCCCCAGTCGAGCAGGGTATTAAAGGCGTTGACGGCCTTCTCGCCGTCGGCCTGGTCGTCCTCGGCCTTGCTGGCAAGCGGCAGCTCCTTGGTGGAGAAGTCCTTGCAGCCAAGCTCGACGCCCTGGGTAACGGACTTGCCGTAGGACGCGGCGGCACCGGTCAGCGGGCCGATGGTGCCGATCTTAAACGAAGCGTCGCCCGAAGCGGAACCGCTGTCGCCGCCGTTGGAGGAGCAGCCAGCTAGAATGGACATCGCCCCCAGACCTGCTGCGCTCGCGATAACGCTCCTGCGATTCATAACAGGGTTCAATGACTTACCGGTGAGGCTCGACATGCGGCTCTCCTCTCAAATCTCGTCGGGTTTCGGTTACCCAACAGGCCATCCTTCGCCGTGTTCGGCGTTCGCAAAATAGTAGACGCTTTAGTTGAGAAAAGTGGCGATTATTTCAACTATTCTTTTGTTTTGTCCGTTTATCCATAATTATGCGTATTTCTATTGGTTTATGCAGTTTAGCCACTTTATTGTGTGAAAGTAATGTTTCCATTCTGTTACAAGCTTCCCTGTCCTGATTAAAACGGCCTCACCGGTAGCGCTTTATACGCACTTAGGCGGCGATGTACTTGCGTCCTGGATCACATAGGCTGTAGCGGGCTTCTCGACTTGGCCCTCGTCGTTCCACGTGAGCTCGCCCGTCAGGCCCTCGATCTTGATCTTGCGCATGGCCTTGGCAAGATCGCCGGCAATGTCGGCGCCGTCGGCCGTAATATCGATGTCTGCCTTATCGATAGCCTCGACAATCGCATGGACGCAGTCATAGGCATCGGCGGCAAACTGGTTGGGCGTCTCGTCGTAGGCGTCCTTATATGCCTTGACAAAGTCGGCGTTCTTCTCATCGTCGGCAGAGAACGGGGTCATGAGCAGCACGCCCTCGGCAAGGGAGGTGTCGAAGCCCTCAACGGAGAGCAGGCCGTCCATGCCGTCGGTACCCATGAGGGTCATGTCGTATCCCATGTCCTTGGCGTTCTTGAGCAAAACGGACGCCGGCGTGTAGTAGATCGGCGCAAAGATGAGCGTGGCGCCGGCCTCCTTGGCCTTGGTGAGCTGGTTGGTAAAGCTCGTGGAGGAGTCGTCCTTAAAGGTCTCGGTATCGACGATATCAAGTTTGGACTCCTTGGCCTGCTCGGCAAAGGCATCGGCAACACCCGAGCTGTACGTATCGCCGGAGTTGTAGAACAGGGCGATCTTGGCGTCTGCATACTTCTCGGCCAAAAACTTGGCAGCACTCGCGCCCATGGTGGGGTCGGTAAAGCAAACCTGGAAAACCGTGGTCTTGTCCTTGGTGACGTCGAGGGACGAAGCAGAGGGCGTGACCATGAGCATATCGTCGGCGATCTCGCCCGAGACAGCGACGGCGGCACCAGTCGTGACGGGGCCGACGAGCGCCTGCATGCCCCAGTCGCACAGGGTATTGAAAGCGTTGATAGCCTTCTCGCCGTCGGCGACGTCATCCTCGGACTTAAGCGAGAGTTTGAGGTCCTTGGTCGAGAAATCCTTGGCGGCAAGCTTGGCACCCTTCTCGGCCGAAACGCCATAGGTTGCCGCGGCGCCGGTCAGAGGGCCGATGACACCGATCTTGAAGGTCTTGCCGTCATCGGCGGTGCCGCCGTCCGAGCCACCCGACGAGCAACCAGCGAGTGCGGCGGTGCTGCCGAGCGCCGCAGCGCCGGCGAGAAAGTTCCTACGGCTGAGCGTGCTGTTGATGTTGAACATGGTGTCCCCCTTTTTCGCTGGCCGCGGTGCGGCCGTCTTGCGGTACAGGGCAAACCTTATGGCGCAAACGTTGACAGTTTGTTACAGAAGTCCGTTTGTAGCGAGCGTGTTTCCAATGTTTCCGCAGCGTTTCGGGGGTGCCGTTTTGTGCGGCTCCTGTTGCCTGGCGAGCACGCGCCCCCGGTTCACGCTAGAATGCACTCAACCTTTAAGCGGTTAATCCATCCATAAGATGCACGAAGGAGCTATCTATGAGCGAATCCCTGCGCACCGTGAACGTCGGTCTGATCGGTCTGGGAACCGTCGGCGGCGGCGTGGCCCGTCTGATCAAGAGCCACCACGATGAGTACCTGGCAGCCTACGGCATCGACCTTAAGCTGACCCGCGCCTGCGCGCTTGCCTGGGAGCAGGCCGAGGCAGCCGGTATTGAGCGCGAGGCCTTTACGAGTGACTGGCATGACGTCGTCACCGACCCAGCCGTCGATATCGTCGTCGAACTCATCGGCGGCGAGCACCCCGCGACCGAGATCTTCACCACCGCCTTTGAGCACGGCAAGCACGTCGTCTCTGCCAACAAGGCCCTGCTGGGCCGTCACGTCGAGACGCTTGCCGAGAAGGCGCGTGCGTGCGGCGTGCAGATTAAGTGCGAGGCCAGCTGCGGTGGCGGCATCCCCATTGTCAGCACACTCGAGCACGACCTGGTGGGTAACAAGATCCTGACCATCGCCGGCATCCTCAACGGCACCACCAACTACATCCTGTCGCGCATGGACGCCGAGGGCGCCGATTACGCTGACGTGCTCGCCGACGCACAGGCTAAGGCTATGCCGAGGCCGACCCGTCCGCCGACGTCGACGGCTTCGATGCCGCCAGCAAGACGGCCATCCTCGCCTCCATCGGCTTTGGCACCCGCGTTACCACCGATGATGTGTACCAGCAGGGTATCCGCACCATCGGCGCCGAGGACATCGCCCAGGCCCGCGAGCTCGGCTACACCATCAAACTGCTCGGCATCGCCCGCAACACCGACGCTGGCGTCGACGTTCGCGTGCATCCCACGCTGATCCCCGCAGACCATATGCTCGCCAAGGTCAACGGCGCCATGAACGCCGTCTACGTGGTAGGCGACGCCGTGGGCGAGACCATGTTCTACGGCGCGGGCGCAGGCTCCTTCCCCACCGCGAGCGCGTCGTGGGCGATATCCTGTCGCTCTCCGAGCAGATCAGCCGCGGCGTGGCTCCGCTGCCGAGATTGAGCCCTATGGCCACAACCTCGCCTTTAAGCCCATGGACGAGCTCCAGACCAAGTACTATGTGCGCCTGAAGGTCGCCGACCGCGTGGGCGCCCTGTCCGAGACGGTCGACATCTTTGCCAAGCATAACATCTCGATCTCGCTCATCAACCAGGTCGAGGACGGCAAGTCGGGCGTCAGCGATGCCTGCTCGGTCATCTTCCTGACGCACCGCGCGCTCGAGAAGGACGTCCAGGCTGCCGCCGCCGAGCTTGCCAGCGTCGGCTGCGTGGCCGAGGTCGCCAACGTCCTGCGCATCGAGGACGTTGAGGCTTGGACCGAAGGCGTCATGGCGAACTAGCCAACGCTCGCCTAGCAATACGCGCCTTGAGGGCTCCCGTCCGATGTGGGACGGGAGCCTTTTGTCACCTGCCCTAAGCACAACGGCAAAGCACATTTGCGCGAGCCGCTCATCGGTAACGCGGGCTACCGTTCACCGATATGCAAACGCGGCCGATTCCGACTACCGCTACGCTGTGCTGCGAATGTCCGCCCGCGATGAGAGGAAGCACCATGTTGCTCGAGGGCAAGAAAGCAATCATCACCGGAGCACACGCGGTATCGGCTATGCCATCGCCTGCCGTTTTATCGAGGAAGGCGCTGCCGTCACCGTCTTTGGCTCGCGCCAGGAGACTGCCGACACGGCCGTTGAGAAGCTGACAGCCGCCTATCCCGACGCCAAGGTCTGGGGTCGCTCCTGCGATCTCACCTCGCTCGAAGCCGTGACCGAGGCCTTTACCCAGGCTGCCGCTGACATGGGCGGCTTGGACACGGTCGTCAACAATGCCGGCATCTCCCAGCGCTCGCCGCTCCTTAACTATACGGCCGAGGAGTTCGCAAAGGTCATGGACCTTAACGTCGTCGCCGTCTTTAATGGCCACCAGGCTGCCGCCAAGATCATGACCGAGGCCGGCCACGGCGGCACCATCACTACCACAAGCTCGATGGTCGCCAAGTACGGCCAGCCTCCGGCGTCGGTTACCCCACGTCCAAGTTTGCCGTCAACGGTATGGTCCAGTCGCTCTCGCGCGAGCTCGCTCCCATGGCATCCGCGTCAACGCCGTCGCCCCCGGCGTGACTAAGACCGACATGGTCGCCAACCTGCCCGAAGAGGTCATCAAGCCCATCATCGCCACCATTCCGCTGGGTCGTATGGGCGAGCCCGAGGATGTCGCCAACGCCTTTGTTTTCCTGGCGAGCGACATGTCCTCCTATGTCACGGGCGCCGTGCTCCCCGTCGACGGAGCCGCCCGCTCCTAAGGAGCCACAAGCTTTGGCTTCAAGTTTCAACATAGCTCAACCAAAAAGGCGCGCCGTCTGAATCAACTACAGACAGCGCGCCTTCTCCTGTTATGAAAGGGAAGCTATGTCCCAGTATTTCGGATCAGAACGGGGCACGGTTTCCCCCAGGACCTCCTTGCGGAAACTGCATCCCACTCTGAGCGCCCATTCCGGGACACAGCTTCCCAACGGCCCCCGTTTCGGAAACCACATCCCGTTCCGAGCCTTCAAAGCGGGACGCGGCTTCCCCGAGAAAGTATCGACTACTTACCGTCGTCGTCTTCGGCTTCTTCGCGCGCATAGAGCTCCAGCATGCGGCGGCGGTATTCGCGCACAGCGAGCTTGGCGCGCTCCAGGCGGCGGCGCTCACGCGGAGTCAGCTCGGACGGGTCGACCTCGTCTCCATAGGTCTTATCGGCAAGCAGGTGCGCCGCGTCCACGATGCGGGCATCGATGTGGCCGCTCGCTGCCTCGGCGGAAAGACGCTCGGCAATCGTATCGAGCGTAGGCAGGCCCTCGAATACGCGACCATGGCCATGCGAGGTCAGCAGCTCGTGCTCGCGCGCGAGCAAGCTCGCTAGGTCGTGGTGGGCGCGCAAGATGTCGAGCGCATCGGATGGATGCTCGGCAACCTCTGCCACGGCGGCGACCGGTGCGGCATCCACCACGCGGTAGAAGAGCTGCGCGAGCAATGGCATCAAGAACACCGTGATGGCACCGGCGGCAACCATGACCGACGCAATATCTTGCGACAGCGCGCCCGCGTTGACGGCAACGCTCGTAACGGCAACGATGATCGGCAGCGCCGTGGTGCAGTACAGGGCCACGGTAATGCGACCATACGCCGACACATCGCGCGTCGCAGGACAAATGCTCATGGAAATAAGAATGGGCACGGCACGAATAATCAACAACGCCACGATAAAGCCCACGAGCAGACCCGGGCGCGACGCCACGGCCGTCAGATCGATCTTTGCGCCCGATACGGTAAAGAACACCGGAATCAAAAACCGTAGGCCAGACCGTCGAGCTTGGTCTCGAGCGTATGGTTGCCCTCGGGGATGATATAGCGCAGGACAAAGCCGGCGGCAAAAGAACCCAACACGATGTCGAGATCAAAGACAGCCGAGAATGCCACGAGCGTGACCAGGATGAGCACCGTCAGGCGCACGAAGGTCTGCGACGTGGTATCGGCGCGCTCCTCAACAAATGCAAAGAAGCGGCTGCCGACGCGCTTGGAGCGGCTCGGGACCACGGCCAGCAACACGCAAACCACCGCAAACAAGCCAAGGATAACGAGCGTTTGGATGCCAGTGCGGGCAGACAACAGCACCGACATGGCGAGCACGGGACCGAGCTCGCCCCAAGTGCCATACGCGAGAATCGAGTCGCCCACGCGCGTGCCGGTGAGCGAGCGCTCACGCATGATGGGCACAAGCGTACCGAGCGCCGTCGAAGTGAGGGCAAGCGTCACGGCGATACCGTCGAAATGACTGACTGAGAACCACGGGGTAAAGCGCACGGCAAGCCAGGCGATACCAAACGTGACGACCCACGTCGCCAAGCCGTAGCGCCCCTCGACGCCCGTGATGCTCTTGGGGTCGATCTCAAAGCCGGCAAGCAGGAACAAAAAGGCCAGGCCCAGCTCGGACACCAGCGAGACCTCAGCATCTACATGGATGACGCCGAGCATATGGGGTCCCAGTACCGCGCCGAGCACGAGCAAAAAGACCGTCTCGGGAACGGGTTTTCCGGGAATCGCCGAGGCGATAAAAGGACTCGCAAAGGCCACGAGTGCGATGATGGCGAGCGAAACGAATGCCATGTGATGCCTTTCTCTTGTTTGCGCTTCACTGTAGCACCCTCGCCGTCCTCAACGCGCCGAGAGCTGTCGTATCATAGTGAGGTTTACAAACATGTGGCTCAAGGCGACCGCAGGGCAGACCCCGCAAACCGACCGCTGCCGCATACCGTACCGTACGCCCAACCGATCAGGAAGGCAGGAACCAATGGTCTCTCGTATCTACGTGGAGAAGAAACCCGGGTTCGACGTCGAGGCTCAGCAGCTCAAGGGCGAGCTGACCGAAATTCTCGGCATCAAGGCATCGAGGCCCTGAGGATTATCAACCGCTACGACGTCGAGGGCATCGACAAGGAGCTTTTCCGGTCCTGCGTGCCGACCGTCTTTAGCGAGCCCCAGGTCGATGTGACCTACGACGAGCTCCCCGCAAGCGATGGCGCCGTCTTTGCCGTCGAATTCCTGCCTGGCCAGTTTGACCAGCGCGCCGACTCCGCCAGCGAGTGCGTGCAGCTCATCAGCCAGGGCGAGCGCCCCGCCGTGCGCTCCGCCAAGGTCTATATGATCTCGGGCGCTCTGGACGAGGCCGCCATCGATGCCATCAAGCACTACGTGGTGAACCCCGTCGAGGCGCGCATCGCCTCGCTCGACCTGCCCGAGACGCTGTACATGGAGACCCCCGAGCCCCAGCCCGTCGAGGTGCTCGACGGTTTCCGCGAGCTCGACGAAGCCGGCCTTGCCGCCTTTATTTCCGAGCGCGGCCTTGCCATGGACGAGGCGGACATCGCCTTCTGCCAGCAGTACTTCCGCGATGAGGATCGCGACCCCACCATCACCGAGATCCGCGTGATCGACACCTACTGGTCTGATCACTGCCGCCACACCACCTTCGGCACCGTCCTGGACGACGTGACGATCGACGACGCCGTGGTGCAGCAGGCCTTCGACCGCTACATGGAGATGCGCCACGAACTCGGTCGCGACACCAAGCCCGTCTGCCTCATGGACATGGGCACCATCGGCGCCAAGTACCTCAAGAAGACCGGCGTCATGACCGATGTCGACGAGTCCGAGGAGATCAACGCCTGCACCGTCAAGGTGAAGGTCGATGTCGACGGCGAGGACCAGGACTGGCTGTTCCTCTTTAAGAACGAGACCCACAACCACCCGACCGAGATCGAGCCCTTCGGTGGTGCCGCCACCTGCGTGGCGGTGCCATCCGCGACCCGCTGTCGGGCCGCAGCTACGTGTACCAGGCCATGCGTGTCACCGGCGCCGGCGACCCCACCGTCCCCGTGTCCGAGACGCTCGAGGGCAAGCTGCCGCAGCGTAAGCTCGTGACCACTGCTGCCGCCGGCTACTCCAGCTACGGCAACCAGATCGGCCTTGCCACCGGTCAGGTCAACGAACTCTATCACCCCGGCTACGTCGCCAAGCGTATGGAGGTCGGCGCCGTCGTGGGCGCCACCCCGGCAAACCACGTGCGTCGCGAGTGCCCCGCCCCCACCGACAAGATCATCCTGCTGGGCGGCCGCACTGGCCGTGATGGCATCGGTGGCGCTACCGGCTCTTCCAAGACCCAGAACACCGAGTCCATCGAGACCTCGGGTGCCGAGGTCCAGAAGGGCAACGCCCCGGTCGAGCGCAAGCTGCAGCGCCTGTTCCGCCGCGGCGACGCCTGCCGTCTGATCAAGCGCTGCAATGACTTTGGCGCTGGCGGCGTCTCGGTCGCCGTGGGCGAGCTTGCCGACGGCCTGTACGTGGACCTGGACACCGTGACCAAGAAGTACGACGGTCTTGACGGCACTGAGCTCGCTATCTCCGAGTCCCAGGAGCGTATGGCCTGCGCCGTCGCCGACGGTGACGTCGATGAGTTCATGGGTTACGCCGCCGAGGAGAACCTGGAGGCAACCGTTATCGCCGAGGTTACCGCCGAGCCGCGCATGCGCATGGCCTGGAACGGCGTCGCCATCGTCGACCTGTCCCGCGAGTTCCTCAACTCCAACGGTGCGCCCAAGCACCAGGTCGCCCACGTGTGCGCCCGCAGCGTGTGGCAGCCCAGCTGGGCCGGCACCACGCTTGCCGAGCGTATGACCTCGCTGGTCACCGACCTCAACGTCGCCTCCAACAAGGGCCTTTCCGAGCGCTTCGACTCCACCATCGGCGCCGCGACCGTGCTCATGCCCTTTGGCGGCAAGACGCAACTCACCCCCAGCTCGGCTATGGTCGCCAAGTTCCCCGTGGACGGCGAGACCACCACGGCAAGCGCTATGGCATGGGGCTTCAACCCCTACCTGATGGAGGCCGACCAGTTTGCGGGCGCCTACCTGTCCGTGGTCGAGTCCATCGCCAAGCTCGTGGCCGCCGGCTTTGAGCACAAGCGCGCCTACCTCTCCTTCCAGGAGTACTTCGAGCGCCTGCGCACCGAGGCCGAGCGTTGGGGCAAGCCAATGGCAGCCGTCCTGGGCGCCTTATGGCCCAGGTCGACCTGGTGCCGGCGCCATCGGCGGCAAGGACTCCATGAGCGGCTCGTTTGAGGACGAGGCCGGCGAGCTCAACGTTCCGCCGACCCTGATCAGCTTCGCCGTGGCCGTGGGCCGCGCCGCCCGCGCCGTCTCCCCCGAGTTCAAGGGCCTGACGCACCGCGTCGTGCGCATCGCCCCCGCCACCTATGGCGAGGACTACCGCCCCGACGCCCAGCAGCTGCTCGCCGCGTTTGACGCCGTCGAGGCGCTCACCGCCACCGGCGACGCCCTGGCCGTCTCTACGCCCGGCTACGGCTGCGGTGCCGAGAGCCTCTTTAAGATGTGCGTCGGCAACCAGATCGGTATCGAGCTTGCCGAGGATGTGGACGTGGAGAGCCTCTTCACCCCGCTCTACGGCAGCTTTATCGTCGAGCTCGCCGAGGACGCCGAGCTGCCCGAGGTTGCCAACGGCGTTGTAGTCGAGCCCCTGGGCACCACCGTCGAGGGCTATGTCATCGACACCGGTTCCGAAGTCATCGAGCTCTCTGAGCTCCAGGAGGCCTGGGAGAGCGGTATCGAGAGCGTCTTCGCCTACCGCAGCGCCGGCGAGACCGCCGAGGTCGAGACCATCGACTTCCGCGCCAAGGACATCCACGTGTACGGCGGCGCCAAGATCGCCGCCCGCGCGTGATCATCCCCGTGTTCCCCGGCAACAACTGCGAGTACGATAGCGCCCGTGCCTTCCGCGCAGCCGGCGCCGAGGCCGACACCTTCGTGATCAACAACCTCACGCCCGAGGCCGTCGCCGAGAGCACCCACGAGCTTGCCCGCCGCATCCGCGAGAGCCAGATCGTCATGATCCCCGGCGGCTTCTCGGGCGGCGACGAGCCCGACGGCTCCGCCAAGTTCATCACGGCGTTCTTCCGCGCTCCCGAGGTCACCGAGGCAGTCCGCGACCTGCTCAAGGCCCGCGACGGCCTGATGCTTGGCATCTGCAACGGCTTCCAGGCCTGATCAAGCTCGGTCTGGTGCCCTACGGCGACATCGTCGACGCCACGCCCGATGCGCCCACGCTGACCTTTAACACCATCGGTCGTCACCAGAGCCGTCTGGTGCGCACTCGCATCTCGTCCAATCTGTCCCCGTGGCTGTCGCAGTGCAGCCTGGACGACCCCTACACCGTCGCCATCAGCCACGGCGAGGGCCGCTTTGTCGCCAACGACGAGGTGCTCGCCCAGCTGATCGCCAACGGCCAGGTCGCCACGCAGTACGTGGGCGAGGACGGCAAGCCCAGCATGGACCTTTCCGTCAACCCCAACGGCTCCGCACTTGCCATCGAGGGCATCACGAGCCCCGACGGCCGCGTCCTGGGCAAGATGGGCCATGCCGAGCGTCGCGGCGACAACCTGTACCGCAACGTGCCCGAGCATGTCCCCGGCGATAAGTTCATGCCGATCTTTGAGAGCGGCGTGGCCTACTTCGCTTAAACCTTTCCCATCGTACAATCCCTTCGGGTAACAACACCCGCCACCGACACATCCGGTGGCGGGTTCTTTTTGTTTCGCGCATGCAGGAAGGACATCATGGAAAGCCGCAAGCCGTATCTCGCCACCCTGCCCGGACTCATCCTGGGCTGTCTTGTTTGCTGTGCACTCTGGGATCGGCCTTTCCCTGCATCAAGATCGGCTACGCACTCTTTGGTATCCCGGCGCACGATAGCGCCTCGCAGCTGCTCTTTGCGGGCTTGCGCTTCACGCTTGCCGGCGCCCTGGTTATCGTTGGGATGAGTGCGGCCCAACGCCGCCCCCTCATTCCGCAGGCTCGCGACATCAAGCCCATCTTTGTCTTGTCGCTCTTCCAGACTATCGGGCAGTACTTCTTTTTCTATCTGGGCCTCTCGCGCGCCAGCGCCATGTCGAGCTCCATCATCGAGGCCAGCGCCAACTTCCTCGCAATCCTCTTTGCCGCCCTGGCATTTCACACCGAGAAGCTCAACACGGCCAAGGTGCTTGGCTGTGCGCTGGGCTTTGCCGGCGTCGCGCTCGTCAACCTCTCGGGCGCAGATGGCACCTTTGGCTTCAGGCTCGATGGCGAGGGCTTTATCCTAGCCTCCACTGTCTCGGGTGCTCTTTCGACCTGCCTGATCGGCATCTTCTCGCGCAAGCACGACGGCGTCTTGCTTGCCGGGTGGCAGTTCTTGGTCGGCGGCCTGGTCCTCACCGCCATCGGCTTTTTGATGGGTGGCGCGCTCTCCCCCACGGCGATTGTCCCCGCCATCGTGCTCATCATCTACATGGCGCTTATCTCCGCGGTCGCTACTCGCTGTGGTCGCGCCTGCTTGCCGTCAACCCCGTCAGCCGCGTCTCGGTCTTTGGGTTTATGAACCCGGTCTTTGGCGTACTGCTGAGCGCACTGCTGCTTGGCGAGGGCGCCGGCACGAGCCCCGTTACCGTCATCGTTGCCCTGCTCTTGGTCTGCAGCGGCATCATCATCGTCAACAAACCCAAAAAAGCCTAGCGAACTGCCCTTATTTAGCAGAGAGATTCACATACTTTAGTTTAATGGAGTACATCGGTGAGCTGAAGGCCACCACGCACGCAAGCGTGCGCCCCTTTTTCTAGCGTATCTGGACGCCGGCTTTCTTTTTCTCGGCCTTGACGCGGTAGAGCTCCGCATCGGCAGCACGAAGCAAGTCTTGCCAGGTATCGACGCCATCACCAACCGTGCGTAGCCGATGGACATCCGCAACAGATACGGAACCTCAGCGCGCGCGAGCTCATCGTTGATTGTCGCGCACAGATGCATGATATCCTGTTCCGCCACTGCCTTTTGGAGCACCACGAACTCATCGCCACCATAACGTGCGATAAAGCCGCCAGACGCCGAGCAGACTTCTTTGAGCGCAGCGGATATGACCTGAAGAGCGTGGTCGCCCTCCACATGCCCATAGCGATCGTTAATCTGCTTAAAGCCGTCGGCGTCCATCATAAGCAGATATACATCTTCGGCCTGATCCACATTTGAGAAGAGCGACAGCATATAGGTCTCAAAACGGTTGCGATTGTTAAGTCCAGTCAACGGGTCGGTCGAGATGAGCTGCTCCTGGTAGATGATGTAGAGCAGCAACATGCTAATCATTATGCCGACACAAAGGCCGGGCACCGAGTATACGACCTGAAAGGTACCGCCCACCAGGGCCGGAATGGCGAAAAATGCCAAGGTTCGATAGATGGCCTTCGTCTGCAGGCTCTCGACCCTGCGAGATTGCACAAATGCATGCAGGGACGTATGTATAACGTAACAGTAGCTGACGATGGGCTGGATCATATAGGCAAAACCGCGACGATACACGCCCTGCGAATCGATATAGAACAGGGCGTGCGTCCAGTAACTGGTAAACGCCAGCACGACCACCAGAGCCGTAGGCAACGCTACAAGCACCACCCTATAGCGCGAGGTCAAAAGGCGAGAACCCTGCACCGTCTCGGAATAGATAAACCAAATGAGACACGCGATAGCAAAGAGCGAAAACGAAACCGCGTTGGAAATCCAGTTGGCAGCAATGCCCAACGTGCCGTCCACACCGTCCGAAAGCGTCCAGATCATATCGAATAATATGTACGCGGCAGAGGTGTAGCCAAGCATGCTAAACAATAGCTGCTGGGTACTCGAGAACAAGGAGCGACGACTTCGCACGGCAAGCCCGATAAGAACAATCATGCATAGCACGAATATCTCAATCTTGAGTGCCTTAACCACTAGACGCCATCCCTTCAATATCCAAGTGGTCAGAATCGCCCGATTCGTGCCTGGGCAATAAACACCCCTACTCCGCAGGGGTATAGGGAATAATAGCAGAGCGCCCGAACGCCACTGCAAGACAGCTCTCGTTCGGGCGCCCATACGGCGCGAATTGCACACGCCGGCTTGATTGACTCGCGTCGACGATTACTCGCCGTCGATGTCGGTCGCGACGGCCTCCTCAATAGCCTCGACGCCTTCGACCGACAGATCCTCTTCGCCGTGGCAGAACTTCTTATCGACCCAGCCGGTCAGAATCGGGGCCATGATGGCCGTGATGATGACGGCGGTGGCGATCTGCGCATACGCGGTGGGCGCAAGCTCGGCATAGCGCGGCGCGACCTCAGCAAGAGCAACCGGCGTGGTCATAGCCGTGCCGGCAATGGTGGAGCAAGCCACAGCGGCCTTGCCATTGCCGCCGCACAGACGCTCGAACGCAAAGGTGATGGGACCGACGACAAACAGCGTGACAAGGCCCAGCAAGATGCCGGAAATACCGCCGGTGATAAAGCTCGACAGGCTCATGGACGCACCGAGCTGAAATCCGATGACGGCAATCGCGGGATTGGCACCGGGAACCAGCAGGTTCTTGATAAACGGGAACAGGTTGCCCAGAACCATGCCGATAACGAGTGGCAAGATGGAGCCGATAATGGTGCCAATGGGAATGTTGGCGAGGCCGGAAACACCGAGGATGATCATCGTGACGGCGGGGCCAGCCGTAAAGAACAGGATACCGACGGCGCCCTGCTCGGACTCATCGCCGAACTCGCCCATGATGCCCGTATAGAGCGCCATGTTGCAAAACGTGATGCCGCCGATGATAGACACGGAGCTCAGACCCAGGAAGTTGTCGTTAAAGAAATATGCCACGCCCAGGCCGAGAGCCGCTGCGACGACCAGCTTGGGGATCAGCACGACGATACCGGTCTTGATGGCACCCGGCGTGGACTTAAAGCTGATGCCGGCGCCCACAAACAGCAGGATCGCGGCGACGATGGTATTGGAGCCACCGCGGCAGGCAGCCGTAAAGAAGCCGCCGATCTCAAAAACCTGCGGGCAGAAGGTGTTGAGCAAAAGACCGACGATCATCGGATAGATCATGATGTCGCCCGGGATGCGCGGGACCTTGAATTTCTTTTGCTCGTTGGCGGTCGCTTCCTGTGCCATGAAACCCCCATTTCCGCTGACGGGGTACAAAAGCCCACGTCACGCTTTGCTACAGTAAAGTTTGACCATGGTACCAGAAGAAATAGACCAGCTCGGTGAAAAATCCGACGAGTTGGGATGGAACGAGATTCGGCGCCCGCGACGCCACCCCTATATAAGGCTCAAGACAATATAGAGTACGATGCCCGAGACGCAGCACCACAGCATCGATTTTGTCTTGACCGCCACGGCCACGACGCCGGCAGCCGCAATCCAGGGAACCAAGGCAGGCCAGGGTCCCGCGTCGAACGCGCCGGGGCTCACCAAGTCGTTGGCGACCAGCGCGGCAAAGGCAGCGGGCGGGATATAACCCAGGGCCTCGGTAATGCGGGGCGACAGCGTTCTCCCGCGCAAGGCAAACGCCGGCGCGATGCGAAAGAACGCGATAGCAGCCCACGACGACAGCCACAGAACCAAGAACTCGTTAACGGGCATCGCGGGCACCTCTTCCGTCAAATACAGCATCGCACGCCAACGCAATGGCAATGCCGGCCACGACGCTTGCCGGCACGGCAATATTCGTGAGGCCCAAGAACTTGCATACGGCGACGGACACCGCGCCCGAAACCGCCGCGACAACGTTGCCGCGCGACAGCCGCTGCGAAAAGAGCAGGCAGATAAAGAGCGAGGTGCAGACAAAGGCTGCAATGGCGGTGGGAACATCGACAACGGCGCCTACGATGGCGCCCATCGTACACGAAACGCCCCATGTTGCGATGAGAATCACGTTGAGCACGAAGGACTCGCGCGGGCCCCAATCCTCCCCTTCAACCAACTTGGCAAGCGAGATGCCATATGCCTCCTCGGTAAGTGTCGCGGCAACAGCCAGCGTCTGACGCTTCGAGGCACCCGTCAGATGCGGCGCGATCGATGCCGAGTAAAGCGCAAAGCGCGAGGAGATGGCAGCAACGCTCGCGACGATCGATGCTGCAGGCACGCCCGCCAGCCACAGGTTGCAGATCATAAACTGGCCGCTGCCCGTCACAAACGTGCTGCTCAGGGCAAAGACCATCCAGGGTTCCATTCCCGTCTGCCCCATGATCATTCCGCACGGCGCGCCTATTGCAACATAGGTAAGCATCACCGGCCAGACGGTTCTAACGATTTTGAGCACCATACGCTTCTCATCCTGACAAGGTCTCCGAGCCGCATGTAGCGATACGGCAGAATCATCATCGACAGCAACCGAGTTCACCTACAATTGCCACCGGATCGAAAGACACAACTTTTTAGGAAGTCATTATGACAGCTATCGATCGAGACCGGGCGCGCGCGGCCTTCAAAAGCTACACCGATGCCTACGACGCCACTAACCCACGCATCGCGCTCAAAATCGAGCATACGTACCACGTTGCCGAGGCATGCGATGCCGTGGCACACGAACAGGGCTGGTCGTCAGAAGATATTGACCTGGCATGGCTTTGCGGCCTGCTACACGATATGGGCCGCTTTGAGCAGCTGCGACGCTGGGATACGTTTAAGGATGCCGAAAGCATGAGCCATGCGGCGTTGGGCGTCGGGGTCCTCTTTGGCGAGAACCCCGACGACGCGCCTGTCACAACAAACATCCGAGATTTTATCGAGACCGAAGAGCACGACGAGCTCATCCGCGCGAGCATCGCCTATCACAGTGACTTTCGCCTGCCGGCACAACTCGACGAGCGAACACGGTGCTTCTGCGATATCGTACGCGATGGCGACAAGATCGACATTATGCGCACCATCGCCGACAGCACCGTCGACACCATCCTCAAGGTGGATGAGAACACGTTTCTCGCCAGCCGCTTCTCGACACCGGCGCTTACCGCCTTTGACGAGCACCGCTGCGTTGCACGCGACGAACGCGACGAGCCCGCAGACTACCTGGTGGGACTCATCTGCTTTATGTTTGAGCTCGTCTATCCAGCAAGCCGCGCGCTGCGCGCGAGCAGGGTGATATCTACCGCCTGCTCGACGCGCCCTTTGGCATTACGCGGCCCTTTACCGACCCCGCCACGCAGGCAACCTGGAGCCGCCTAAAGGACGAGATGCGCGACTGGCTGGCGCGTGCCTAGCGCTCAAACTGGGCCAGCAGCTCCTCGACGACCTCGACGGCATCACCGACAACCTTGTACTGGGCAGCACCAAAGATGGGGGCATCCGGGTCCTCGTTGATGGCGATAATGCACTCCGCCCCACCGATGCCGGCAAGATGCTGGATGGCGCCCGAAACACCGATACTCACGAGAAGCTTGGGCGAGACCGATACACCCGTCTGGCCAATTTGGTGGCGATACTCCAACCAGCCTGCCTCCACAATGGGACGCGTGCAACCAAGCTCGGCACCCAGGCATCGGCGAGCTTTCGCATCAGGGCAGATTCTTCTTGGAGCCGATGCCGCGGCCCACCACGACCAGACGCTCGGCATCGGCAATTGAGGCCTGCTGTCCCCACTCCTCGGCGGGAATCGAGATCTCGACGCGGGCCTTAACGTCATCCGCAAGCACTACCTGGGTAATCGTGCCGGAGCGGCTATAGTCAAACTCGGGCGCCTTAAAGATGCCGGGGCGCACCGTTGCCATCTGAGGACGGTGGTTGGGGCAGATAATGGTGGCCATCAGGTTGCCGCCAAACGCCGGGCGCGTCTGCTGCAGCAGACCCGTCTCCGTATCCATAGAAAGCACCGTGCAATCGGCCGTAAGGCCCGTCTGCAAGCGCACGGCAACGCCGGGTGCCAGTTCGCGGCCAAAAGCGGTCGCACCGTATAGGATGGCCTCGGGTTTGCGCTCGGCTACCAAATCGCAGATCAAGCGAGCGTAGACCTCCGCGTCGTTCTGACGCAGGCGCTCGTCACGACAGACCAGAACTTCGTCCGCACCGGCGCAAATCAGATGCTCCAGGTCCCCGAGTGAGCCCTCGGGGCTCATGCCGACCAGTGCCACCAGACGGCAGCCGCGGGCATCGGCAAGCTCGCGCCCCTTGCCCATGAGCTCGAAGGCCACGGATGCAACGGCATCGTGCTCGTCAGTCTGCACGAAGATCCAGATGTCTCGATATGCGTCAAGGTCTGCCGCGCCGGCGGCCTCGTCGCGCTCAATCGAGATGGCGTTGACGGGGCAGGCGTCGACGCACCCACCGCACAGGATACAGCCGTCGGTTACGCGGGCACAGCGATTGGGGCGCTCACCCTCCACCACAATACCGCCCGAGGCGCAGGCGCGAACGCAGCGACCGCAGCCGATACAGGCTTCGCTATCGATAATCAGCCCGCTCATCTATGCCATCCCCTCAATAATCTTGGCAAGTTTTACCGCCTGCTCGGACGCCGTTCCCTCAACGGCTCGCACGTTTGGTCACGGTCGGGCACAAACGAGCGCACGACCTGCGTCGGTGATCCGGCAAGGCCGCAACGCGAGGGATCGCGTTTACGTCGGCAGCGCTGGCCACACGCACGTCTGCATCCTCGGCCGCGCGAATACCGGCAATACTCGGCATGCGCAGCTGGCCAATCTCCTTGGCGGTCGTCATCGCACACGGCATCTCCAGGTACACCGTCTCCTCGCCGGCATCGCAGCCGTGAACGAGCGCCAGCGAGCCACACGTCGTAAATCCCGCGCTCTGCACACAGCTCACGTCGGTCACGCAGGGGACCCCAAAGGCGCCGGCCAGCTCGGGGCCGATCTGGCCGTATCGCCGTCCACTGCCATCTTGCCGCAGATGAGCAGGTCAAAGTCCTCATCGAGTGCCTCGATGCCGCATTTGAGGGCATAGGTGGTGGCTAGGGTATCGGCGCCCGCAAAGGCGCGATCGGTCAGCAGCAGCGCGTCGTCGGCACCGCGGGCGATGCAGTCGCGCAGCAGCGATTCGGTCGCGGGGATGCCCATCGACACCACCGTCACACGCACGTCCATGCCAAAGCCGATAAAGTCGTCCTTCAGCGCTAGCGCACATTCGAGAGCACTTGCATCGAAGGGATTAACGACCGCCTGCTTGCCATCACGCACGATAGTATTGGTCTTGGGGTCCATCTTGACCTCGGTGCTTCCGGGCACCGCCTTGACGCACACCACCATATGAAAATCACTCATCTTCACGCGCCCCCTTTCTGGACGAGCTCATCCAAGAGCTTCTCCGTAAACAGGTTGCCGCGACCCAGCTGGCCGGCAGGATCGAGCTGGAGTTTGAGATGCGCCGACTCGACCATGGCCTCGTGGCCGTACATCGTCTCCAAGAAGCCCGCCTTGATCTTGCCGACGCCGTGCTCAGCAGAAACGGCACCGCCCATGGCCGTGACCTCGGAAGCCCACTGGGCAAAGAGTTCTCCACCACGACGGTAGTCTTGCGCATCGCGCGGCAGGATGTTCACATGCAGATGGTTGTTCCCGATGTGTCCCCAGGCAGCAGACTCAAGCCCGCTTTCGGCCAGCGTGCGGCGATAGAGGACCACGACATCGGCAAGGCGTGCATTGGCACCGACATATCCGATCCCAGCTTGGTAATGGTGGGGTCGGTGCGGCGACGCTCGTCAACGAGCATGTTGACACTCTCGGGGACCGCGTGGCGGAAAAACCGCTGGCATTCGCGATCGACTTCGGTGCGCGCGACCCATGTCGCATCGTCGCGGCCGCCCGCAAGCTCCAAAACCCATCCCAGGTGGTACAGCTCCTCGGTCGCCTGCGCCTCGTCGTCGCAGTCAAGCTCCACGTAGACACAGACCTTTGCCTCGTCTCGAGCGCCGGCAGCGAGGCAAACGCCGTCGACTGCTCGCGCTGGCGACGTAGAATATCCAGGGCGCCAGCATCGAAGTACTCGATGGCAGCCGCATGGGACAGGACAGGGCGCACGGAATCGGTAAAGGACACCGCCTTGTCCTCGCTATCGAAAAAGCAACTCACACCCCATACGACCGAAGGTGCCGCCTGCAGGGCAATCTCGAGCTCGGTTATGACGCCGATTGTGCCACACGCGCCGATAAACAGATCGATGGCATCCATATCTTCAGCAACGAAATAGCCCGAAGCATTTTTGGTCTTGGGCATGGTGTAGTCGGGAAGATCGAGCTCGAGTGCACGGCCTGCTGCCGTCACGAGCGACAGGTGGCGGCCCTGGGCAAAAGCCTCGCCGCGCTGGAGCTCAAGCAAATCGCCATCAGCCAGCGCGACGTGGAGTCCCGTGATATGTGGGCGCATGGGGCCGTAGGCGTAGCTGCGGGCACCGGAGGCGTTACATGCCGCCATGCCGCCCAGACAGGCAGACGCTCGGTGGGATCGGTGGGAAAGAACTGCTCGGGGGCCTCTTGAAACTCATCGTAGGCCTTAAGCGATGCCTGGTCCCAACCAGCGGTCGGCAGCATCTTCTTGCTCAGCTGCTTGCGCAGCTCCGAGAGCACAACGCCCGGCTCCACGCGCAGCAAAAATTGGCCTTGTTCATCGCGGCGAAGGCCCAAGTAGCGATTCATACGGGAAGTATTGAGGATATGCCCGCCGTGGGGCACGGCACCGGCGGCAAGGCCGGTTCGGGCGCCCTGAACCGTTACCGGGACACGCTCGGCATGGAGCTTTTCCAAAATGGCACGGACCTCGTTTTCCGTTGTCGGAAACGAGATGCTCGATGCTTCGCCCGATGCGCGAGATTCATCGCGGCCATACTCTTCGAACTCGTCGGTGAAGGGTTTGATGGTTGCAGACACGCGGACTCCCCCTTTAGCTAACTACAGTGTTTGCAGGGAGATGTTACCGCATCGTTTCGTCGACGTGTTCGAGACCGTCTCCATAATTGGCGATTTTTACGTTCGTGCAATTCGGCGAGCGGCTGGATTTCCTCGGCAGACGATGCTTTTGACAAATATCGCCCCGCCGTCGCCGACCGCTCGATTGTCGCTCGAAAAAAGTTGAAGTAATTTTTTCCACCTTTTACCTGCGGAGATGTCAATCCGTCAAGCATTTGGTCAGAAATTGGTCAAGTAGCGGCTGATACGGTCGGCGTCGACAGCCAAAACCGATAGAAGTTTTGGCCCCAGAAGCAGGGAGGTTCCCATGGCATATTACTGGCCCCAGTACGGCGTCGCATCGAGGTCGACGACGATCCCTATCTCCTGCCTTTCGACGAAGAGGCGTTCCCCGATACGGCGGTCTACCACGTCACCACCGATGTTATCTGCGACCCCGAGTCGTTCTCGCGCTCGCCCACCACATCGCGCGTATCCACGACATCGAGCTCCCTCACGACTTTGACGAGCTCATCTACTCGCGCCGCCTGATGCTTCACATGCTCTTTGGAGCGGACCCGTCCACGTTCGCACGTGTCTACACCACCAAGGACGCCGCATGAGTGCGAAGAAGCCGCCCCGCCTCGCAGGACTGGGGCGTCGCAAGAAACTCGTCGTTGTCTGTCTGGCTATCGTCTGCGCCCTCATCGCCGTAGGGCTATACGCCTGGCAGTCGCAGCCCGTGCCCGAAGCGGGCGCCTCAGTCACGACGGCAGAGGGTAAATCGCGACAAGAAATCCAAGATGAGCTCGATGCCATCGTCCGCGACAACATGATGACGATTTCGGTCGCGCCGGTCGCTCAGCTACAGGAGGACGGCAAGCTGCGCGTCAACGTGCAAAACGTCCAAGACAATAAATTTCCCCAGCGATTCCGCGTCATCCAAAACGACGAGACCATGTACGAATCCGGTGTGGTCGAGACCGGCAAGACAATCGAGACGTGCCCCGCCGGCGACATCAAAGAAGGCGAGGCATACATCGAGATCCAGGCACTCGATGCCAAGACCCTCGACAGCCACGGCAATCCGACACGTGTCAAGGTACGGGTTGAGCAAGCGAGAACTAGCTTTTTCGACCGACGCGGCACCGCACGCAATTCACCAGCATTCGTCCAATCATCGCGGGGACGGCCCGCGGCGAATAGAAAGGAACGACCATGGACATCACCAGGAACATGAACGGAGCCAGAGCGCTCGTCGTGGGCGCAGGCTCGCGCTCTCGCTCGCAATGGGCGCCGCCCCGACGCCAGCTCTGGCAGCCGGGCGCGTTGGAACCACAAAAGTAATGGTCAGGACCGAGATCGACAACGTAGAGTTCAAAGTTCCGACGGTTATTCCTTCGTCGCCAAGGCCGACGGCACGCTTCAGGGCCCCTCAGAAGACGCGACCACCATCGACAATCATTCGCCTACGGCATCCATGTCACCAACATGAAGATCGACGCCATGAACACCTGGACCATTGCCGCCGACGCCAAGGCCGGAACCGCGCAGAATTCCATCGACTTTAAGGTCGGCCCCAACGGCGCACTCCAGAACGCCAGCGCCGCAATGCAGGAGACGGGCCTCGATCTTTCCAAGAATGCACCTTCGACATGGGCTACCAGGCATTGCCGGCGGCACGGACAGAATTAAGCTCAAGACAAGCGGAAACGTCGCCCGCGTCACGCGCGACATCTTCCGCGTAACCGGCGAAGGCGATCAAGTTGCAACGATCACCTGGACGGTCGAGCCCGGTGCGCACACGGCATAAGGCCGTCGCCCTGGCCACCGCCGTCAGTATCCTAGCGTTTGGGCCAGCCATGGCCTTTGCCCAGCAAGAACAGGCGCAGGCCGCCACGCAGGTGACGGTCGACCTCTCGGAGCTCGACCGCGGCAACTGCAAGGAACCGTTGGCACAGACAGACGACAGACGATGGCTCTTGGCAGCAGGCGCCACGACAGCAGGCGCGGGAACCGCCGGCCTCGGTCTGCACATCAAACGCAGCCAGAAACGAAACACGGACAGGCCGCACTAAATTAGCTAAGGAGACCCCATGGCATCGAAGAACCTTTTGCCCGTCGTCGCACTCTGCGGCGCGCTCGCAACCGGAACGCCTGTCGCCGCTTGGGCGACTCCCGTCATGGCAGACTCCTTACCAGCAGCCCTAAGCTCCGCACCAAATCCGTCGAGCGCCATTGCGTGCAAGCGTTTTTCGTTCGCACAGGCCGCAATCTCAACCTCGGGATGCCTTCGTCGTAATACGGACGGCTCGATAGTCGTGGATATCAATCGTTCGAACAAGGCAAACGGCTCCCAGGCGGGGTGCGCCGTCTGCACGTGGCGCTCGATTGTGCTCGATGCAGATGGCGATCCGTGCGATTTGGGGTTGCGCATCGATATCGCTTCGGTCGATGACTCGGCGAACGGAGCGAAGGTCGCCTTCGACGGTGCGTTTTTCGAGAAAGGAGGCGGTATATGTCTGGGCTGCGCCGCCGCGAATGCAGACGATGTGCAGCCCACCCTCTCATTCACGGCATCGCTGCGGCTGACCAAGGCGGGCACCGATGCCATCGCGGCGGGAGAAGCATCCCTGCTGTTCTACGCCGCCAGCACCGAAGACACAGACATTCATTTCGAGAAGCCAGCCGGATCGCTCAGCCTTACGCGCGGGACGGAGGCAGGCCCTATTGCGATCGATACCCACACGCTAGGCAGGCAACGCATTCTTGCCGACCCGGCGCTTCTCGAGATGGAGTGGAACGGATCCGGAGCCGTCGGGATTGTCCCCTCCGCGCTTGACGCCAAGACGCTCCCCTCAAACGACGAACCCATCAACGCAACCATACAAGAAGAGAGCACGGACAAAGAAGCAGGTGCGGGCGACACGCCGTCGCCGACAAACAGCGTCCCAGCTTCTTTCGAAGCACCGAATGAGCCCGCTACCGGTCCAAACGATCCCGAGCTCGCGGACAGTCTGGGGCTTGCTGATCCTCAGGAGATCGATGAAGGTAACTGCTGCGTGCTTGCCGCCCTCGACCACACAGAGGTCATCGATGCTGCAAACATCGAAGTTGCCGCCGCCAATCAGCCCGTCCGCAAGTCGGCCATCATCGCATTTCCCGAATCCATCGAAGTCGTCTTTTTGCCATCGGGCGAGGTCGTGGCCCCAACACTGCTCACCTTGTTGGGCGCAAGAATACTCGAAACGAAATTAAAAAGGTCACGGTTGTCGACCCTGCAACCACCGCTAAACTGCGTCTATACGCCGTTGCCCCAGACGGAGGCAAGACCTTGGAATTCGATGGCGACACACTTCTAGCCTGGCGACGTCTGGACATTATGCAAGACGTCTCGTATCAGATCGAACTCGAAGGGTTTGATCGTGCCCGCGATGCCAATATCATCGCCGCGGCTATTGAATCCCCGCAGCGGCTTATGACACTGCGCTTTGACTACTACCCTATGTCCCGACAACCACCTGAGGCTTAAATGCTGCGCATCATTCCTAATACCACTTATATAACGTATTAGATGAGTCGCGATGTGCCTCGCATTTCGTTCTGCTACGATTGCCACGTTGGCATCAATACAGGAGGCTCATGCCGGGCTTGGGAACAATCATCAACGTTGCGCTTTTAGTTGCGGGCGGTCTTTTGGGATTAGCGGGCGGCCGCTTCATTACACCGCGCATCCAAGACACGCTCATGAAAGCATCGGGGCTGTGCGTCCTGTTTATCGGCCTGGGCGGCACCATGCAAAAGATGCTCATCATCGATGGAAAGGCGCTAGCGACCACCGGTACCACCATGCTCATCGTCTCATTTGCGCTCGGCTCGCTCATCGGCGAGGCCGTCAACTTGGAAGCCGCCATCGAGAACCTTGGCGAATGGCTCAAGCGCAAGACTGGCAGTGAGGGCGATAACGAGTTCACCAACGCTTTTGTCTCGACTTCACTCACCGTGTGCATTGGCGCCATGGCCATTGTGGGATCGATCCAGGACGGTCTGCTCGGCGACTGGTCAACGCTTGCCCTCAAGGGCGCACTGGACTGCATCATCGTCTGCACCATGACGGCCTCGCTTGGCCGCGGCTGCATCTTCTCGGCCCTGCCCGTCGCCGTGTTCCAGGGGACGATCACGTTGTTTGCCGGCGCGCTCTCCCCCATCATGACCACAGCAGCCCTCAACAGCCTTTCGCTCGTAGCTCCATGCTCATCTTCTGCGTCGGCGTCAACCTCATCCGTCCTCAGACCTTCCACACGGCCAATATGCTTCCCTCCGTCGTCATCGCCGTCATATACGCCCTCCTGTTCTAAATCTATCAACGCAGCGGTATCTCGAACATCTGTTTGATGCTGTGCTATGATATGAGGTCACCGTAGCTGCGTTCGAGAGGAGGAGCGGTGGCCGACCAGGACATCAAGATGCTCATCGAGCGCATTATGGCCGAGGCCCGGACCCATCAGTCCGCCCGCTTCTCAAACGAAACCTACGCAGACGAGCCGATTCTCAAAACCGGCCGACAGATGCAGAATTTCCTCCCCGACCAGTACCGTAAAATGCGCGAGATATCGCGCTGGCAGGATGACCCCAAGGGCGGTGCGGGCCGCTGGCTTTCGGAAGCCGAGCTTTTTTACCGCCAGGGCCTGCTGATGGCCGACTTTGAGGACGACTGTCCCTACAACGGCACCTTTAAGTCGTACTTTCCCACCTACAACGCCATGAGCGACCGGCAACTGCGCGGCTACTTTACCTGGCGTGCCCAAGTGCGCCGCGGAACCGTCGAGGAAACGTCTACGTCCTTTGCCTTTCTGTATCTCTATGAGCTGATCTGCGGCATTGGCGTAGATAATCCACTCGATGGTTTTAACAAGATCAAGGCTTTTTGGGATGTCTATCGCGCCTTCGAGCCCGGCATCGACCGGTTTGCGCGCGTGTGGCTGCAAGATTACGCCGTGTTCCACGGGCTCGACCCCAAGCTACTTTGCGACTCCAAGACCGTCATGTTCGATAACGCCCTTATCGAGCTGCGCGCGCGGCACGAGACCTTGCACCCGCACCGACGCATCGGACCAGGCGCCCAAGCGTCACAAGGCCTCCGAGCCCACGCTCCCCCTTCCGCCCGACGAGGCGCGCGAGGAGCGACTCATGGCTGCCATCAATGCCCTCTCCACGTACAACCTCAATAATTCAAGGCTTGACCGCAGCCACCATCGCGACCTGCGCCACGTGGCATGCGCTGTGTACGTCCGTATGGCGCGCTACTATGACACGCACCGAAAGACCGGTATCGTGGCGAGCTTGTTTGGGGAGGAGACGGCCATGCCCTATACCATGTTTGCCTCGGCCGTGTTCTTTGCGCCCAATCGCCACGAGGACTGCGAATATCATCTTGATCCCATCCATATCTACCGTTGTCAAAACGGCTTTTGGGAATGCGTGCGCATTCACGGCAGCAGGCAAAAGAGCAGCAAGCTTGGTGAGATGATGCGCGCCTGCGACCAACGCCTGCGCCTGGCCCTAGACCCCACCCACCCCCTGAAGGAGGAGAAGGTCCCCAAATATCTGGCCAAGATCATCGATGACGAGATCGTGGCATGGCTTTCGTGGGATGCCGCGCACCAGCCCGTCAAGATCGATATCGATTTGAGTCAGTTGGGACACATTCGGAGCGCCGCCGCACAAACGCGTGAAGCGCTTTTGATCGACGAGGAACGCGAGGACGTCGCGTCCGCAGAAGCCGAGGCAGCGGACTCAGGCAACCGGAAGCCGAGCCCGTAGCCAACGCGACGGTCGAGGCGGTCGCGGCGGCCGCAGGGCAGGACGAGTCCGACGAGCCGACCATATCCACCGAACAGTTTGGTGTCGTGGCACCGCTTCTCGCGCCGACGCCCGCGTTCGCAGCTGCTGCGCCCGCTGACGCCACGAACGAACTCGCGCCCGCCGCAGACGCCTATCTCCGCGCGCTGCTCGAGCACAACGCAGTACAGGCGGAATCGACGGTAGTGCAATCGGAGCAGAGCGAGGACATGCTCGTCGATACCATCAACGAGGCGCTCTTTGACCTGGTGGGCGACACCGTAATTGAATTTAGCGCGGCAGGGCCGCAGATTATCGAGGACTACGAAGCAGACGTGAGAGGATACCTAGACCATGAGTGATACCGCATCCGCAGCACCTCGCGTGCCCAAGCGCGTCGCTGCCGTCATTCTCAACTCGCTCAAGGGCGGCGTGGTCCCGCGCATCGGCCTTCCTTACATCACCGTAGGGCGCGAGGTCGAGATCCGCGCCCTGCTCACCGATCTGAGTCTCATCGCCGACGGTGGCGCGAGCTTCCGCTTTCTGGTCGGTCGTTACGGCGCCGGCAAGAGCTTTTTGCTCCAGACTATCCGCACGCACGCCATGGGCGAGGGATTCGTCGTCGCTGATGCCGACCTGTCGCCCGAGCGCCGCCTGCAGGGCGGTCAGGGACAGGGCCTTGCCACCTACCGCGAGCTCATCCGCAATATATCGACCAAGACGCGCCCCGAGGGCGGTGCGCTCAACCTGATCCTGGATCGCTGGGTCGCCTCGTGTGCCGACGTCGACGAGTCGGTCGTCAATGCCCAACTGGCCCCGCTCGAGGAGATGGTCCACGGCTTCGACTTCACCCGCATGCTCCGCCGCTATCGCATGGCCGCATCCGGGGGCGACGAAGAGGCCATGAGCCGCGTGACCAAATGGATTCGCGGCGAATACCGCACCAAGAGCGAGGCACGCGCCGAGCTGGGCTCCTCGACCATCATCAGCGATGACGACTGGTACGACTACGTCAAACTCATCGCGCGCTTTTTGGTCTGCAGCGGCTACAAGGGCATGCTGGTGCTCATCGACGAACTCGTGAATCTGTATAAGATTCCCAACGCCATCACGCGCCAATACAACTACGAGAAGATCCTGACCATGTACAACGACACGCTCCAGGGCAAGGCGCAGTACCTGGGCATGATCATGGGCGGCACGCCAACCTCCATCGAAGACCGCCGCCGCGGCGTGTTCTCCTACGAGGCCCTGCGCAGCCGACTCGCTCAGGGCCGCTTTGCGCGCGAAGACCTTAAGGACATGCTCGCGCCCATCATCCGCCTGCAGCCACTCACCTACGAGGAGCTACTGGTGCTCATCGAAAAACTCATGCAGATCCATGCCGGCTACTTTGGCTGGACGCCCACGCTTGCCGAAAACGACTTGGTGGACTTTCTCAAGATTGAGTTCGGCCGCGTGGGAGCCGATACGCACTTGACGCCGCGTGAGGTTATCCGTGACTTTATCGAGCTGCTCGATATCCTGTGTCAGAACCCCGATGCAAATGTGGCCGAGCTGCTGCAAAGCGTCGGCGGCGACGCGCTGGCGCCGGCGGCCGCAACAGGCGACACCGGCACCGCAGGCGGCGACCGCAACTTCGCCGAGTTCACCATCTAACCCACCAAAAAGGGACAGGTTTATTTTGGCAGGTTTATCTGAGCAAACGTTGAAGCAGTAATGCAGCAAGCCGTTGCCAGCCGCGTTGAGAGATTCGATGTTGAAAGGAGGCCCCGTGAACGCCTTTGACCGCTACGCCCCGTTTATCCAAGACTTCATCTACTCCCACGATTGGGAGAGTCTGCGCTCTATCCAGGTTGCGGCGGCAGGCGCCATCTTCAACACGCAAGACAATGTGCTCCTGACGGCATCCACGGCATCTGGCAAAACTGAGGCGGCCTTCTTTCCCATCCTGACCGAGTTTTGGGAGAACCCGCCCGCGAGCGTGGGCGCCCTCTACATCGGCCCCCTCAAAGCGCTCATCAACGATCAGTTCGTCCGTCTCAACGACCTCTGCGAAGAGGCCGATATCCCTGTCTGGCACTGGCATGGCGATGTCTCGCAGTCGCACAAGGCCAAGCTCATCAAAAAACCAAGCGGCATCTTGCAGATTACGCCCGAGTCACTCGAGGCGCTCTTAATCCATAAGCACATGGCGATCCCGCGCATGTTTTGCGACCTGCGCTACGTGGTCATCGATGAGGTCCACTCGCTCATGCGCGGCGACCGTGGCGGGCAAACACTCTGCCTTATCGAGCGACTCTCGCGCATGGCCGGCGTGCAGCCTCGCCGCATTGGCCTTTCGGCCACCATCGGCGACCCCGAGCGCACGGGCGCTTTTCTCTCACAGGGAACGGGGCGCGACTGCGTTATCCCCCGCTTTGAGGAACCGCGCCGCATGTGGCGCATCTCCATGGAGCACTTCTACAACTCGGGTCCCCAGGCACAGCAGCGGGGATTCGTAGGCACGGGTCCACAAGAAGCCGAGGTGCTTACTTGCGAGCGTATTGAGACGGCGGCGCCCGCGGCGCTGCCCGCATCCGGACAAGACATGTGCCACAGCGGACAGCTTGCACAGGAAGAACGCCGTCAACGTCGCGAGCAGGCGCGGGGCAAGGCCGCTCCCAAAGACCGTCGCACTTCCTCGGCCCCCGAGGGCGAAGTCGACATCCCACGAGCGGCCGAGCAGGCGCTTCTCAACCCCACCGACACGGCACCCGACAACGCCGACCCCGGTATGGGCTATATCTTTGAGCATACGCGCGGGCGCAAGTGCCTGGTCTTTGCCAACTCGCGCGAGGAGGCAGAGGCCGTGTGCTCCATGCTGCGCAGCTACTGCGAAAGTCGACACGAGCCCGACCGCTTTCTCATCCACCACGGCAACCTTTCGGCATCGCTGCGCGAGACGGCCGAGGAGCTCATGCGCGACGAGGAGCAGGCGCAGACAACCGTCACCACCTCCACGCTGGAGCTCGGTATCGATATCGGCCGCCTGGAGCGCGCCTTCCAGATTGACGCGCCGTTTACCGTTAGCTCCTTTTTGCAGCGCATGGGGCGCACAGGCCGTCGCGACCTGCCGCCCGAGATGTGGTTTGTCATGCGCGAGGAAGAACCCGAGCCGCGCACGATGATGCCCGAGACCATTCCGTGGAAGCTCCTGCAAGGCATCGCGCTTGTACAACTCTATCGCGAGGAAAAGTGGGTCGAACCGCCCGAGCTCGATCGACTCCCCTACAGTCTGCTCTATCACCAGACCATGTCGACCCTCGCCAGCACCGGAGAGCTCACGCCGGCCGAACTTGCCCAGCGCGTGCTCACACTGAGCTATTTCCATCGCATCTCGGCCGATGACTATCGCGTGCTGCTGCGTCACCTCATTAAGATCGACCATATCCAGGTCACCGAAGGCGGCGGCTCATCGTGGGTCTCACGGGCGAGCGCATCATCAACAACTTTAAGTTCTACGCCGTGTTCCAGGAAAACGAGGAGTTCACTGTTCGCAGCGAGTCGGCCGAGTTGGGCACGATCGTCAATCCCCCACCGCCCGGTGAGCGCATCGCCATCGCAGGCCATTGCTGGATTGTCGAGGAAGTGGACTGGAAGCGTCATACCGTCTTTGCCACGCAGGTCAAGGGCCGTGTGCCGGCCTACTTTGGCGACTGCCCCGGTGACATCAATACACACGTACTCGAACGCATGCGCAAGGCGCTCAACGAGCATGCGGCATATCCGTATCTCATGGGCAACGCACGGGCCCGTCTTGCACAGGCTCGTCATACCGCCGAGATTTCGGGTGCGGGAACTAAGCCGCTCATCAACCTGGGTGGCGACACCTGGGTGCTCTTCCCCTGGTTGGGCAGCTACGCCTTCCTAGCACTTGAGCGCATGCTTAAAATCAAATGCGCTGCTGAGTTAGGCCTTCGCGGACTCGACCCGTCACGCCCGTACTTTATGCAGTTTAAGATGAAGGCCGACGAGGAGACGTTCTTTGAAGTGCTCGCCGCCGAGGCCGAGAAGGACTTCGATCCCATCGAGCTCGTCTATCCCGGCGAGGTGCCTTACTTTGATCGTTACGATGAGTTCGTTCCCGAAGAGCTTGTGTGCAAGGCTTTGCCGAAGGCGTGCTCGACATCGAGGGTATGAAGCAGCGCGCCCTCAGCTGGCGTGACCACGCCTAAGACCAGTCTTTTTGGGACGGGGAGACCTATTTGTCGTGAAGGACGGTGCCGAGGAAGTCGGTGTCGAAGGGCACGGCTTCGGCAAAGGCGTAGTCGCCGTCGCTGGCGATGAGCAGGTAGTTTTCCTCGCCGCCGAACTTCGCATCGCCACATGGGACCACCCAGGCGTGGATGAACACCTCGAGCGCCGTAGCAGCGCAATCACGCAGGAACGTCACATCGCCTCCCTCGTTTGCGCTCACGATATTGGCAACGTAGATGCCGCCGGCATTCAGGCTGCCCCGCACCAGGCGCAGCGCCTCAACGGTCGCCAGCTCGCGCACGGGCTCGGCACCGCCAAAGCAATCGCTCACGATCACGTCGTAGCGACGATGCCCCACGCTCGTCACGCCCAGGTACGAACGCGCCTCGGCAGTAATCACCCGCAGGCGATCGCCCGCCGTGCGCTCCAGCTCGTCTAGGTAGAACCAGCGGCGGGCCAGACGCGTAATCTCTCCGTCATACTCGATGACGTCCATGCGCAAACCCTCGGGCGACATCAGTGCAAACTTGGGATAGGCAAACCCGCCGCCACCCAGCATGAGCATACGGCTGATACCGTGACCATAAACGTCGCGCATCGCATCCTCGGCCTCAAACACGTCGTCAAACGCACGATAGTACGCAAAGGCGGGCTCAGCCCAACGCTCGCCAACGTAACTCGCGCTTTGGTAGACGCCGCCTTGCACCAATACGCGGACTTCGTCGCCGCCCTCGTCGTGCACGCGCTTCACACGCGCCAACCCATTGCGGGTTCGCGCAACCTGCAGACAGGCAGCACGAACAGCGACAGCGGCCGCACCAAGCGCCGCGGCTCCCAGAGCAACGCCGGCAACGACGCCGGCAGAAACACTCGGCTTGTTCATCTAGAGCTCCTTTTGCAGATAAAGGCCATGGTCATAAAAACCAAGATGGCGATAGTACTCGCGCGTACCGATCGCGCTGATCACGTTGATGCGCGCATAGCCGGCATCCCGGGCAATCTCGCACGCACGCTCTACGAGCAAACGCCCCAACCCGTGATGCTGCGCCGCCTGGCCCTGGTCGCCCACGCGTGCCGCCATGCCATACACGTGCACCTCGCGAATCATCGCCTCCTCCGGCCCCGTCGGCAACTCGTCCGCATGCGCGGCAACAAACGAATGGTCGGGCAGCGACAACCGCAAAAAGCCCGCGATCTTGCCCCGCGGCGTCACCCACTGCAAAAAGCGCTCGTAAGTCACCGGCGTTTCGTACGCCACTTCCTCATCAAGAGAAAGCTCATCCAAGTCGGCACCCGCGGTACTGATCTCGCGATAGCGAATCTCGCGCACCACTGCGCCTTCTCCACGAGCCGCCAAGCGATTCTCGACGAGCTGACGCAGGTTGGGCTTCTTGTTGCCCACCATAATGTCGTCGGAACTAAAGTCGCGGATCATGCGACTGATGCGGCAGAACGCCGGCGTCACCACGATGTCGTCGGCAAGCACATCGAGCAGCTCTTCCTCGGTATAGGGACGCCACTCGCCGCGCTCATAGCAGCCCACCAGACGCGAGCCCTCGATGAGCGCACACGGGTAGACCTTGACCTCGTCGGGCATAAAGGCCCCCTCGGTCATAAAGCGCTCGTAGTCGCGCTTGTCCCCCTCGGGTGTGGCGCCCAGCAAGTTGAGCATAAAATGCGCATGGATCTTAAAGCCAAACAGGCGCGCAAGCGAAAACGCCCGCTCGATCTGCGCCACCGAAATGCGACGCTCGTTGATATCGAGCAGGTGCTGGTCGAGGCTCTGGATACCCATCTGAATCTTGGTGCAGCCCAGGCGGCGGATGAGCGTGAGGGCCTGCGGCGTTACGGCATCGGGGCGCGTCTCGATAACGAGTCCCACCACGCGATGCTTCGCCGTCTCGTTGATGCGCTGCTGACGCTCGAGCTCCTCCATCGTTGCCGTCTGCCACTCGGTGACCTCGCCCCACGGCGTGCCGGGGCCGTACAGACGACGTACCGCACGGTTATAGCATCCCACGGCAGCATCCACACGCTCCTGCTCGTCGGTAACGCCGCTCGCAAGCTCGGCCTCATCAGTCACAATGCCGGCAGCCCGATAGCGCTCGCGGCGGTCTGCTACCACCGGCGGCAGGGCATCGGCGGGAGCGTCATCGAGCAGGCGCCCCGCCTCGGCACGGTTGATGCCCGGACGCGCCAACATGGGGTTAGCCGCCACACCAGCCACGGCATCGTCATTGAGCGCGCGGAAGAGCTCCGACATAAACCACGTCTGATACCCTCGCGGATAATCGCTCCAGGTACCGCCGAGCACGATAAGCTCAATCTTATCGGTCGCATGCCCCATCTGCGAAAGCGCCGTCAAACGGGCACTCACCTGCAGATACGGGTCGAAGCAGTTTTGCTCCGCACGGGCACACGCCGGCTCAGCGTGCAGATAGCTCTTGGGCATACGCAGGTCGTTGGGGCAAAACAGGCAATCGCCCGAGCACGGCCACGGCTTGGTAATGACAGTAATGGTCGCCACGCCCGAGGCCGTTCGGCGCGGCTTCATACGCAGCACCTGCAGCAGTTGACGCTCCAGCTCGGCATCGACATTCCACCCAGCCCACCGAGCCGGCTCCTCGCGCTTCACCCGCTGGTAGAACGGCAGCAGACGGCGCTTGGCCAGGTCGCGTTTGTCGGCACCCTCGCGGCGCGCCTCGGCATGTATCAGTTTGACGAGTGCCTTGTCGTCTACGGTCTCGCCGCGACGCAGAGCCTCGAGTATGTTCAAAATAATCTGTTCCATGACCCCATTGTAAAGGCAAAGGCGCCGGAGCCCGTCACGACTCCGGCGCTCCATCAAAGAGCATGCCTATATGTACCGATCTCCGAAAACCGCATGTCACTCCGGATCAAACGACATGTCACCCGAACCGACCTTAAAACGATACGTGGCAGACTTATCACCGTTGTCGAATTCAAGATTCAATATGGTCTCGCCATCGTAGCCAAGCGGAAGGAAATCGCTCTCGAAGTCACCGCTGCCCACGGTGAGACTCGCCTTAAAGCCCGCAGAGTTCGGAACCGCTATCTCCACATCGCCCGAGTCCACGCTTACGTCCATCGACTTCGCGGGGGCCTGGTAGAGCTCGAACGTCACATCACCCGAACCGACCTTGGCATTCAGGGTGTCGGTTACAGTGCCCGCAAACTCAACGTCTCCCGAGTCCAACGTCAGGCTGAGGTCATGACACGCAATGTCCGTGACCGTCAGATCGCCCGCTCCTACATTCGCCGTAATGCCCACCATGTTATCGGCAACTTCGCGCGGCAGTTCGACGGTAACCGTGCGGTCAATGGCGCGCTCGTCATCGCAATCGAACTGGCGAATCTTGAGCGTAGAACCCTTAACCTCGGCCAGATTTTTGGTTGCCGCATCGAAGGCGACGGTCCCCGTTGCCACGCGACCGCTTTCAATTACGCGCACCGGCCCGCCGGAGACGTGTTTGACCTCGACCGTGCCCGACGTCACGTCCAAGTCAAGTGATGTGAACGCGTCGGCATCAAACGTTTCGCTCGAAAGCTGTTGAGGCCGAGCGGAATAGTTACCGCTATTCAAGGAATCGTCCTCGTCAAACGCATCGCCCATACCAGACAAGCCGGATACAACATCGTCGAGATCCCACGGACCATCAAAATGAATCAATGTCCGCGAAATGCCAAAGACAAGCCCGATGATGAGCACAAACGCTCCGATGCCAATGCACAAGCGCCTCTTAGACTCATGCGAGAGCTTCATCATTCATCACCTTCTTTGGCACTCGACTCAGCGGTGGTCGCGGCAGCCATGTCAGCGTCAACCGCTGTGGAAACGTCCTCCCCCTTAGTCCTAGCGACCGCCGCGCCGGACCAACCTGAATATCCCCGCGCGCCCAATCGCCATCGAGCGCACGCGCCACCCAGTGATAGATGGGAATCGTGAAGAAAATCAGCGCGGCAAAGGGGCCGGCGCCAAACAGGAACATCAGCAAAAAGAACAGCAGCCAGCACACGGCCCAGTACGGGAACGACTGGAACGGACCCTTCACCGGAGTCGGGCCGGCCGCACCGGCACCCGTCACCTGCGCCGTAGCGGCATTGGCGGCCTGCGCACTCCAGCTTGCCGCTTGCGCCGCCTTGGCGGCGGCATCACTCGCCTGCGTTGCCGCCTCGGTAGCACGTGCCGCTGCCTCATGGGTACGGGCGCGCTCCGCTGCCTCGGCTCGCGCTGACGGGCGCGGTCCTCGTTCTCAAACTCGATATCGTCCTCGATCTCATCGCTCGGATTGAGGAGCTCGTCCAAACTCACGCCATAGAGTTTTGCGAGCGAGATCAGGTTCTCGGTATCGGGCGAGCTCTCCGCACGCTCCCATTTACTGACCGCCTGGCGCGACAGCCCCAGCTTTCGCGCCAGCCCTTCTTGGCTAAAACCCTTGCTGCGACGAAGGTCGGCGAGCCGCTGCGCAGTTTCTACATTCATGGTTCCTCCTATGTGATGCCAGCCGTGCCGCCGGACCGTTTTTGTTCTTAAGGCGCCTTGCACAGTTAAAAATCTATCCGCCACCGCCAAAAGCATGCCACCTATTCTAGTGAGATTTTTGACAACCGGCGGTTGCGGGCACATATGAGCTGCGGAAATGTGTCCAAACAAAGCAATGACCCGCAGCTCGGTTGTCCCCGTTGCGGCGTTAACGGTAGTATGGTCGTACTGTTTATTCCGCACCGCCAACGGAGGGAGTCCCGCGCCGTGAACCGCGATTTCGCCTCATCGCTCATCCAGCTCAACAATACGTTCTATCGCGAGCACTCCGCCTCCTTTTCCGATACACGCCAGGCCCCTTGGCCCGGCTGGGTGCGCACCATGGACATCGCGCTCGACCAGCTCGATGTGGCCACCATCGAGCATCCCGTCCGTGTCTTCGACCTTGCCTGCGGCAACATGCGATTCGAGAACTTTGCCGCCGGCGGCACGCTGGCTGCCAAAGGCGTAGACGGCGCAAGCCCCTCGGCAGACGCCAGCTGCCCCTTCGAGTTCTATGGCGTCGACTCATGCCAGGACCTGGCCATCGATGCGCGCGGCCACGCCCTGCGCATCCCCAACCTGCACTTCCAGGAGCTCGATGTGCTCGATGCCCTCATGAAGCTCAACCCCGCCGAGACACCCGACGTGCTTTTCGACGCCCCGCTCGCCGACATCTCGGTCTGCTTTGGCTTTATGCACCACGTGCCGTCGTGCGAGTACCGCGTACGCGTGCTCGACGCCTTGGTGCGTCAGACGCGCCCGGGTGGCATCATCGCCATCAGCTTTTGGGAGTTTATGAACGACGAGCGCATGGCGCGCAAGGCCGTTCGCGCCGAGGCCCGTGCCGAGCTCACCCCGCCGTTTGAGGGTTACGATTCCGCGCAGTTTGAAGCCGGCGACCACCTCATCGGCTGGCAAAACGACCGCCACGCCTACCGCTATTGCCATCACTTTGACGATCAGCAGATCACCGACCTGGTGCGCGGCGTGCGTACGTTCTACAAGAGTGGCGAGGTCCCCGTGCGCGAGCTTGAGCGCTTCCATGCCGACGGTCGCAGCGGCGAGCTCAACCGCTATGTGATTCTCAAGCGCCTGTAGGCATCGACGACTCGCCGCCGAGCCGCACCGCATCTTCCGGGCAAACTATGCCCGCCCTTTTTCAATCCATTGACGGAACGTGCAGCTATGCGTTCCATACTTATGACCAAGGAGCCTCATGGGAGCCGTCCACGTTCGCACGCCTAAGAACTTTGTGCTCGAGGAGCGCCTGGAACGCTACGCCGATGCGATTGAGACAAACCCCGAGGCTTATGCCGGAGATTGGCGCAAGGCCTGTGCGCCCGCAGGCAGCAAGCCCTTCGAGCACCTTCACCTGGATCTTGGCTGTGGCAAGGGAACGTACCTTGTAGAACGCGCGGGCCACGAGCCAAACACCCTCTTTATCGGCATGGACCAGGAGCCCATCTGCATTGCCTATGCCGCGCAGAAAATCTGCGAGCAGGAGCTATCCAACGCACTCGTCCTGCCCCGAGGCGCCGCATCGCTGCCACAGCTATTTGCCGCAGGCGAGCTCGATGCCATCACCATCAACTTTCCCACGCCGCAGCCCAAGGCCAAGTACGCCAAAAAACGACTCGTCCATGTCGACCATTTGATGCTCTACCGCCCGCTCTTTGCAGCCAACGCCACCGTCACGCTGCGCACCGACAGCAAACCATTGCGCGATTACGCCCTGGGACAGTTTGCCGCGGCCGGCTACGACACGCTTTGGGTAAGTGACGACGTACGCCGCGACCATCCCGAGCATCCCGAGACCGAGTACGAGCGCCGCACGCGCGAGATGGGTGCCGCCGTCTATGGCATTCGCGCCACACCTGGAGCGCAGCCCAGCGATGAACAGCTCGCGGCGGGCCGCGCGCAGAAGCAAAGCCTAGCCTGCTACCTGCCCGATAACCTCGATGAGCTCGCTATGTGCTCTGGGCATGGAAGAGGCCGTCGAGAACTTTAGAAACCGTGCCCGCAAGGGCAAGAAGCGTCTACCACAAGAGTCCTAGGGGCTTCTGATGGTCGCGGCGTTGGCAAACAAGCGCAAATAGGCGCCAGCGAACGGCCCTCAAACCTAAGTGAGTAGACTATTTTGCAATAGCCAAGCACAGCCCGCATAGCGAAACATAAAACCGCAGGTAGAACCCTTGCGCAAAAGCCATGTGCTCGCAATATCGCAAAAAGTCTACTCACTTAGCTAGCGACTACACTAAACGGCTGGGCAGAACGCCCATTTCCTGCATTTTCTCGCGCGCTGGCACCCCACGCCGCCGCTACGCCATAATAGTTGGCGGACAATCGCGAGAGAAAGCAACCACATGGCACAGACCACGACAGATACCGCCGCCGGCACCGTCTCCGGCGCCGGCGCCGCCAGCTCATTCTCGGGCGGCACGGGAACCGAAGCCGAGTTCGGTTCGCTCGGCGCGCTCTCCCCCACCTGGTGGGAGCCCGAGGATGGCAGTGAGCCCGAACCGTGGCTCACGCCCGATCAGGCCTTCGAACGTTTCTTTGAATGGACGAGCGATCGCGGTATTGAGCTGTGGGACCACCAGGAAGAGGCCCTCATGGATCTAGCCGCCGGTGACCATGTCATTTTGGGAACACCGACCGGATCGGGTAAATCGCTCGTCGCGCTGGGAATGCTCTTTATGGGCATGGCGCAGGGCAAGCGCTGCTACTACACGGCTCCTATCAAGGCTCTGGTCAGTGAGAAGTTTTTCGACCTTGTGCAGGTGCTCGGCCGCGATAACGTCGGCATGATCACCGGTGACACGCACATCAACACCAAGGCGCCCGTCATCTGCTGTACGGCAGAAATCCTCGCCAACGACGCACTACGCGAGGGCGAAGATGCCGATGTTGGCTGCGTCGCCATGGACGAGTTCCACTACTTTGCCGACCCCGATCGCGGTTGGGCCTGGCAGGTGCCGCTGCTCACCCTGCCTCACACGCAATTCATGCTCATGAGCGCCACGCTCGGCGATGTCACTGCCATCGCCGCCTCACTCGAGGAGCACACCGGCGCTGCTTGCGACTTGGTCGTCGACGCCCCGCGTCCTGTTCCGCTGAGTTACGACTATGTGACGACCTCCCTCGAGGCACGGTCGAGCTCGCCATGCGCCGCGACGAGGCCCCACTCTATATCGTGCACTTTAGCCAGGATGCCGCACTTGCGACGGCACAGTCGCTCGCCAATTTTGGCATTGCCAACAAGGAGCAGCGCGAGGCCATCAAGGAGGCGGCCAAGGGCACGAGCTTCTCGACGCCTTCGGCAAAATCCTCAAGCGCTTGCTCGGATGCGGCGTCGGCGTGCACCATGCTGGCATGTTGCCGCGCTACCGCCTGCTGGTCGAGCGCTTGGCGCAGCAGGGCCTGCTACCCGTCATCTGCGGCACCGATACGCTCGGCGTCGGTATCAACGTGCCCATCCACACCGTGGTGCTCACCGCGCTCACCAAGTTCGATGGCTATAAGATGCGTCGTCTGCGCGCCCGCGAGTTCCATCAGATTGCCGGTCGTGCCGGCCGCTCGGGCTTCGATACCGAGGGCATGGTCATCGCCGAGGCACCCGAGCACGAGATCGAGAATGCCAAGCTTATGGCCAAGGCGGGCGACGACCCCAAAAAGCTCCGCAAGATTAAAAAGAAGAAGGCCCCCGAGGCTTTGTCACCTGGAACAAGCAGACGTTCGAGCGCCTGATCGAGACGCAGCCCGAGACACTCAAGCCGCGCCTGCGCATCACGCACTCCATGGTGATTAGCGTGGTCGAGCAGGGTGGCGATGCCCGAGCCCGCGTACACGACCTCATCGAGACGAGCCTGCAGACCCCCGAGGAAAAGGCTAAGCTCGAGGTTCGTGCCGACGAGATCTTCGCCACGCTCATCGATTCCGGCGTCGTCGTGCGCACCGAGGTGCCGCCCGCACCCGACGCTCCGGCTGACGCCGCGCCGGACATCGACTACGCACTGACGGTCGACCTGCCCGAGGACTTTGCGCTCGACCAGCCGCTCTCGCCGTTTTTGCTTGCCGCGTTGGAGCTGCTCGATCCCGAGAGCGAGACCTATACCATGGACCTGATCTCGATGGTCGAGGCAACGCTCGAGGATCCCAAGCAGGTGCTGCGCGCTCAGGAGCGCGCAGCGCGCGACCGCGCGATGGCCGAAATGAAGGCTGACGGCGTCGAATATGAGGAACGCCTGGAGCGCATCCAGGATGTCACCTACGAAAAACCGCTCGAGGACTTGCTCGACGCCGCCTTCGACAAGTACTGCCAGGAAGTGCCCTGGGCAAACGACTACCAGCTCTCTCCCAAAAGCGTCCTGCGCGATATGCTGGAAAGCGCGAGCGATTTTAAGGGTTACATTCAAAAGCTCGGCATCGCCCGTTCCGAGGGCATTTTGCTGCGTTACCTGGCAGAGGCCTACCGTTCGCTCGACCGCACCGTGCCCATCGAGAAGCGCGACGAGCGTCTGCGCGACATTATCTCGTGGCTCGGCTTTGTGGTGCGCTCGGTGGACTCGAGCCTGGTGGACGAGTGGGAGAACGCCGGCAACCCGGCAGCCTCGATGCTGCGCCGCCGCAGGCATCGACGAGGTCGTGGCGGACCGCCGCGGCTGCACGCTGTTGGTGCGCAACGCGCTCTTCCGCCGCGTGACCCTTGCCGCCCGCGAGCACGTTCGCGACCTGGGCGAGCTCGACGACGACTGGGGCATGAGCGAGATCCGCTGGCAAAAAGCACTCGACGCTTACCACGAGCAGCACGAGGAAATCCTCACCGACGGAGATGCCCGCAGCGCCGCGATGTTTTCCATCGACGAGTCCGACGAGAAGACCGCGCACGTATGGCACGTGCACCAGATCTTTGCTGACGAGGATGGCGACCACGATTTTGGCATCATGGGCGATGTCGATCTGGACGCCACGCAAGACGGCGGCGAGGTAATCTTCAAGAACTACCGTGTCGGCTTTATCGAGGACCTGCTCGAGGACTAGCCGGGCGCAATGGGACGAAACAAAGCGGGGTCGCTGGCAACATCGCCAGCGGCCCCGCTTTTTGCGCGATACGCTATCCCCTACTCGGCATCCTCGACCTCATACGAATCCGCCTCGGCTGCTCATCGTTCGTCTCTGTCGCGGCCCCGCGCGCCTCGTCAAACGCTGCTTTCATGGTCTTGTTGCCCCACGTGAGCTTGCGAATGGTAAGATCGTCGGCTTTCTTGTTGGCAAGGCGCAGATTGTTCTCGGAGGACAGCAACGCCTCCTTGGTTTTCTGCAGATGGCTAATCGTCTTGTCGATCTCATCGATTGCCGTTTGGAACTTGCGGCTCGCGATCTCGTAGTTGCGGCCGAAATCGTTCTTGAACTTCTCCATCTTGGCTTCGAAGTTCGTGACATCGATATTCTGCTGCTTGTACTCCGCCAGCTCCTGCTTATAGCGAAGCGAACCCATGGCGGCATTGCGTAGCAGCGTAATGATGGGAATGAAGAACTGCGGGCGGATCACATACATCTTCTCGTAGCGATAGCTCACGTCCACGATTCCCGCGTTGTAAAGCTCGCTCTCGGGCTCGAGCAGCGTGCAGAGCACCGCGTACTCACAGCCTTTCTGGCGACGATCGTGATCGAGTTTCTTAAAGAAGTCCTCGTTTTTATGCTTGGTCGCGGTCTCGTCGTTCTCGTTTTTCATCTCGAACATAATCGAAATGACCTCGTTGCCGCTCGCGTCGCGCTCACGGAAAATGAAGTCTCCCTTGGTGCCCTCGGATGCATCGTTATCTTTCTCGAAGTACGCATTGGGAAACGCCGTCATGCGCAGACGGTTAAACTCGGTCTCGCAGTGCTGCTCGAGCGACTCGCCCACCATCTTGGTGGACAGGCGAACCTTCATGTCCTTAAGGCGCTCAATCTCTTCATCCTTGTAGCGAATCAGGTCATCGCTCGCGCGCTTGGCCTGCGCAAGCTCGAGCTCGTGTGCCGCCTTGGCTTGCTCCTCGCGAGAATCGCGCACCGCCAGCTCGCTCGTCAGTTTGGCACGTGCCTCATCGCGCTCTCGCTCCGCCGCGGCGACCGCCTCTGACAGGTTCATTTTTGCCATCAGTTCCTGCTCGCGCAGCTGGGCACGCAGGCCCTCGGCCTCTTGCTCGGACTGAGCCTTTGCGGCGGAAAACTTCTCTTGCACCTTCGCGCGATAGTCAGTAAGCGCGCGCTCGGCCTCGCTGCGAGCGGCATCGAGCTCACGCTGCGACTCTGCCGCGGCAGCGGCAAGCGCCATCTCCTGGGCCTTGTCCGCCGCGGCGATCCTGGCCTGCAGCTCGGCAATCTGAGCGTCGCGCGCGGACAGGTCGTTTTGAGCAGCATTGCGTGCCGCCGCTTCGGCAAGCCTGGCTTCATCATCTTTGCGCTCCAACTGCGCACGTAAATTGTCGATCTCGCGCTGAAGCTCGGCATTCTCCTTTTGAGCATCGGAACGAGCCTCAACCGCCGCGCGCTGACTTGCACTCTCGCGCTCTGCGGCAGCGCCTTCGAGCTTGGCGCGCAGCTCGGCAAGCTCAGCGTCGCGCTTGGCAACCTCTTGTGCCAGCTGCTGAGCTGCAGCGTTCTTCTGCTCGACAAGCTGAGCGTCGCGCTGAGACTCTGCCTTTTGCAAAGCAGCCGTCGAGCGCGAGCGCTCAAGCTCCAGTGCCTGCTCGCCCTCGCGCTGGACCGCCTTCACGCGCTCATCCAGGTCGCGCGAGAACTCGGCATCGCGCACCTGCTTGACGATATCCGCATAGCCGGACGCATCGACCTTAAAAACTTCGCCACAATGCGGGCACTTGATCTCGTTCATAGCAGCTCCTCGATGGACGCAAATTTCAACCGCCTACACTCTACCGCGCCGCACGGACAAAAAAGGCGCCGCTGCCATAATGGCAACGGCGCCAGAACCACCACAAAGGCGACTGTCCCCTTTGTGGTGACTTGGGTCCTTACAGGTCGCGGTAGTCGATCAGGCGAAGATCGGATTGAGACTCGAGCCAAGCGCGAAGCTCGGGGTCGATCAGTGCATCGACTTCCTTGGTACGATCGGTCGTGAGCGAGCTGTTCTCCAGGATAAAACGATCGAGATAACCCGGATGGCACACAAAGACGACCGTCTCGCCGTCCACCATCCGCGAACCGTCTGCATGATTGCCTCTTTGGGCTCGTAGCCCGGCTCCATCGAGCGCATCACCATGCGCAGATCAGTATCTCCGCAATGCACCACAGCCGCGGGGTCGAAGCTTGCCTTTTGCTCCTTAAGGCCCAGCTCCTGAGCAACCGCCGAGATCGCTCGGTTAAGGTTTTTGCTCATGACGGCATGGGCCTCAAAGTAATCGGGCTCGCGGCCCACGATCTCGACAAAGCGGTCATGCTGCGCGCGGATCTCGATGCAGGCCTCGTCGAAGTCTATCAACTCCTCGCCGCGCTTAAAATGATCGCGGAAGGTACGGCTGCTATGAAACTCATCATTCTCGTTGAGCATGCTCGGAATGAGCGCCGGGTCGGCACACGGCTTGCCCAGGCACACGTTGGTATGCTGACCCACCGCAATGCCGGCATCCGCCACGAGCGACCAGCCACGCTCGGCCTCGGGCATATTGGGCATAAGTCCCGCCGAGCGCACCAGGCCCTCATTGATACTGCGGGCAATCCCCAGGTTAACGGCATACGAATAACCGATATCATCGGCACGAATGAGCAATTGCTTCATATTGACCCCCATCTACGGAAAGGGACACTTGAAGCGCAGCCAAGTGCCCCAGATAATTGTCCTACCGAACGGATGCTTTAGGCTTTGGCGGCAGCAGCGTCTTCGTCGAGCTGCTCCTTGGTAAAGCCAAAGAAGTAGGCGATGGCAGCGGCGGCAACAAATGCAGTGCCCGATGCAACGCAGCCCCATACGAGATTAGCAGTTCCGCCTGCAACATAACCTGTAATACCAAGGATATTAGTTGCGCCCAAAACATACGTGGTCACATTAGTGAGAGCCGCGATCAGGCCGCCGATAGCGCCGCCCGCGACCATGGCACCCAGGCAGCGAGTATACTTAAAGCCGCAGCCATACAGCGCGGGCTCCGTCACGCCACCGACAATGCCGGAGAGCGAGAAACCAAGCATAGCGCCCTTTTCGTCGACCTCCTTAAGGCGCAGGAAGGCACCGAAGGCCATGCCCCACGTGGCGAACTGAGCGATAGCACCCGCGACCATAACGCAGGAGTCAGACCCTGAGGTGAGCACCTGCACAATGCCGAGGGCAATCAGAACCTGGTGCATACCGGTCATAACCAGGAACTCCCAAAGCGCGGCAATGGCGACGAGGGAGAGGATTGTGACGATGCCGCCAGCGTTTCCGAGGCCGAACATAAAGTTGCCGACCAGGTCGCCCAGAATGGAACCAATCGGAGCTAGGGCGCACAGGGAAACGGGGGTCATCACAGCCATGGTGCACACGGGCACAAACACCGTGGAGAGCATGTCGGGGATGATCTTCTTCATGAACTTCTCGACGACCATCAGCACCGGCATAGACAGCAGCATGGGGAGCACGGTCGCAGAATAGTTGTTCAGCTGAGCCGGGAGCACGCCGTAAACCATCGTGGTCGTAGCACCAGAATCCGCAGCGGCGTTGACCAACGTCATGAACTCGGGGGCAATGAGCACGCCGCCGAGCATCATGCCGAGCGGCTGGCTGCAGCCGAGCTGCTTTGCGGCAGCCCAACCCAGATAGACAGGGAGGAAATAATAGCCGGCGTTGTAAATCCAGTTGTAGAAGAAGTTGTAGATGTCAGAATCGGCAGACCAGATACCGAGCATGCCGTCGCCGCAAAGTACGGCAAGTGTGCGGAACATGGCGGCGCCCATGATAATGGGGATCGTCATGCACATTGTCTTGGACAGGTAGTTAAGGGCCTTCTTGCCCGCAGTCTTGACCGTCAGTGGCTCCTTGGTGCCGTCATCGAGGTTCTCGTCAATGGAGCCTTCGCCCTTGACGCCCAGCGCAATGGCGGCGTCATAGACCTTCGGCACGTTCTGGCCAATGATGACCTGATACTGGCCGCCAGACCACTGTGCGCCCAGCACACCCTTGATCTTCTTAACTTCATTATCATTGGGAATGGACTGATCTTTGAGGTTCAGACGCAAGCGGGTCATGCAGTGCGTCGCGTTCGTCACATTGGAGGCGCCGCCGACGGCAGCGAGCACGTCCTCGGCAATCTTCTTGTTATCGACAGCCATGTCGAATCCCTTCTCTTCCAACTAAAGGCCGTGGGACTTCACGGCACCAAGACGCACGATTCCGCTCGCGCCTGCGCAGCGCGCGATACCAGTTGGCAAGAGATTGATTTGCATGTGATTCCCGGGTGGATCGACATGAAAAAAGCCCCGCGCACAACCGACAGAGACCCAATTATGGTCTCGGCAGAATCGGTAGTGCCTCTCGGAGCTGCGCCGTGAGTAACACCCAACACACGGCGAGTATATGCGGCAGATGCGTTCGTTGCGGCTCAGATTACCGACGAACGGTAGCAAACGACCCGCGAACGGTCGCCATGACGGAAAGGAAATACCAGAGAGCCTATTTATCCGAGTGGACAGAAGCCACGCGATTCACATGCATGATCAGATAGACGAGCTCCTCTTGGGCCAATGGCTCGCCAAAGGTCTCTTGAATCAGATCGTCGACACGGTGAGCGCAACGCGATGCCGCCGGATACTGCTCCACGAGCACGTCGTAAAGACCGGAGTTCTCGGTATCGATCGGCTCTTTCTTTGCCACGCGGTCGAGCAGATAGCGCACATGAGTGGCAAAGCGGGCAAAGGCGAACGACGAGCGATCGACCGTCACACCCAACTCTTCTTGAATAATCGCGACCGTCATATCGAGCAGTCGCTCCTCGTGCTGCTCGGCAAGCACGCGCCGCTCGCTCGGCTTAACCGATGCGTTGACAATCGACATGGCAATGCCCGCGGCCTCGCTTCGGGGCATACGCACACGGAAGCTTTTCTGGATGCCGCGAACAGCCAGCTCGCCCAAGCGGTATTCGATGGGATGCAGCTGCTCCAGATCGCGCTCGAGCGGCAACGACACCACCATGTGTTCGCGGGCGCGCTTAATGGCAAACTGGATATGGTCCGCCAGTGTAATGGGGAGGTTAGGGCTCAATTCGTACGAAAGCTGTCCGGTTGCGATATCAGCCAGCTGAGCAGAAAACTCCAGCACCTCGGGGTCGACCTCATCAATAAACGCCAGGTACTTTGAATCAATGCCGTAAAAGGTACGCGTGATGACATCCAGGTCGACCTCATGCGGCATATCGCCAAAGCCGATACCGCGACCCAGCGCGATAAGCTGACGCCCCGCGCCGTCTTCGCAGATGGCAGCGTTATGGTTAATGCGCTGGATAGCCCTCATGGATTCATCGCTCCTACTGAAACGCGCCGCACAGACCATCCGCGCGGCGCGTTCATTCTACCTGCACTTACAGCTACAGTCCAAAGAAGCCTAGGATTTGGTCACGGCTTACGGGCTTGTAGTTGTTGGCATCGAGGCCAACGTCGTAGCGCAGAACCGGGCGCTCGCGATCGCGGTTGCGCGCGTTGGTGCGGTCTCCCCTGCTGTGGATATGCCCGTGCAACATGATGGCGCCACGCGCCTTGCCGTTCCAGCTGAGCATGGGGTAATGCTCATTACCAGGCGATGGCCCTTCGCGTAACCGGGGGCGACCTCCAGATAATCGCGCACCTCATCCCAAATGTGCGGCGCGTCTGGATCTTCCCAGTCGCCGTCATGGTTACCGCGGATGAGCGTTACGTTCTGACATTCGATGCGCTCGCGCAGGCGCACCGCCTCCGCCAGGGGCAAACGATAGGTAAAGTCTCCCAAGATATAGAGCGGTCGTCCACAGCCACGCACTCATTGATGGCATCGATGACCTTGCGGTTCATCTCCTCGACCGAATCAAACGGTCGATCCATGTCGTGCAAGATATTCGTATCGCCCAGGTGCAGGTCGGCGGTAAACCACATCATCGTCTCTGTCCTCATTTCGCAACGCGTATAAGACCTGTTTAGTATACAGACGCGGCGATGAGACGGTCACCCAAAGAGCCCGCCGAACAGACCTCGGCGACGCTTGTCCTGCTTTTTCGAAGCGTCATCCCGCGTCTTCTTGCCCTGCCGCTTCTTACGGTCCTGCTCCAACTCATCGTCATCGAGTAGCATATCCCACTCAAACGGATCGTCTGTCAGATCGAACAGGTCATCGTCATCAAACACGTGCGCCTCCATTACCGATTAGCGAGCATCCACAACGTAGTTGAGAAGTCTACGGGCCCGTGCGGACACAAATTCATCCTGTCTGCGTCTTTCAATCGTTTGCCGCAACGCTTGCGCAACGGAACGCTTGCAGATAAGATGGGAACACGGATGGCACCCGTGGCAGCGGGTCTTGCCAACTCCGATACACGTTTTCATCGTGAGAAATGGCCGTCTTCGCTTACGCGGGGGCGGCCACTTTGTTTATCCCTATGTCATCTGATTCTAATGCACAAACATGCGCACGAACTTGCGCTTCCAGCTTGCGTAAGGGGCATAGCGGAACGGCACGTCCAGCCACGTTGCCTTGTTCACGATGCTCTTCTTGTGGCTAAACGTATCGAAGCTCTCGCGTCCATGGTACTGTCCCATACCGCTCGCCCCCATGCCGCCAAAGCCCATATGGCTCGTGGCCAAATGCATAATGGTGTCATTAACACAGCCACCACCAAAGGGCACGTAACGCACAAAGCGCTGCTGAACCTCACGGTCTTGGCTAAAGATATACAGGGCCAGCGGCGTCGGACGATCCGTAATAAACGTCTCGGCCTCGTCTAGGCTCTCAAACGACAGCACCGGCAAGATGGGGCCGAAAATCTCCTCCTGCATTACGGCGTCCTCAGGCGCCACGCCGTCCAAAATCGTCGGTTCAATCTTGAGCGACGACTCGCGCGCGGTACCTCCCAGCACAACCTTGTCGGGGTCGATCAGCCCGCGTACGCGCGCGAAATGCTTGGCGTTGACAATATGACCGTAATTCTCATTGTCGAGCGGATGCTCGCCAAACATGCGGCGGGCCTCCTCCTTGATGAGGTCCAGCAGCTCGTCGTGCACGCGCGCATCGACCAGCAGGTAGTCGGGCGCCACGCAGGTCTGCCCCACGTTGAGCCATTTACCAAAGGCGATACGGCGTGCCGCGACCTTCAAGTTAGCCGTCGCATCCACGATGCAGGGACTCTTTCCGCCCAGCTCAAGCGTCACGGGTGTGAGGTTTTTACTTGCACGCTCCATGACGAGCTTGCCGACCGGAACGCTACCGGTAAAGAAGATCTTGTCCCAGCACTCATCGAGCAACGCTTCGTTTTCGGCACGCCCGCCTTCGACGACCGTCACCAAGCGCGGATCAAATGCCTCTTCACAGATTTGCTTGAGCACCGCGCTCGATGCCGGAGCATAGGCGCTCGGCTTGATGACCACGGTATTGCCCGCGGCAAGGGCGCCGGCGAGTGGCTCGAGCGTCAGTAAAAACGGGTAGTTCCACGGAGCATGATGAGTGTGACGCCATAGGGCACGGACTGCGTCTTGCACACACTCACGGCGTTGGCGAGGTCACACGGACGCAGGCGCGAGCGACTCCATCGAGCCACATGCGCAATCTGATAACGAATCTCGGAAAGCGAGGTGCCGATCTCGCACATATACGCCTCGTCATGCGACTTTCCCAAATCGGTCTTGAGCGCATGGGCAATATCGGCCTCGTGGGCCCGCACCGCATCGCGTAAACTCACGAGCGCACGACGTCGAGCATCGACATCAAACGTGGCGTGCGTCTTAAAATAGGCGCGCTGATCGGCAACGATGCGCGCGATTTCCTCGGTGTTCATGGGCCTCCTAGTTCTCGTCTTCAAACATACCACCCGCAACGACCTCGTACATATGCTCGAGCTCCAAACGGTCCATTAAAAGCGGAACGGGGTACAGGGGATTGGCCTCGGCATCGGCATGCGCCGCCATCTCAGGAATGTCGGAGCGGCGAATGCCCGTCACATATTTGGGTATGCCCAAGGCGGCGTTCATGCGGTCGACCCAATCGATAAAGGCCTCAGCAGCCACGTTGTCCAGCGCATTAGCCGGCGCAATGCCGGCCATGCGGGCGAGATCGGCGAGCTTGGGAGCAGCAGCTTCGCCATAGGCGCGAAGCATGTGCGGCAGGATGATGGCGTTGGCCAAGCCGTGGGGAATCCCGTAACGCCCGCCCAGGCTGTGCGCGATGGCATGGACGTATCCAACATAAGAGCGCGTAAAGGCAACGCCCGCTTTATACGCCGCCGAAAGCATATTGCGGCGCGCACGCATGTTGCCACCGCACTCATAGGCCTCGAGCAAATTGTCGTGGATGAGCTGCACCGCCTGGCGCGCCATCTTGCGCGTATAGGGCGTGGTGCTGCGCCCGATAAAGGCCTCGACGGCATGTGTCAGGGCGTCCATGCCCGTTTGCCCCGTAATGGAGGCGGGCAGGCCGCGCGTAAACTCGGGTCGTGCACCGCAAAGCGCGGGATCAGCACAAAGTCGTTAATGGGATACTTGTAGTGCGTCTCGTCGTCGGTAATTACCGCTGCAAGCGTGACCTCGCTTCCCGTGCCCGCCGTGGTGGGAACGGCGATGAGCAGCGGCAGGCGACGATGGATACGCAACAGGCCGCGCATCTTGTTGATGGGCTTCTTTGGCTGCGCGATGCGCGCGCCCACGCCCTTGGCGCAGTCCATGGCCGAACCGCCGCCAAAGCCGATAATGGCCTGGCAGGCGCTCTCTCGATACAGAGATGCCGCTTCCTCCACGTTTGAGACCGTGGGGTTCGCACATGTTTCGGCATAGACCGCAGCGCTAATTCCCTTGGACGCGAGCGCTGTCTCGAGCGGTGCCGTGAGCCCCAGACGGGCAATGCCGGGATCTGTCACGATAAGAACATGGTGTATTGAACGCTTTTGAAGCACTGCGGGCACTTCCTCAGCGTGCTCTAAAATGCGTGGCTCGGTATAGGGCAGCACCGGCAATGCGATGCGAAAAACCGTTTGATACGTTCGGCACCAGGCGCGGCGGGCTAGATGCATAAAGGAAGCTCCTTCATTTGTTGATTGGTCAACATTTGTTCGACCGATTGTACTCATCGGAGGTCGCACGAGGTCTAGCAATCGTTAATCAATCAACATCTACACATGCTTAAATTGTTTTATTAAAAATCATACCTAATAGGCTTCACATTCGGTCTCATTTATGGATAATAGAACTCGTCAAGACGCACGTCCGGAGAGGGCCCTTACGGGACCGGACGAGCGCACCATCGCCATCGATCGAAAGGATCGAATCATGAAGTTTGTTTGCCCCGTTTGCGGTTATGTGGAAGAGTTCGACGGCGACCAGCTGCCCGAGGATTTCAAGTGCCCCCAGTGCGGCGTTCCCGGCTCTCGCTTCCTGAAGCAGGAGGAGGGCCAGCTCGAGTGGCTGCCGAGCACGTCGTGGGCGTCGCCAAGATGGAGGCGTCTCCGAGGACATCGTTGCCGATCTGCGCGCCAACTTTGAGGGCGAGTGCTCTGAGGTCGGCATGTACCTGGCCATGGCTCGCGTCGCCCATCGCGAGGGCTATCCCGAGATCGGCCTGTACTGGGAGAAGGCTGCCCACGAGGAGGCCGAGCACGCCGCCAAGTTCGCCGAGCTTCTGGGCGAGGTCGTGACCGACTCCACCAAGAAGAACCTCGAGATGCGCGTTGAGGCCGAGAACGGCGCCACCGCCGGCAAGACCGATCTTGCCAAGCGCGCCAAGGCCGCTGGCCTCGATGCCATCCACGACACCGTGCACGAGATGGCTCGCGACGAGGCTCGCCACGGCAAGGCTTTCGCTGGCCTGCTCAAGCGCTACTTTGGCTAAGCCAACTGCCTGAGACATAACCTCTAGCTCAATGAGGCCCGGACCGTATTGGTTCGGGCCTTTTTGTGTCTCGAGGACTCGTTAACGCCCTGAAATAGAGCTATCTTCGGCATCGGTCTCTCGTCAAAAACTAAGTGAGTAGACTTTTCGAAACTTGCCGAGCAGACCATCCGTATTGCTTTATAAAGTCGCAGGTAAATGACTTGTTTCAAAACGGCCTGGTCGCCAAAGTGCCAAAAGCCTACTCACTTAGAACCGCAGCGTCCACGATCGAGCTGTTTTGCGTCTAACGGGCATCTTTCCGTCGATTACTCCCAATTTTGTCCAGTCAACGAATAGTTCAGACCGGAGTAATGTCTCAGCCCTTTGCTCATCTGAGCTTTTATCACGATATTCAGCATCGAGCATCCTGCATATGGCCTTAACGATCGCGCGGAATCTATCCTCATCGGATATCTGTCTGTGTGTCAGGAGAAGTACATCGTAGCCCATGGCCTGAAGGGCCGTCATGCGGTCAGCGTCACGCAAGCCATCCCCTGCGCGTCCGTGCGAGGCCTTTCCCTGACATTCAATGGCCACCTGTCGCCTGCCGTCCGGCGAAGAAAGAAGTAGGTCGATATATACACGGGACTTTCCCACAATCGCTCGAGCACTTGTGCTTAGCATCACTTCAACATTAAGCTCTATGCCGCAAAAACCTTCGCCTCCCAGGGATCGCGGCAGTGCAAGTAGCAAATACGCCTCGACCTCAAAAGGCGACGCGGCGCCCAATGGAACGAGTTGCGATACCGCTATAAATCTATTGCCGTAACGCATCCCGCAAACATCTGAACAAAAACGGTCAAGGTCTCCGCCCAAAACCAAAGCGTCTCGACGCCATAAATTTGAGGCGGTGCCGTCCTCGGACGGGCAGCGCACCCAACCGAACGTTGTCGAAATCGCGCCCGAATCAATTGCACGCGAAAGCTCCGCCTCAAGTGCCGCCGGCAGGGCACACACCGCAAACAAGCCACACATCTCCGCCAATACCAAAAGAAGCTGAAGATCCGTCAGATGCCGCAACATGATGAATGCCGTCAGTAGAGGAGACGTAATCAAAACCCCATGCTCCGTTCCCAGCACGGATTCCCTGGGAAGCTCACCAAGAAACAGCCGCTGCCTAATGCTGGCAGGACAAGTCCGTTTGTTTCTCGACCGAACCAATGTATACAACGGAAAACCGAGCGCGACCGCAGCCGTCGGGTTGCGGGCGAGATCATATCGCTGCCGGTCTTCTTCCGGTCGTGGAAGCGGCGGACACAAAGCGCGGACTTGAGGAGCAAACGCCAGTACCTAAAAGCTGATATGTCACAAAGTAGATCCTTCATAGGCACAGGAAAACACGAATTTCAACCCAGTCAGTCACGCATTGGCGCGAACGCACCAAAAATGGCGCCGAACGGACTGCCAAGTTTTCAACAGCCCTCCCCAACTGGCCAAAAGCTTGCCGAGAGCTGGACGAAGCCCTGTTGAAAACCCCATTTTTTCTCATGCAGGAGCTTTGCGCGGCAAGTGAGTAGACTTTTTTGAACATCCCGAGCAGGCCGGTCATCCTGCTTTTCAAAACCGCAGGTAGATAGCTTGTTACAAAACTGCCTGGTCGCCAAAGTGCTAAAAGTCTACTCACTTAGGTTGCAGAGTGCCCCCCATTAGCTGCAATTCCAAGGTAGTTAGTACTTTTGGACTCAGATCGTCATACTGAACAAGAATTTGAGTTGAGTTTTCAGGGACAGATGCGCCATCGGCACACCAAAAACAGTCACCGATATCGATAAAAGGGATGCTCGAGCGCGTGAGGGCCCGTGCAAAAGAGCTTCCGCCCGCGTCACACTCCACGGCCACGACGCAGTAAAGGCCGGCGTCCGCGTACTCGATCGAGACTTCCCCTGCCGGAAACGTTTTCCGTACAAGCGCCGCCAGGCCATCACGCGCCCCACGAGCACGAACGCGCACGCGGTTCACATGTCGCTCGTAATCACCCGATTCCAGCAAACGCGCCAAGGCAACCTGATCAACAGAACTTACCGACGAGGCGTAGAAACCAAGGTTGCGTTTAAACCTCTCCATTAGTTCATCGGGCAGCACCATGTACGCCAAACGTAACGCCGATGAAAGGCTCTTCGAAAACGTGTTGGTGTAGATAACCGACTGGGCGGCATCGATCGACGCGAGCGCGGGAATCGGCTTGCCGGCAAGGCGAAACTCACAATCAAAGTCGTCTTCGATGAGATACCGACCTGGCCGCTCGGCGGCCCAGCTCAGCAACGCATAGCGACGTGCAATGCTCGTCACAAGACCGGTCGGATACTGATGAGACGGCATCAGGTGAAGGACATCGGTCCCGGTTTTCTGCAGCGCGCTCAAGTCCACGCCCTCAGCATCCAACGGGACATGCCGCACTTCGCAACCCATGGCCTGATAGATGCGCGTCAAGCGCAAATAGCCTGGATCCTCGACGGCATACACCTTGTCCGCGCCAAGCAACTGAACCAACATGGTATCGAGCAGCTGGCGCCCGCACCGATAACGATATTGTCGGGATTGACATTCATGCCCCTTGTCCCGCGCAGATGGCGCGCAATCGCACGTCGCAGTCGAGCGGTGCCCTGCGCCGGTGCGGGCGAAAAGATTTCACGTTCGTCTTCGGACGTCAGCGTCGCCCGTAGCGCACTTTGCCAAAGCCGCGCCGCCTCCAAAGCGGAAGGAGAAAGTGCGTCGAATCGCTCTGCCTGCCCCATGGCATCATGCGCGCTGGGACCAACAGGGACAGCATCTCGGTCGATATCCCCCGCAGCCAAAGCCAAAACCGGCGCATCCGGGAGCTCGCACGCGTAGTAGCCACGACGCGGCATTGAGCAAATATAGCCCTCGGCAAGCAACTGGCTATATGCATTCTCGATGGTAATGACACTGATACCCAGATGACTCGCAAAGGCGCGCTTAGACGGCAGATGCTCCCCCGCCGCAATACGGCCAGCAACAATATCATCGCGAATTTGCTGGTAAACATACTCATAAAGCGATGCTTCGCCGCGATTTTCCAAATTGTAGTCAAGCATGGGTCTATCACCTGACCTTATTGAATCATTCAATCTGGCATTAGTCTGACCTTGTTATTATCTCGAAAACTGAGTATTTCGCCATACCCAGCTCCCCGATAGGATGTTCCGTTAAGCAATGCACATGCCAACCAAGGGAGCAACCATGGCAGAACAGACCAGCAAGGCCGATCGCGTCAAACTCAATCGCGAGCTCGCGCAGATGCTCAAGGGCGGCGTCATCATGGACGTCACCACGCCCGAGCAAGCACGCATCGCCGAGGAGGCGGGCGCCTGCGCCGTCATGGCGCTCGAGCGCATCCCGGCCGACATCCGCGCCGCAGGCGGCGTCTCGCGCATGAGTGATCCCAAGATGATCAAGGGCATCCAAAAAGCTGTCTCCATCCCCGTTATGGCCAAGTGCCGCATCGGCCACATTGTCGAGGCGCAGATCCTGCAGGCCATCGAAATCGACTACATCGACGAATCCGAGGTCCTCTCCCCCGCCGATGATGTCTATCACATCGACAAGACCCAGTTTGACGTGCCGTTTGTCTGCGGCGCCCGCGATCTGGGCGAGGCACTGCGCCGTGTTGCCGAGGGCGCACGATGATTCGCACCAAGGGCGAGCCGGGCACGGGCGACGTCGTTCAGGCCGTGCGCCATATGCGCAAGATCCAAAAGCAGATCCGCGACGTTGTTGCCCTGCGCGACGACGAGCTCTTTGAGGCAGCCAAGCAACTGCAGGTTCCGGTCGAGCTGGTACGCGAGGTCCATGCCACGGGCAAGCTTCCCGTCGTGAACTTTGCCGCCGGCGGCGTAGCGACCCCGGCCGATGCCGCGCTGATGATGCAGCTGGGTGCCGAGGGCGTCTTTGTCGGCTCGGGCATCTTTAAGAGCGGCGACCCCGCCAAGCGCGCCGCTGCCATCGTCAAGGCCGTGGCAAACTTCACCGATGCCAGGCTCATCGCCGAGCTTTCGGAGGACCTGGGCGAGGCCATGGTGGGCATTAACGCCGACGAAATCGAGATTATCATGGAAGAGCGCGGGCGCTAGTCCAGCAGAAAGGATCGCACATGAGCGATTATGCAGACCAAACGGTTGCCGTGCTGGCGGTCCAAGGCGCTTTTGCCGAGCACGAGGCAAGACTATTCGAGCTTGGCGCACACTGTATTGAGCTGAGGCAGGCGGCTGATTTGAAGCAGGACTTTGACCGTCTGGTACTTCCCGGCGGCGAGTCTACCGTTCAAGGGAAGCTGCTTGATGAGTTGGGCATGCTCGAGGAGCTTCGTGCCCGTATCGCTGAAGGTATGCCCGTCCTGGGCACCTGCGCCGGCCTGATTCTACTGGCTCACGACCTTGCCGCCCATGACGATAAGGGCACGCCGCGTCTGGAAACCATGGATGTACTTGTCGAGCGCAATGCCTACGGCAGGCAGCTCGGCAGCTTTCGAACCAAGGGGCAAATAGCCGGCATCGACGGTGAAGTGCCGCTGACGTTTATCCGCGCGCCCCGCATCGTCGAGGTCCACGGCGACGCCAAGGCCTTAGCGAAAGTCGACGGTCGTATTGTCGCCGCCCGTCAGGGCAACCAGCTCGGCGTAACCTTCCACCCCGAGCTCGACGAAGACACCCGCCTCCACGAACTGTTCCTACAAATGTAGGCATCGAAATCAACAAGCGAAACGAGAGTGGATAATCTCCCACCTTGAGCATGAATATGGGCTCATACCGGGAGATTATCACTCGGGACTGCGGACGATTTCTTGGACCGCTACGCGGCCCTTCCCAGCGCGGCGCGGAACTCGGCCGGCGTGCGGCCGCCGAGCGCATCGCTGCGCCTCTCCGTATTGTAGCGGCCGATCCAGGCCCCGA